>Ga0315296_10002194_pt1 | contig 16738 bp, 13 predicted proteins | sample YL17G14_18_MG_FD_203921 | JGI IMG/M metagenome (GOLD analysis project Ga0315296, IMG submission 203921) | Sediment microbial communities from Yellowstone Lake, YNP, Wyoming, USA - YL17G14_18 | ecosystem: Environmental > Aquatic > Freshwater > Lake > Sediment | place: USA: Wyoming | collected... | reverse complement strand
CCCGCAGGAGCTACGAGAGTGAATCGTCTGAGAGGGTACATAAATCTGGCGCTCCAATTCCTCCCTCCAATGAATTGGAGGGTCTCCTTGGAGGCGAATTTATGAAAAGTATCGTTAAGAGGTTTCCGGGCCCGAAAACGCCAGCTGAAAGTCCGTCCAGAGGGAGTGCTGCCCCCGAAGGCTCGCCTGTCCCCTAATGCCCGCGCTCCGTGCGCGGGCCTCTTCCCCATTTTGGGGTTGAGAGGCGATGGCTGGGCCTCCTCTGCGGCTAGATCAAGAGTCCCCAGGAGGTGAACGAACGAATGAACGCAAGGAACGAAACGGAAGAGAAGCTCCTCAGGGAGCGCGAGAGACAGAGCTACCTCAGGGGCATCCTCTGTGCGATCGTGCGCGAGGGCGTGGACCTCGACGCGGCCGCGAGCGAGCTGGACGAGCTCCTCATGTCTGGACGGCACCGCCATAACGAGATGCAGAAGATCATCCTCGGCGAGCTCGAGCAGATCGTGGACAAGGACCTCCCGGCTGCACAGCTCGTGGCCGTGGCCTGCAAGATCCGCGATTTCTACCGCGACCGCACGAGGTCGAAGGGGGGGCACTCGTGGGTCTGACCCGGCAGGATCTGCAGCGCGCAAACCCCTTCCCCATCTTTTTCCCCTTCTCGCGCTCGCTCCGTCTCGAGGGACCTGCAGGTGGAATGAACCTGCGCGAAGGCGTCTAGCAGGGCTCGAGCTCGAGGAGAAGACGCACCCCTCCTCCGAGTAGAGAGAAATGAGCTGCTCGCCCCTGGACGGAAGGCCTCGAGACGGGCATCCATGAGCCGATTTCTTTATATCTGGCTGTCTCGCCTCCGCCATCGGTCTGCATGCCCGCGAGAGGAGGGGGGACACTATCCCCCCCGCATATTATCTACTCTCAGGTCGATGCCGCACAGCATGACGCAAGATGCGGACGCTGAGGTCCTCAAGGCCGCCGGTGCTCGAGGAGGACCTCGACGCAGGCGTGGGCCGAAGCCCGTCGTGCGCACGCGGCTCTTGGCAGCACTCAAGGAGAGCCCTGGCTACACGAGTGAGCTCGCATCGCGGATCGGCGCATCAGACGACCAGACGCTCAGGGTCCTCAGAGATCTCGAGGCCCAGGGACTTGTGAGATCGTGGGGCTTCGCCCAGGCCGATTGGGGAGGGCGGCTTGTGGCCGTCCATGCCTGGCGGCTCGTCATGCCCTCGGAGCGCCGCCGCGGGAAAGAGGATCCGAAGGCCAGCGCCCGTGCTACCGCCGCCCTGTCTCGCGTGCTGCGCGAGCGCCTCGATCGAGTCAAGAGGGCGGACGATTTCCTCGTGCAGGAAGCGCGGAGAGATCGCGAGATTCGACTCGGCTCATCATGAGCACACCCCGTGGTCCGCGATCCCGCCGGCCTCGGGGGTGTGGCCGTGGGTGTGGGCTGCGCCTGCTCGAGACAGAGGAGGATCTCGGCATAGCTGCGCTACTGAGATCTCCTGAGCGCGCATGCCTCCTCGAGCACATGAGGCTGACAGGGCCCTCAGCCTCGGCCCCTCAACCGACTGAGCGCGCAGCCCGGCCTGCGGAGCACGGAGAGGCTGACTGACAACTCCCTGCCTCGGGCCCGACGCTGGACATGCTGGTACGCCGGAAAACCCTTCGCGTGATGGTGTCGGCGTCGTCTCGGCCGGATGCCGGCGCCGCGGCGCTCCAGTATGCGTGAACTCGTCCAATAAGGCCAGGGGAGCGTACATCTCCATGGGGGGATGGCTTTGGAACTTTTCAGTTCCGTACCGCTCGGAATGGTGCCGCACCGAGCGTTTTCAAACTAGTGTGGCCATGGCTAAGAGAGAACTCTAGTCGCACCTCGAGACGACCGCGACCTCCTGAGGAGCTCGAGGGCTTTGAGCGTGTTGTCCAGAAGAGATGGCCGCACAGTCGAGCTTCACTTACGCTGGCCAGGGGACAGCGCATGCCAGATCCGAGTCATCTCCTCGGGTAAGAGGCCCCTCGAGCTCCGTTGGTCTAGGATGGCATCTCGCAGCCCATCGAGGCGCACGAGCCGGACGGTCGTGGAATAGACCTCGAGCTCACATTGCGGGTTCGTGAAGCAGACGATCGCGTTGACGTAGAGGTCGAGCGCTGTCCTTGCGGAGATGTGCCTGCGCAGCATGGCTGCGTTCCCCCTGACCTGCACGCTCGGGTTCCCCTTCGTCTTGATGTAGGGATTCCCCCATTCTCCGCGTCTCCTCACCTCCCACAGTCTATCCGTGCATCGGAATGTCCCCGTCCAGTTCTTCGTCTCAATGACTGTTACGCCAGACGGCGCGATGACCACGTGGTCGATGTTACCCCACGCTCCCGGCAGCATGATGTCGTGGAGCACGTAGCAGCCAGGCAGAGATGCGAGCACAGCTGCCACCTGCTCCTCGCCCCTGGCTCCGGAGCGCCGCGCTCTCCGGGGCTGCAGCACGCGCTCAATCGCCCATGCCAGAGGCCGGACGACCCCGAATCCTTTCGACCCCCAGCCGCGGAAGGTCAGGAACGTCGCCTCACCTTCTTGGACCCTACAGCCGCCTGCTCAGAGGTTCCTCGAGGGCCGGCGAGCCCCGCCCTCCGGGCTGCGGCGGTCCAAGAGCGCTCGCTCTCCTCCACTAGCTTGTCCAAGACCTTCTCGTACCCCTTCCAAGCGCGAGAACGCGCTCGGAGCAGCGCCCTCGTCGAATCCTTCCGTCGCAACCACATGACCTCCGCCAAAGATACGATCCATCTGCGCAGCATATAGTCCACCGCAATCTCGGCTCGCTCTCGCGCTCCGTCTCGGCTCCCTGTTTCTGCAGCCTGCGTGAGGAGGTCGCCAAGGGCGATCCAGAGCACGGCGTCTTGGATGCGAAGGAACCGCTCGAGGTCCTCTCGTGTACGGTATCCTTTTTCGCGCCGTCGGAAGAGCTCCGCCCACTCGTCCTCATCTCCAAGGACCTGGTAGAGGCCCTTGCGTGGCCCAGGCCAGAGGTAGTCGAGGGCAAGGCGGTAGAAGACAGCTGGTCGATCGTCCACGATGGCGACGGACCGCTGGACGAGACCCTTCTTCTCCCAGATTCTCAGATACTTCGCGACCGTGGCTCGGGAGATGCCTCTCTTCTCTGCACGAGCGAAGAGAGCTTCAGTGCGGATCTTCCGACCGTCCAGGGGCAAGTAGTCCAGCAGGACCTGCCACTTCTCCTTCCCCCGCAATGAGCGCAGGTCGCCGGGGAGACGCTTGGCCGACTCTTCCGTGGTCATCATGCTAAACCCGAGTTTAGATATGATTAAGGCTCTATATTACCCTGCCCATCTCCCTCTCGTGATAACACGCAGACAGCGAGTTAGTAGACACGGAGACAGCGATATGCTGGTCATCCCCGCGGCTCTCGTGAAGGGTAAGGAGGCAACGCTCGCAGCAGGCCGCCTGATGCTCGTGGACCCCCGAGGCGAGATCTCCGAAGCGGAGCTCGGAAGGCTCCTCGAGAGTCTCATCGAGCCCGCACTGCACGGCGCTGTAGTCGTGGTGCAGCCGACCAGAGCAGCTCGGAGGACCGCCAAGCCGGAGGGGTGAACCATGCGATTGAGAAATGATGTCGCACGCCCCCGTGCAACCAGGGGCGGAGCGACAGAGGCTGACGCTGACATGACTTCTAATGACACGCCTCGACTTAAGGTTTTAGGTGCGCCTAAATCGCCCTTGTGCGAGCGCTGCGGCCGAAGGCCTGCAGCTCTGGTTGTCGTCGGGGAGAGAGAGGGCATGGTCGTCTACGTCTGCGGAGCGTGCAGGAGCTCGAGACGTTTTCCGATGATGCTCACAAGGAAGGGGAGGGCGAGATAGTGCCACGAGAAGACGGGAGCCAGGCGCAGAGACAGGGCCCATCCAATAAGAAAGAGCGAACGAGATCTTGGGAGATCCCGCTCGAGAAGCTCGTGCTGCGGCTCTACCACGAGCGGGTAGATCTCGAGACGACGGACAGGGTGCGAGTCGAGGGCTATCGAGAGCTCCAAAAGCAGTTCGTCGAACGTGCATCACCAGGGCAGAGGGCCCACTGGGAGAAGGCACAGCGCGACTCGCGCTTCAGAGAGGAGGAGATACCCGACGAGGAGCTCGTGGGGTACGTCATTGGGGGAAAGGAGCAGGACTTCCCGATGGGCAGCAACAAGTCTGCTAGGTGGACGGAAGACGGGATCCTCCTCGTGCTCAGGCCAGGCCACGAGAACGAGAGCACGGAGCGCGTGGTCGCGGGATGCGTGGAACCCCGCGCTCGCCTGCTGGTCGATGGCGAGGTCTATTATCGCTGGTCCGTGGACGGGCGCGAAGTAACCGCGAAGCTCGACGCGCTGCTCGACCAGCTTCATGGCGAGGTTGCCATACTGTCCAGACGCAACGCCTCGGACGTGCTCTCCATCGTGGCCAGGGGGATGATACAGACGACGGAGGAGCGGCACGCAACATATGGCATATACCCCGACGGCGACAAGCTGGTGCTGTGCGAGGAGCCGCTCCCGGTCGAGGACGAGCAGGCCAGCGCGTGGGAGCAGGTCAAGGAGCATGTCGGGCGAAGTGTGATGCCGGAGGAGGTGCAGGCATACGTCGAGATGCTGAAATGCTGGCACCCGTATGAAGTGCTGCCAGCCATCGGGGCCGGCCTCGCCGCCCCATTCACCCCCACACTCAGACAGGCACACATTTTCATGCCGCACATCTTCCACCACGCCCCCGAGCACGACCTCGGGAAATCCGCCGTGGCACTCATGGCGAGCTGGTATCTGTACGGCATCGGGGAGATCTCGGGCGAGGGCATCGGGTCTCAGTTCCGGCTCGCCGCTCATCTCGACTCGATCGCTCTGCCCCTCACCGTGGATGAGGCAGATCGGCTCAAGGACTCCGTGCTGCCGATCGTGAAGGACTCCGCGGAGCGGTGGACGCCCGCGAAGCGGGGCACCAAGGAGCGCAGGATGGTCCACTACCACAGCCGGGCCGTGCTCATCATGACGGGCAACGCCCTCCCAACGGAAAACGCGGCCGTCCTCAAGAGGATACTGACGGTGCGCTTCGACTCCTCGGCAGAGAGAGAGAGACGGAAGAAGGGGGCGTTCGTCAAAGCTCACCTTGAGGGACTCAAGCCGATCGGGTTCGCAGCGGTGAAGGGATACCTCGCCGCCCATTCCAACAGGGCGGAGCTCCTCGAGACGATCGAGCGATATGCTCATGAGATCGAGAAGGCGCGCGAGGACTGGCAGTCGGCGCAGCGGCCGCAGGCGTGGGCCGTCGTCTACCTCGGCCTGAAGGCCCTCGAGGAGCTCTGCCAGGCCGTTGGAGTCGAATGGGCGGCCCCCTCCATCGAGGCCTTCGCGAAGCAGGTGGTTGAGCCGGTCGAGCGGTCCACCTGGGAGTCGAGGAGGACCGCTGTTGAGTGCATCGCGGATTGGTTCGAGGCGTGGTGTGCCACGCATAAGAAGCGGGTCGAGGCGGGTAGAGACAGCTATGATGAGATCCAGGGGAAAGACGGGATCTGGAAGGAGGGGACGATCGGAGCCCACGACGAGACCCTCGAGGGGGTCTTCATCACCAGCGCGATGCTCGGCATATACAATAAACAGGCGCGGCTCGGTGAGAGGATCTCAACCCTGAAGGAGCTCGCAATGCAGGCCGCGGACAGTGCCGAGATTTCATATAATGAGGTCCTAGAGCCGAAGACGGGGCAAGTCATGAAAACCAAGTTCGGCGGCCGCTCTAAGCGAGCAGCCTTCCTCCCCCTCTCTACGCGTAAAGAAGCCCCAGAATATTGTCCCTTTGTCCCCTCCGCAGAGCCAGTATCTCAGAAAAGTGGGGACACGGTGGGGGACACGGGGACATCGGGAATGTCCCCTAGCAGCTCAGAGGGGACATTCGGGGACATTGGGGGACACTACAATGTCCCCTCAAAGGAGGATATACTGGCTGGTAGAGAAATAGCCTCAGGGGACACGGGGACACGAAATTCTACGCGCGCGCATAAGGAGCCCCCGCCCCTGTCGGCCATCCCAGGTTCGGGCGAGCATCTCCCTCTCGAGGAGCCCGGCGAGGATGGCCACCCGCTCGAGATCTCCGAGAAGTTCGACAGGCTCAGGCAGGAATACCCGGAGCCTCTGCTCAGATGGGCGATCGAGCGCTCCCTCGAGATGAGAGCTCGGGGCGATGTCTGGACAGCGTATCATCTGCGCTCGGAAGGGAAGAGGGAGCTCCCGGACCTGTCGAAAGAGATCGAGCGGCTGGCTGACGAGCACTTCTTCGACCTGCTGACCATCACGGACTACCTGCACGATCGGAAGAAGCGTGCCAGCTCGTCCTTGTCTCCGCAGCCTGGCGAGGAGCAGCCGGCGCCGGCCGACGTCGCGAGGGCGAGCCAGTCCGAAGGGTTCAAAGGCGGACCACAGCGGCAGCCCGAGGAAGGAGATCCTCCGCCATGACCAAGCTCCTCCTCGTCTTCGTCCCCGCGTCCGGGACCAGGGCCGAGGCCGTGCTGTCGCAGCTCGCAGCTCTCGCATCGGCGAGCTCGTGCGTTGTGGAGGGCCCGCTCGAGCTCGATGGACCTGTTCCAGCGAACAGGGCGAGGCGGTTCGCATGGACGGCAGAGGTCCTCGAGCGCGTTGCGAGGAGCGCACGAATCAGTGAGGGACTCGCACGGGCGAAGGCAGAGGGGCGCAGGATCGGGAGGCCAATAGCCTACGGCCACAAAATGAGTGTTGAGGTCGTCTCAGCACGGGATAGCGGCGCAAGTTGGGGGCAGATAGGACACAAGTACGGGATCCCGAGGTCGAGCGCGAGAAGGCTGTACGAAAACGCTCTTGTAGCACGGGCAGCGCAACGAGCCAGAAGGCTGGAGGCGAGGCGTTCCTGAGCCCAAGTGAGAATTCTGGCACAGTCCTTATGTCCTCGCTCGCCCATGTGAAGCCCGGCGGAGAGGAAGGGGACAACTCACCGCCAGGAGAACAGCATGAAACCCGAGACCCCAGCCTCGCTGGGACAACCCCTCTCGGGACAGGCGAGCCTTCAGTGGGATCTCAGCGAGAGCACCTCGACCTCGAGGCCGATGTGAACCTCGCCGAGATCGAGCAGCGCTTCCTGGATGCGACCCGGGCCCGGCTGAGGCCCTCGACCCAGATAGACTACATGCAGCGCTTCAGGCGGTTCGCCAGGGCATCCAAGCTCGAAGATCTCACGCGCCGGCAGCTCGCCGGGCCGCGGGGAAAGCAGCTCCTCCTCGCACACCTCGCGCAGCTCTCGAAGCCTTGTTGGCTGACGACCCTCTCGCAGCTTCGCTCCGTCTGGGTCAGCGGCCTCAGGCAGCCATGGCCCATCGACAGCAAGGTGGATATCGGCCGGCTGCCCAGACCGAGACGTGAGCCCACGCCTCCCGATGAATCGGTCCGGGAATGGGCCGAGGCCCTCGCACGAGAGAAGGATCCGTACCTTCGGCTGCTCTGGCTCCTCATCGCCCAGCACGGCTGGCGTCCGAGCCATGCGACGGGTGTTCGATGGGGAGACGTGCGGTACGATCCTTCCGGCCATCCCCGCGCGATCCTGGCGGCCGGCGGGCGCAGCGAGTTCAAGACCTATGCGCCCGTGGCCGTTCGGCTTGCGCCCGACGTGGTGCGTGCTCTCGAAGAATGGCGGCAGCTTCATCCGGCTCCGCATCCCGAGGCCTGGGTCCTGCCCTGGCGGTCGGCCAAGGGGCGGGTTCGTGCGGACCGGAGGATGGATAGGGACCTCTTGCGCGCCCATTGGCTCCGGCTCCGGGAGAAGTACGATCTGCCGGCCCTGAGAGCGAAGGACCTGAGGCATTGGGTCTCGACAGCCTGCCGGAAGGCGGGACTGTCGAAGGTCGCGACCGCCTACCTCCAGGGCCATGACGCCACGCAAGGCGGGGCCATGCGCGATTGGTACGACAACCCGCGGGTCGAGGAGATCCTCGAGGAGCAGGAGAGCTGCCTGCCGAAGGGGCCTCTCGGCCTCTTGGTGCCTTCCGAGGTCGAGCTCGTCTCCGGAGTGCCTTCCGAGGCAGCGGCTCTCCTCGAGGCCTACCTGGCCGGAGAGGTCGGGACGATGGAGTTCATGACCTCGATCGAAGGCATCCGGAGGAAGAGCGTCCCGAGGCCTTCGGTGTAGGAGTTAACACCGTCGAATCCGGCGGGGTTAAGAGGTTTCCTAGTGTTTGAGCTGGCAGCCTACTGCGCATCATCGCTCTTCTTCTCGCGCCTCGGGCCCTTCTTCTCGCGCTTCGACAATCTGCCCCTGAAGTAGAGCGCCAAAGGCACCAATACGATGACCGCCGCGACTCCGCCCCACAGGAGCGGCTTCTTCCAGCCGGCTTCTTTCACTATCAGCGCCTGGTCTCCGCCCGCGGTGTACCTAGCGACCAAGAGCTGGTCCGAGCACGTCACGTTCACCTTGATCGTGTATGTGCCCTTCGCTCCGAAGGTGACAGGGAATCTGATCTGCACCTTGCCGCCCACTTCGACCACCGTCACAGCGCTCGAACCGTTGTACATCTGGCCTCCAGAGCTCATGGCAGTCCCGAGGAGCTTCTCGGTCCCGTCCGCCCTTACCACCCAGAATGTTACGACCACACCTGAGGCTTGTCTGCTGCCGGTGTTGGTCAGGTTGACCAAGATGTAGCCCTGCTTGCCCTCCGAGAAGTTGCCGGGGGAGTAGTAGACCCTCTCGACCTTCAGCTTCGGCCTTGGACCCTCTAGGACGTTGATCGTCTTCGGGGTCTTCTGCCAGTTGTCCGCGAGGTCAGTCACATTGAGTACGACATGGAAGGCCGCAACTTTCGTGTAGTTGTGCGTGACGTTCGTCCCCGCAAGGCCTGTGTAGTTCTCCCAGACGCCATCTCCGAAGTTCCACTCGAACCTGAGCAGGGAGATGTTGTCAAGGTTGTCGTAGCTCGCGGATGCATCGAACACAACCGTCCTGTTCTCCAGGAGGTTGTTTCCGCCAGTCTCGTTCTTGGCGGTGAAAGTCACGGTCGGTTTGGTCGTGTCGTTGACCTTGACGGTCAAGGTGGTGTTCTTCCAGTGACCGACCACATCCGTCACGTTGAGCACGAGCGTGTACGTGCCCGAGCTCGCGTACGAGTGCGTGACGTTCTGATCGGTCTCATTCCAGGCGATCCTGTTGGACGAGTTGCCGTCGCCGTAGTCGAACTGCACCCAATCGATCAAGCCAAGATCATCACCTAGGATTGCCGCGTCGTCAGTAGATCCCGTGGCGTTCACGACGAGTATTTCCCTCTGTTCAATTGAGACCGAGTTGTCCGTCGTGTTGAGTGTCCTGTTCTTCGCCGATATTACGGGCGAAGGCACCATATCGTCGCACACGACCTTGAGGTCCGTCCAGTTGGGAAGACCTGCGACATCCGTGATCGTCAGGTTGACCGTCCGCTCAGCTGCCGCGGTCAGGTACTTGTGCACGACAGTCTTGTTCGAAGTCGTGACATCGCTCGAGCCGTCCCCGAACTTCCATGTGTAGGTCAACGGGTTGCCGTTCGGGTCTACGGAGCTCCCTGCGTTCAGGGTCACATTCGCGCCGACCCTCACGATATATCCAGTGATGTTCTTGTCGGTGAACACTGCGTATGCGACGTTCGCCTCGGAGTTGATCCCGGACGAGGCAGAGGGCGTCTCTGACTTCTGGAGGTCCATCTCGATGGCGACCCAGCTACCGGTGCCAGTCGACGGATCGAAGGCGATGTTCCCGTAACCAGTGATGGTTCCCTCGAAGCTCGTGTTGTGCACGCGCTCGTAGCCGCTCACCAGAGCGACCGTGTACGTGTAGTTTGCAGCGGCTGTGTCATACATTACGTATACGATCGAAACGTAGGCCAATGCGCCGATATCGATTGTGCTCGCGGTGTATACGCACGAATATCCATAGTGAACGCTAGTCTTGTCCTTCACCGAGGTCCCCGAGGTAAGGTTCATGTCGAACCCGGAGACGGAAGTTGCATTGTCGTATGCAGTGGAGTTCAGGAGGAAGAGATTGGAGCTCGTGACGTACTGGCTTCCAAATAGGTTCACGAGGTCGCGGAAGTCGGTCACCTCACCGGAATCGACAATGCCATTGGCGTTTCCGGCCAAATCGACCTGCAATCTCAGGCAGCCAACGTTACTGTATTTCAGACCTGGATAGGCATCATCATAAGACCACGTCGTGTTGACGCCTAGTACGAACGATCGGTAGTTGCCAGCGGTCGCGAAGTCAAGGTCGACCTGCTCGATCCTCTGAGTCTTGTTCTGGAGTCTGAAATCCGGATAGATGTACGATCCAGACGCTTGGACGTTGAGGTCATCGACATACGTGCTACCGCCGTCTGCAGCAACACAGAGTATGAAGGCTCCCGGATATGCGTCGAACTGGAACCTGTTGCCACCGGTGTCGCTCTTCAGAAGCCTTGCAATCATCGGGAGCGATGTGTTCTTGTTGAGCATGTATCCGACTACATTGTCCAACAACTTGGTCCCGTCGTAGTTCCTGACCCATCCGCTGACGCTCTTTGACAGGGGCAAGACGAATGCGTCAGTGCCTGAACTGGACACTGTGATCGTCTTGTATGAGATGTTGTAGCCAGACGCCTTTGCGAACAGGATGAAATATTCTGTCGACGTTGGCGTCGGGGTCTTGAACATCATGACGTGGGCGACTCCGCTCTCGTTCGTCTGGTCAGATGAGATGATCTCGTCCATTGTCACATTGTAGAAACCGACAGTGGCGGATGTAATCGGATTCGAGTCGGTGTCTGTGACCGTTACTGTGCACTGGTACTGCTTCACACCAGGCCAAATCAGCGTGACTGTCGGTGTGACAAGGCCGCTCTTGGCATCGAAAGTCGCATAGACGCTCGAATCGTCGTAGTAGTCAGCAGCTGTGACGTCGACCCTGTAGTACCCCGCGGGAACACCATCCGCATGGTAGAGACCTGGAGTGGTGAGGTGCGTTTGGATCACGGCTCCGTTGTGGACTTCTACCAAGTTGACGGTGGCTGTGGAGACATCAAAACCTCTTGTATCCTGCACGGGCACGTCGATCGCGTTTGTTGTCGCACCTTGGACCATCTTGCCCGAGGGCAGAAAGATGACCATGGTTGACAGAACCATGACCAGCACTAGAAGGCTGGCCGACAGCTTTCTCATTGGGTCGCTCTTCATTGCAATTCCCCTCTCTCTCCTGGGAATCCAAACCAAGACCCCCTTGGAAAAAGGTATTCCGCCCAATAGATTGCCCCTTTATAAGCTTTAGCCATACGAGGCAATGGCCTGCTAGATAGCCAGTATTCGCGCTCCCATCGGGATTGAAATCGTCCCTATGTGACGATCTTCTTGACCTGGTTGGTCTCGATCGCCCTCCGTATCTCGACCGCCAGCCGCCTTCCAGTGCTCATGTTCGTGCGCCAAGTGGTGTTGCCGTACGGATGCCCGACCGACATATGCACATTGGTCCCGCCGCCCACTCTAGGTGCTACATCATAGATATGGAACTTGAGGTCCTTGTCGACGCATGTCTGGAGGCAGAAGGGGCCTATGATGCCGGGGGGATAGTGCTCCTGCGTCGCCTTCACGTACTTCTCTGCCAGGTCGAACGCGCCCTCGAGCAGCGACTCGCGCATGGTCGCGGAGTTGTGCCCGCAGACGGTGTACTCGGGTGTCGCCTGGGCGCCCATGAGCGTCATCTGCTGAGGGGCGGGCAGCCTGACATGGCCATCGAGCGAAGTCTCGAATCTCCAATCGACACCGATCAGCTCGATCCTCTCCATCTTGTTCTCCAGCGGGGAATAGAAGAAGTCGAGATTGAAGACCGGCCCTATCACGTACTCCTCTATCCTTGCCCTCGCCAGGTCCTCCTCGGTGATCACATTGTGGAATATCAACGAGCGTGATTTCTCCCGGAACTCCTGAGAGGATGCGGCTGTGAAGAACCCGCGCTCTAGCTTCTTGACCTTGTGGTGGAGTTTGACTATGACTAGCCCGTTGATGTCCACCGGGTCCTTGATCTTCTTCGGGAACGGAAGCCCGGCCTTCTCGAGAAGCCAGTAGTAGTCCCTATCCTCGCCTCTCTCCTCACTTCTTAGCAACGCCCTAGAGCCCACCATCGGGACTGCGAAGTTGTCCTCGATCTCCTTGAGGTCCACGTATGAAGTGAACGATCGGTTCGGAACGAAGAGGATGTTCTCATTGACGAGCTTCTGCTGGTACTTCGGCTCCATCATCTCCTTGAACTTCTTCAGCGTCCAGCACTCGTCGATGATGCCCCTTATGACCTTCCCGTTCGCATCACGCTGGCATTTGAAGTACTTCGAATAGGTCTTGTCCCTTCCTTCCTGCCCTATCCCGACGGTCCTGAACCCCTCCTCGACCGCGCCGTCGCAAACATCGAGCGCGGAGTGCGATGCGACCACGCCGATCTTGACTTTCTTCAGATCGTAGCCGTCGACGATTTCGAAAATCCTCTCTCTGCTGATCAAAGCGCAACCCCCTTCAAGAGCTACATTTCGCGGGCTCGTGCGAGTGATTGGATTCGGAATATATTACCTTGCGCTCGGAGGCTTGAGCGATATCTCGTCCAAGCGGACGCCTAGCTGAGAATAGACCGTCTTGAACCCGAACTTCTCGTACAACCGCTTGGCGCGCGGGTAGCTAGTGTGCAGATAGCAGCTGGAGACCTTGCCCGCAAGGTCCGTTATGCCACAGCGCATCAGTTCGTCGCCAATCCCCTCTCCTTGACGGGAGGGTGTGACATAGATATCGTAGATGAGGCCGGTATCGCCGTCGAGACGAGTGATCACGAACCCTCCGTCGATGTAGTAGACAGCGTAGTTCCTGTCGATCCTGAACCTCCGCAGCCTGAATAACGAGTGCATCGTGGGCTCGTCGTAGTACTCCGAGAAGAGTTTCACCAGCGCGCTCCTGTTCGCGCTCGATGCTGGCTGACCCCCGTGCTGGTGCCCGGTCGGCCGTTCGAGTACGAGCCGCCACATCGTCATCGGGTCGAACTTGCGAATGAACCTGCCCATGTCTGTTGAGAACACCGCCCAGGATTTCTTCATGGTCGCGAGGTAGTGGACGAGGCAGTCCGCAGCCATCGTTAGGTCCTCGTGCGAGCTTGCGACGAGCATCCCCTGCTTCCTCTCGCCTTCCGAAACGATCCTCGCAGTCTCGCCATCATCTGTGAAGAACGCCCAGGCCTTCCTGTCCCCCAGATCCAAGCTCACGCCGTTCATGTGGCTCGTGTTGGATACATCCGGCTTCTGCCCGTTCGCGTCCTGCAGCGTCTCGTCAATGGGGATATCATATGTCGTGACCGCGGAGCAGCTGTGGCTCAATCTCGGCTCTATCGCTCTGCCGACTTCCCATCCCTCCGAGCTGAGCGTTCTCCTCAGGAGTCCTTTCTTGTTGTCTTGTACCAGTATCCGCGAGTAGGATTTCGAAGAGAGCTCAGCGCTCAACCGTCTCCCTGAAGGCTCTGAGAATCTGAGACCCCGCGGAGACCATCGGGGAAAAGCGCGCGCGACGCCGTCCCTGAGCTCGATGAACTCCAGGGACAATGCTCCTTCGTCACTCTTGACGATGATGACATCCTCTCTCTTGTCCTGTGCCGCACCAGAGTCGACTCCCAAAAGGTATCGCCGTGCCCGTCAGAATAAGTAGAACCCTACATTGTAGTCCTTGGAGCACCTCGCTATCGCCTCGAGCCTGTTGAGCGTGCCCTCGATCCTTCGCACGATCATCTTGCCCTCGGCAGGCGCCTTCTCCCGGAGTATCTTGACCTCTTTCAGCAGCTCGTCCGCGTCCTTGGGTGAGAGAATCTTCTTCGACTCCGAAAACTCGTTGACCTTGGACAGGATGTTCAGCCCGTGCTTCTTGGCAAGCTCTGGCACGGGGGATCCAGAGGGCCCAAAGTTGCCGACACATCCCTTCTTGTTGTCCCAGGACAGGCCGCACTTGGCGCATGTCGCGTACATCTCGTCGAAGTCGAGCATGTCCCACTCTGTCACGATGTTCTCCTTCTTGGCCGCTGAGGCGATGTCCTTCCGCTGATCGGAAGGGGCCTTCTCGAGGAGAATCCACTTCGTCTTCACTTCTTTCACGAAAGGTTCGAACATCTTCTTGTCCGCGTCGTCCTTGACCTTCTCGAGATAGAGCTCGTCGCCTTCTATCTTCAGCCTGGATTTCTTGACGAAGGCGTCCATCTTGTCCTTGCCCAGCTTCTCTGTTGCCATTCTCAGGTCGACGACCCTGTCGACCTCGACATACTTCTCCCATCTGGCGGGATCATCGAGGAAGACCTTGACCGTCGTGAGCTTCTTTCCCTTGCATAGCGCCTTGTCTGACTCCAATTCCGTGATAGCCATGTTGAGGCCCATCTGTTCACCTCTTGCCTGGAAATGTGAGACCGAGGTACCGGATTAATACTTTTCGCACAAGCAAGTTAATATGTAGAACGACTGCCGGAACAACAGGATTGTCTATGGCCCAAATCATAGATAGATAGCGGAACCAGTCTTTGTAGCCTTCCCCTGTCCCCTTAGACCCTTTCCTTTCTTCCCTTCAAGGTGCTCGCCCTAGCAGCGTCCTCTAAGTGATGACACTGTACTCTGATTCGCCCAAAATCGCTCGATAACATGTCAGTATCACGAGTGATGCGAGAAAGTCCTCCTGGCCAGGCAGTTCCTTTGGCACATGGATCCTCCATCTATTGAAGAAAACGCTCTCTGCTGTCTTACCCTCTTCATGGCTTTCAGGAATCCTCCAATACCCTTTCCCCTGCGGCCTCGACTCCCTCCATTTGGCCGACCATTCCCGCCGAGTTATTTCTCGAGACGACCGTCCGTCAGGGGCGAACGCCCCTTCATACACCACTTCTACAGGACCCCATTCAGAGGACGAGCGCATGGTCTCATTCCTTACTTTCGAGGAGAACCGCATGACCACGCCGTCTTGTACACTCAGCACGGTTCTGGTGCGAAACAAGCTCATCTGAATCACGGCCAAGATGCCATCCTTCTTTCGTATCTCATATCTGGGTTTTCTTACAATCTTGATATCTCCCCACGGTGTGCTCATATTCGCTCCGTCGGACCTGAAATCGGTAAAAACAATCTGCCCCAATGCCCTCCCGTCGACGCACGCCACATCGAAACGCATTTCCTCCGGACGCGCAAACGCCGGAGAGTAGTTGGAGAAGAACCAGGTTGGCACGCGAAAATTCCGGGTAATCAACAAATCCTCTGGCGACTTTGTGGAATATGTCATTCCGGTATCATTCTTGCTGGCGATGAACATGTCCCCTCCAGAACTGGGCTGAAATCGAAATCTATTCGCCTTGTTCCTCCTCGCCCATGTATCGTCCACTTTAGGAGATACTTGTGAATATATATTTGTCGCCCTCCAAGCTGGCAAGATTCGAGACACCTTGCCACAGAATGCGGAGAATCTCTGACCCTGATTCTCGGACACTATCTATTCACAATTTCAATACTGCAAAGGCTAATCTATTGCTTTGCCATCCAGTCTTTCGCAACTACCTGTTCGCTTCGGAGGGAGATCATGACCAAGGCCACGATGAAGGTGCTGTCCAAAGACGATATCGAACTCGTTCACCAGAGCTCGCTCAAGATCCTCTTGGAAGTAGGTGTCAAGATCGACAGCCCATCCGTGGTTGAGCTTCTGGGAAAGGCGGGGGCAAGGACAGACAAGAAGAGCGGCACGGTCCACTTGGATGAGCGGATGATCTCGCAGTCGCTGAAGTCCGCTCCTAGATCGGTCAGAATATGCTCCAGGCGAGGAGTGGATTACAGGATACCAGATGAAGGCGTTCAGCTGATCTCGCCCGACGGCCAGCCCCCGGCAGTGTTCGAGGTCGCTACGGGGAAGAAGAGGCCATCGAAGCTCAGGGATGTCATCGATTTCGCAATCGTGTCCGACGCGCTCCCCGAGGTTGATTTCGTGTGGCCTTCTGTAGTGGCCACGGACATGCCATCGGACAAATCGTCATTCTACGAGTTCCTTGCGACCATCGCATACACCTCAAAGCATGTTCAGCACGGAGCGACTTCCGCAGAGGAGGCGAGCTTCCAGATCGATGTCGCGTCCGCGATCCTCGGTTCCCGAGAGGAGCTCAAGAAGAGGCCGATATTCTCCGATGTCTGCACTCCGATATCTCCGCTCCGATACGACCGAGGAGAGGCCGAGGCGCTCGTCCTGCTCTCGAGAGCTGGCGTGCCGATGGTTCACCTGTCGATGGGAATTGCGGGGTCGGTCACCCCGGTGACTGTCGCAGGGACTCTTGCGGTGATCAATGCGGAGAACTTGTGCGGGCTCACGATATCTCAGATCGCAAGCCCGGGAGCTCCATCGATCTACTCTTCGTTCTCCGGCGTGACGGACCTGAAATCCGGCATATTCCTGTGCGGCACACCGGAGGGCATCCTGATGGACACTGCCGGGATCGAGATGGCGAAGCATTACGGATTGCCTTCCTGTTCTGGCGGGCCGTCCAACTCTGCCCGGACTCTCTCCGCAGAGGCGGGATACCAGACTGCGATGACGGCGATGGCTTCTGTGTTGACCGGATCCGACCTCATGGTCGGGTTGGGAGGCCTCGACCGCGCGGCGATGATGTCCCTCGAGAAGCTCGTGATGGACTGCGAGGTCTGGAGATGGATCGAGAGATTGA
>Ga0315296_10002193_pt1 | contig 16745 bp, 24 predicted proteins | sample YL17G14_18_MG_FD_203921 | JGI IMG/M metagenome (GOLD analysis project Ga0315296, IMG submission 203921) | Sediment microbial communities from Yellowstone Lake, YNP, Wyoming, USA - YL17G14_18 | ecosystem: Environmental > Aquatic > Freshwater > Lake > Sediment | place: USA: Wyoming | collected... | reverse complement strand
TGGAATGTGATCACTGTTTTGTTTTCGGAAGTCCTGATGCAAAGGGAGTCATGAAAATATCGGACATAGATGAGATCCTGAATCAAGCAGAGAAAGTTGGAAGCATCGAATGGATCTATATTGAAGGCGGTGAACCAGTCCTTTACTACCCAATCCTTTTGTGGGGACTAAGAGAAGCAAGGAAACGCGGGTTCAAAACAGGATTTATCACCAATGCCTACTGGGCCACATCAGTTGAGGATGCAAAAGAATGGCTCAAACCGATTGCAGAGATAGGCATACAAGATGCAATCGTCAGCGACGACCTCTTTCACTATGGAAAGGAAGAAGAAAACCTTTCAAAACACGCTTTCCAGGCAGCCAAAGAGTTAGCGGTGCCTGCCAGTAACATCAGTATAGAACAGCCCAGAGAATACATGGCTATGAAAGAATGGAAGGGGAAGCCTGTCACAGAAGGGGCTGTGCTATTCAAAGGGAGACCTGTTGAAAAACTCGTTGAAGGCTTGCCGAGGAGACCATGGCAGAAATTTGACAAGTGCTTAGACGAAGATTTCTCCAATCAGAAGCGAGTGCACATCGACCCCTTCGGGTACGTTCACCTGTGTCAAGGCATAACAATGGGAAACATGAAGAAAACACCGCTGCACCTATTGTTTGAGCAGTTCGACCCGCACAAGCACCCCATATGCAAACCGATTCTAAAGGGAGGCCCAGCTGAACTTGTCAGAACATATCACGTTGACCACGAAGAAGGCTACGTGGACGAATGCCACCTCTGCTATTCAACCCGTCTGCAACTGAGAAAGATGTTTCCAGAGATTCTTGCCCCCGACCAGATGTATGGGATCTTCACTTAAAGACATCGGCATCCGCCCCTAGAGCGCGCAAAGTCACTTGTTACACTTTCCCATTCTTCCGGCGCGCGCGAGAGGCAGACGACAAAGAGAAGCCCACACAGTATTTTATTAATGGGATCACCCACAGAGAGAATAGGAGTGTGATCTCGTGAGCAAAGACTCCAAGAAGAGAGTTTTCAGTTGTCCTGAATGTGGGCATCCATATGAAGCCTATCCACCTGACGATCTTTATACTAGAGTGTCACTTGACGAACCATCACGCAACGATGCTGAGAGTGTCAAGACAATCATTCATGACTGTGAGAAGTGCAAGGCTCCAATCACTCTTTATTGGTATAGACCAAGACTTCAGTTTTCAGTTGGATGAGTAGGAAAGATCTGGATGCCTGTGTCGTCTGCATGAATGGAATAGTTTAAGCTGTCAGCCACATGGACTTGAAGAGTTTGCCAAGGACAAGTCTGACTAGACTCAACCTGTTTGAAGGCATAGTCATTGGGATCTACGGAAATTGGTTGATCTCATTTGTGGATAAGATCTCATTCACCAAAGCCCTTGTCATAGGTGACACTCAGTATTGGTTGTATCAACCGATTGCCGTAGGCTTTTCTTTTGTTTGCCTTCTTCTTCTTGTTGGCATTGGTGTGCTCAAAGAGCAACTCTTGACTCGTGGACTTATAGTGATGTTGGCTGTTGGACACTTTGCTGCAAATTGGGCTGCTTTCTACGTTGAAGGCTATACCTTCAGCAATGGCTTCTTTCTTGCCATTGGGACACTTCTCTTCTTGTTGATCTATTACTCTGAGCTGTTCAGATTACGAGAGCTTGATAGACGCAAGTCTTTGAGAGCCAAGATCAAGAAGCAGCAAGAGCAGACACAGACACGAGATTAAGCCCAGTGACCCGTTGCACTAGACGACACTTAGACACAGCAACAGCTCTTGACCTTTCTGTGTCGTCTGCATCTGAGGGCATTTCTGACACTGCTAGTGCTTGATGCTGTAGTTAATTTCTTAAAGGATATGTCGTGAGTGTTGATAGCCCGCGCGGTTCTATGAGTCATTATCCGCGCTTACTATCTTTGGGTCGGCAAAATTATCAATTATCCACGTTCTGATGTCATCTCTTATGCGTCGAAAAACCAAGGTCTTTTCCTCGTCATTCCCGTCCACTTCAGAGGGATCGTTGAATCCATGGTGAAGATAGCGTTTTGCTCCAGGTATTGTCATGTTGATTATCTCTGGCCTACCCCTGACTATCGGTGAAGAACACAAAGTACAGATTAGCTTGGCACTGCTCTGGCACACGGATACAACTACGTCGATATTCTTGTTTCGAAACTCTTCAATGCTCTTGGAATACTGCTTGGAAATATCTATCCCTATCTCGACCATGACCTTAATGGCAAAAGGATTGACTTGCGTCGGATTTGAGCCTGCGCTGAAGACCTCATACTTGTTGCCATACACGTGCCTAAGCAGGCCTTCAGCCATCTGCGATCTAGCGGAATTGTGTTCACACAAGAAAAGAACTTTCATCTTGTTCATTCAGAAACATCTTCGCGCGCTCTACTGTTCTGTTGACTCTGCTCTTCTTGAGATATCGCGTCTTGAAGGTCTTTCTCTTCAAAACTTGCTGAAAGCCTGATCCTCCCGTTAATGACGATTCCCATATCTTGAACTCCGTATTTGGAAGCTTCTGATGATTTGTTCGACTTCATTTGGACTTCTGCCACGTGTTTGAATCTTGATGTTACACGTCCGATTTTTTCCATAAAGGGTGCGAAATTACAGACACACGAACCTAATGGAACGAAAACCTCGATCTTCACCTTGCCTTTCTTCAATACTTACCATCCTCCAAGTGCATAGACAATAATCGCAATGCCAGCTAAGACGAAGACTATTCCAAAGATCCTCGTCACCCATTTCCCGGCGCCAGCTATTTTATCGCTCGCTGCCCTGCGCGCGGTTGCCAACAACGAACTCAGGAAGATGACTGGCAAAGCATGACCTATACCGAACACGAAGAGCAAAAACCCGCCGTGAAAGGCTGTTGGCGCAGTAAACATGGTCAACAGTACAGCGGGCAAGACTATTGAGAGGGTACAAGGACCTAGTGCGACGGAGATGATCAATCCAAACAAAAAAGAGCCTATTGCATAATTATATTTGGAAAACCGCGTCAATGAACCTAGCTTTGCCGCGTTCAGTCTTTCGTTGAAAGAACTGCCAATGCCGGTCCTCAACCCAAGCTTTTCCAAGATACCGATATTGTTAATTCCAAAGACAATGAGAAGGATGCCTGATATGCCATAGAAAACCTTTGAACTAATTAATGTAATAGGAATGAGAGCGCAGATTGCGTAGCCTAAGATGAAGAAGACCAGGCTCATGGCCAGTGCAAAGCAGCAGCCAATTACCAATCCTTTTCGTATGCTCTTGCTTACGCCTACTGAATAGGTCAGATATACTGTGATAAGGGAGATGGAGCAAGGTGAAAGGAATGTTGCTATCCCCAAGAAAAACAAGCTCATAGATTCCTGAAGCATTTCAGCAGACCTACAGAAGTTGACCTATTCGTGAAGACAACGTTTCAAACGTTGTTTCTTCGGCGTAAACTTCAGCTATCTTAAAATTCCTGTCGATCAGAACAATCGCCCCGTCTGCAATTGAATATGAGCTGTAAGCGTCGACTATGTCCGCTTTTCCATCGTCATAGTCATTTCCCAGTGTCCAAGTTACTGCATAGTCCGAACGGATTGTTTCCAGGCAGCTTACGGCGCAGGTCGTGGCTGCAACTGTCACAACAGCTACTGATTTTTGGCCACAATAGCTGGAGCACACACTCTTCAAAGTCCTTAGTTGGTTTTCGTTTGTTTGGACAATTCCTCCACCACAGCTGACCGCCATGAAATGAATTGCAATGACTTTCCCCGCCTGCTGACTAAGAGAAAAGGGAGCCCCATTTATGTCAGTCAAGGAAAAGTCTGGTGCTGACCCTGTAAGCGGCGGATTGTTTGTAGTTCCGTTATTTGATGAAGGAGGTTTACTGCTGGACTGCCATGCTACGTAGGCCACAAATATCAATCCAATCAGACAGATTCCAAAAATTGTTTTGCCTTTTGGATATTTTCGCGGCTTCTTCTGGGCTTCTCTTGCCCTTTGTGTCTCGTACGCCTCCTGAGCCCTCTGTCGTTCGCGTTGTTTCTCCCTCCAGTTCTTCTTCTTTTGCTCTTCTTTTTTGGGCAAGTTTCTCACGTGATGATTATAGTTCGGGAATATCATGAGAGAGAAAGCGATAGCAATATTAAAATATTGCTATCAATCTCTACATCTCAACATATGAGGTGAGCTAGAAGTGCCTGATTCCAAGAATTCAAAACCTGTCTGGCATGGAGTTCCAAAAGAAGAGATTGAGTGGCATCCCACTGTTGAACATGAATTGTGCATAGGTTGCGGGCTGTGTGTCTTGGGTTGCGCTGCTGGTGTTTATGCATTTGACTTCGACAAGAGGAGACCAGTAGTGATTGCACCTTTAAACTGCAAGGTAGGGTGTGTGACTTGTGCAAACACTTGCCCTGTGTACGCGATAAGTTTCCCACCCCTCTCACGTATCCACAAGATCATCAAGAAAAGAAACGTTCTAACCACAAGCAAGAAAGAGCTTGAAGACAGCGCAGACCGGGTGAAGTACAAGAAGTAGGTTTATCTCATGACGTCAACAACGAATTTGCAGTTTTCTGTTTCGCTCAGGGAGATACTTGGCCTTAAGTGGTCGCCAGTTGCGGTCAAACTGGTCAAATCTGATGAATCGATTAATGAAGTTCCTCCAATGTCTCCTAAGAGGCTGCGGTACTGTCAACTTCTGATGGAAGCAAAAAGGGGAAAAAGTGCGACCCTAACAAGCGAGAACATTGCTTGTCCTGCTGCTGCAGCGGCTTTGGGGCTTATGCCTCTTCCTGAGAAGATAAGTAGTGGGAAGATGCTTAAGACCCTAGGCTTGTTTGAGTCTGAAGAAGCTGCGGCAAAGACGATGGCGCAAATGTCAAGAATGAAACTGGGAGACGTCAAAGCAATTGCTGCTGCTCCACTCGAAAATGCGACATTCAGACCAGATATTGTCATAATCGAGGATAAGCCGGAAAAAATAATGTGGATAAATCTAGCCGCAATTCACAAAACCGGGGGACGCCTTTCTTTTAGCTCCGCCGTTTTTCAAGCTTGCTGCGTAGATGTGACTGTCATCCCCTATCTCACCAAGAACGTCAACGTTAGCCTAGGCTGTTATGGATGTAGAGATGCAACTGACATCGCAGATGATGAATGTCTCGTTGGAATACCAATGGAAAAAATCGATGAAATAATCACATCGCTTAAAGCTCTAGCCCAGAAAGCCATGCCTGAAGCTCGAAACAAAGGAGTCTACAACCAGTTCGTCAAGGCTCAATAGACGCAATTTATACATGAAGGAAGATTTGAGCATGGAAAAAGTCAAGGTAAGACTGGAGATCTATGAGGACGACCCGTTTGGGAGCACTTGCTGCGGCCCTGGTCCTCGCGGGACTTCTCTTGCAGCAGTGGAAAAGCTACGGAAGATGTTGGAAGGACGGAGCGAAATAGTGAAGAGACTTTCAGAAGAATACAAAGATAGCGTTACCATAAGCAGAGATTTCATCAACCAGAAACGATTGGATTACCCAGAGTATGTGATGAAGTTGATGCTAGACAGCAAACCAACACCTTACATATTCGTCGACGGAGAGCCCGTCATAGTCGGCAAATTTCTGTCCTACGAAGAATTCACAACGCTGCTGAAAACAAGTTTGAGAAATGAGCAAGAACAAGGCCAATAGGCAAGGCTTGATGGACAGAGTTATTAGAGTTAAGAGCTGGCAAGAATTCAAATGTTTAGCCATCAATCTCAAACCTAAGTCAGTGGTTTATAACATAGAACAGAACGGTCTTTCTCCGGAAAGAGAGTTAACCTGTTTGAGGCTGATTATGCCGACTCAAGAAGTATACTACATTTTTCTTGACTTTCCAAGAGAGGATAGACTGCGGGAAACAGGTATTCCGATACGAAAAGACCAAAAAGGCAATAGATGCATAGAGGACAAAGAGGTAATAGATTTTCTGAAGATTCAACTGGAAAGTAAGGATTTGACTGTGTGTTCGTACTGGACGATCTGACAGCGCGCGCTCCTTAAGCCTTCAAGAGCTGTTCAATTTCCGATGATAGCGTATTAACTGTTATCGCTTCAGTGTGCACTTGAGTCACATTCAACGTCTTGTCTATGAGTACGATTGTTCCATCTTTGACTGAATATGTTTCATAAGCACTGAATATGTCCATAATTCCGTCACTATAATCATTTCCCATGCGCCAAGTGATGTCGTAGTCCACGCGGATCTGTGATAGGTTGCTCGTTAGACATGTGGACGACAAAACAGTGATAATGACGAATTGTCCATTTCCGCAATAGCTATTGCACACCAACTTAAGTTGGCGAAGCTGGTTGTCATCTATGGGGTATACTAGGCCATGGCAACCCACGATCATAAAATGAATGGCAACTACTTTTCCGCTGAATTGCTCTAAGGTGAAAAGGCTAGTGTCGTTTATTTCTTTCAGAAAGAAGTCGGGCGCTGGACCTATGGGTTCTGGACTGTTGGTTTCCATGGTTGAGTACTGCCATGTTTCATATGCAGCGATCAAAATTGTTACGAGTAAAATACTGCCAATAATCTTACCCTTGGGCCACTTCCGCGGCTTTTTTTCAGCTTCCATCGCTCCGTGCCTCTCATTAACATCCTGAGCTTCTTGCTGCTTTCCCTTTCCAACTACTTAGTTTCGATGGCGCGCGCTAGAAATAAAGGATTTGACTATCTGTTCATACTGGACAATCTAATAGTCACTACTTAAGAAGATGTCAATGCTTCTAGGGAAATAACGTGAAGCCTTAAATCTTGTCTGAGGAATACTGGGATTCGGCGATTTGGTTTGAGCAAAAACGTGATGAAGTGCTATGACATTGAAGGACAGACTGCAATCGTCACGGGCGCTTCCAGTGGATTAGGCGTGTGTTTTGCTGAAGCCTTGGCTGAGTGCGGAGTAAACCTTGTAATTGCCGCCAGAAGAAACGAAAAGCTAGTCAAAGTAGCTGAAGATTTGACTCGTGAATATGGTGTCAAAGTAATTCCCGTTCAAACGGATGTAGCCCAAGAAGATCAGGTCATAAAGATGGTGAAAACCGCTGTGGACGGATTCGGCTCGCTGCAAATCATAGTCAACAACGCCGGAATCGGAGCTGTGAACCCTTCTACACACATGCCACTTGAAGAATGGAAGAAGGTAATAGATGTCAACCTTACAGGTGTCTTTCTATGCGCACGAACCGCAGCCCGTGAAATGATCAAGAACAAATACGGAAAAATAGTGAACATCGCTTCGATTTACGGGGCGGTAGGCGACATTTTTCCAACAGCACCATACTACGCTTCTAAGGGGGCAGTGATAAACTTGACGAGAGCTCTAGCTATAGAATGGGCTGTACACAAGATAAACGTCAACTCGATTGCACCTGGGTTTTTCCCGAGCGAAATGACTGCGTCGGTCTTCCAAGACGAAAAGGCCATGCAACACATTCTATCCAGAACACCGCTCGGTAGAACAGGCGAACCCCTAGACTTGAAAGCGGCACTCACCTACCTGTCCTCTCCAGCCTCAGACTATGTAACGGGTCAAACAATCTTCGTCGACGGCGGATGGACGGCACTGTAGAACGCCGACCTTGTCGACGGTCAAACTCACATTTCCTAAAGCTCGCGCGCGCCCAGAAGAAACTCATTGAAGCAAAGACAGACCTTGATTGGGCTGAGAAAATCGGCATTCCAGTCAATTGCTAAATTGTCACAAAAGAAAAGAGTATGGGGTTACTCTTTGCGTTGGATTAAGATGTGAAAGCGGATGCTCATGAAAACGAAAACCACCGCGTAACCTCCAAGAACTGCAATGTTTATGACTGGACCAAAGAAACCTCCTGTCCCCAATCCGTATCTGGCGAGCTCAACTGTATGCGTCAAAGGCGAAAGTAAAGAAACAGCTTGCATCCAAGCTGGCAAGTCTCCTATTGATGTGAAAATGCCGCTGATGAAGAGTAATGGTATGCGAACGAAATTTAGGGGCATCATTACTTGCCCTGGCGTTTGACCTGGAATTGATGCAAACATTATCCCCAAAGCGGAGAAGGCGAGAGAAGAGAGCGCAAAACACGCAATTAGGGCTCCAACGTTGGCTATCTGAGAGCTGAAGAAAGCCACGCCCACTATTACAGGGATTATCGAGATGCCCACGCCATAGATTATTCCTGCAAGGGTTTTACCCATTAACACAGAAAGAAGCGTAACCGGCGCCGTTAAGAACCTATCAAAAGTCTGATTCGCACGTTCCATCGGTATCACAACAGGACCTATCGAAGAAGAGGCGAAGAAAAGCGTCTGAGCAATAAGCATAGGAATTTGCTGGGCCAATGGAATGTTTCTGCCGATGCTGAATGAAAGAAACAGAGTAAACGGAAAAAGGATACCAAACATAAGAGCAGGCGGCTTCGTGTAGTAGGTGAGCATGTCTTTAGTTGCAATAGCCCACGCTACCCGAATCTCCCGCATGAAGCGGGTCGAATGCGAACTGCTTATTGTTCCCTTATCCTCCATGTTATTTTTTATCATCTGTTTTGAGCGCTCCTCTTTGGTTCCTCAGTTGTTGGCCTGATGCCCGTCAGATTCACAAACACATCTTCCAAGCTTGGACCCAGGGTGTTGACAGTGATAAGCTTAAGATTGTTCTTCTGTGAATAATTCCACACTGAAGCTAGCACGCTGGATGGGTCGTCGGTAAAGAGCCTAAACTTGTCGCCTTCTTTCACCACTTCTCGAATACTTGGCAATTCCTTCAAATCATTCAACGCCTTGACGGGTGAGGTGGCAAAGGCGACTTCTACGGATTGTAGACCTTGCACTGTTCTTTTGAGCTTTTCAGGTGTATCGATGGCCGCGATTTTGCCACGGTTGATTATGGCTACCCGATCGCACATCTGGCTGGCCTCCTCGAGGTTGTGGGTCGTTATGAAAATGGTTAGACCTTCCTGGTTCAATTTTCGAACTGTTTCTCGGATGATGAGTACACTCTGCACATCCAACCCTGATGTAGGTTCGTCGAGGAACACAATGCTTGATCTGTTCATTAGTGCCATGGCAATGCAGATGCGTCTTTTCATACCTCTTGAGAAGCCCTGCACTTTTTCTTTGCGCCGTTCATAGAGCCCAAACATCTTCAGTAATTCTTCAGCCTTGGTTTCTCGTAACTCCTTGGGCAAGTCGTAGAGCTTCCCAGTGAAGACAAGGTTGTCCCGCGCTGAGAGTTCATTGTAGATGTTGCTGACATCAGGGACTATTCCCATCTGCTCCTTTGCCTGAATGGGGTGACGCTGAATATCATAGCCCATTACGGTTGCGGTTCCTTCTGTAGGCTTAGATATTCCAGTCAACATCCGTATGGTCGTGGTTTTTCCAGCGCCATTGGGACCTAGGAAACCGAAGATCTCCCCTTTCTTTGCTTCAAAATTTATGTGGTCCACTGCCAAGAGTTTGTCGTAGTATTTGGTCAAATTTTTGGTTTCGATCGCGTTATCCACAGCAAGTTACCTTGTTTTTGTTAGCCTGCCTTTAATGAGGGTCTTGGATGCCCAGCATCGTTAGCCTCTCTTGGCTTAGTATGCCTCGCGCTTCACCTGCTGGAGCAAATATCATTTCGCCACCTGCCAATTCAACCTGTTCATTGCCCACCGTGAACAAGCCTTTTCCGTCTATTACATAGAAGCATACACCGTACGGTTCAGGACGTGAAGGTATCTCTTGACCGGATTTCAGACAAATCAGCACCACGTTGAAATTGGTGGTTTTTAGCAAATCTTTCTTCACTGGCCGACGGTCTTCTATGGTACTTAACACACCTTGTGCCTTAGAGAACTCTGCGAGTTTATTCAAGCGATATATCTTTACCAATTCTACCCACTATCCCCAGCGTTTTCGTCTATGAAATGGGAATCGTAACATTGGACTAAATTATCCATTAACGGTAGCGCGCGCGGCGCCCTTTCACCATTTCCAGCCCCTCTTAAAAGGACCTTCAATCCCGCTTGTGTGATTGTATAAACTCGGCGTTCAGCACCAGCTTCTTTCTTCTCCCACTCCGAAGTTACCAAGCTTCGTTCTTCCATTCTCCTGAGCGAGCGCGCTAATGATGCCAGCCGTATTCTTCATAAATCTTCTTACCGTTGTCGGACACAAGGAAGCCGATGAATTTCTCTGCAAGGTCTTTGTTCTTGGAGAAAGTAATAACCCCTATTGCTGTGCTTCTCTGCACTTGAAGGTCTTTCGGCAACTCTATAATATCCATGGTTTGCATGTTCAAGTTCTTGAAGACATCCCATCCTAGAATCGCATCCACCTTTTTCTTGTTGATAAAAGACATCAATTCTCCGCAACCATCAGCGTAAGCAAAAGTATTCTTTCTGATTTGCTCGGTAAATCCCGCTTTAGTTGCTAAATCATCCCAAACTCCAGTCAAACAGCCACTTACAGAAACACCAACATGTATTCCTTCTTTTGCCAAATCAGAAATTGACCTTATCTTTTTCGGATTTCCAGTTTGCACAAGAATAGCGGAGATTCTTGACCCAAGGCTTCTTCTTGTTTCTTTAAGAACTAATCCCCTCAACTGTGCATGGTCAAGTATAAACTCCGAACCGCAAGTCAACAAGTCACCTTTCTTGGTTTCTGCGATTTCTTCCATGAGGTTTTCAGCTTTTCCGACAGTAAACTCAAATTCTGTTCCAAATCTTGCTTTGAACTCTTCTGCACATTTCTTTATGGGTGGTGCTACTGCACCAGCGGAAAAAACATGGAGATTGTTTTGTTTCGACATATTCTTCCTCACGCCAATTACTTGTATGGATACTTAACTTTGCATTTCTTTGATTTTCTCTTCTACTGCCTTAAGCTCCTTCTTCAATTCCTCTGCGTAGTTCTTCAGCTTCTCAGTCTTCTCAGCATTGGTAAGGAAGCGTCTTCTGTAACCTTGCTCATGTCCATGCATACCGCACCCACAGTAGCTATCATGTCTCCCATGATGCATACTACAACCACATTCATCGTTCAAGTCTTGATTCACCTCAGTTTTCATCCAACTATAGAAAGTAAAGTATTTAAACTATCCAGTCTATAGTGAAATAGTTACTATTGGCAGCGAAAGTGAGCGTATGCAGAATAGAAATGAAGTAGTTTGTTATTGTCCGATTGAAGGAGTCATAGATGTGATTGGCAAGAAATGGGCACTACTTATCATAAATGCAATCGGGAATTACGGTAGCCTCAGATTCAACAAACTCATGGAAGAACTGCATGGCATAAGCCCCAAAACTCTCGCAGACACGCTGAAACAACTTCAAAACGAACAGTTACTCAAGAGAGAGTCATTCGCTGAAATCCCACCTCGTGTTGAATACTCATTGACAAAAGACGGACAAGGGCTAAGAGAAGCGGTTGTGCCTATCCTCAAATGGGCAGCAACGAGACAAGGCTCCAAAAGGAAATGCGCCCTAGCTTACAGGAAAATGCCCGCACATAGAATAAATGATAGAGCCACTCAAGAAAGCACGAACAAATAGAGGGCTCTTTTACCACTATTTCTAAGCCAGTTTTTGATTTTGCAGAAAAGTTGTAACTGAATCGATCGATCGTTAGTTCTTAGTGTTTTGTTGCGGACACCTTTATACTCACTATGCTTTTTTCGATCTTCTTGATCTTTTCGGCAGATATGCCCAAGGTTTTAACAAACTCTCGAGTAGTGTCGCTGGCTATGAAATCAAATGGGAAGTTTGCTTCGTCTATTACCTTTACTTCTTTGAAACCTGCTTCCTTCATAAGATTGAGGTATTTTTCTTTCAGTTCTGCGCCAGAAATACAACTGGTGTATGCTCGAGCGTTTTCTTTCAGTTCTTTTGGTAGCTCATCGAGCAATACTATATCTGAGACCATTAATCGACCGTTGGGAGCTAGAACTCTATAGGCTTCTTTGAAGACTTGTCTCTTGTTTGGAGAGAGGTTGATTACGCAGTTTGAGATAATGACGTTTACTGATTTATCTGCGACTGGAAGGTTCTCAATTTCCCCAAGCCTAAACTCCACGTTTGCGTATTTGCCCTTCCTTGCGTTTGCCCTTCCCGTATCTAGCATTTCTGGGGTCATGTCTACCCCAATTACTTTGCCTTTCTTGCCTACTTTCTTTGCAGCAAGGAAACAATCAAAGCCTGCGCCTGAGCCTAAATCGAGAACTGTTTCACCTTCTTTCAACGATGCCAAAGCGATGGGATTGCCACATCCAAGCCCCAGATTCGCTCCTTCGGGAACAGAACTCAATTCCTCTTCGCTGTAGCCTATCTTTCTGCTTATGTCTCCACTGGTTACGGGTGTGCAACCGCAAGAAGAGTCAGAGGAGGCACAGCAAGAACTACTGTTCTTTGCTACGTTCCCGTAGCGTTTTCTAACAATTTTCTTGACCTTTTCTTCTTTCATAAAATTACCTCTCCTTTTCAATTACTCCCTTAAGTAGGGGACTAAGCGTCTTGCTTACTGCACCAGCTAGTCTCTCGGCTTTTATCATCACTATGCAACAGACTTTGCCTTCTTTCTCGTAAGCGACAACGGCTATCTTATCAGCTGCCTTAAGGCCTGCCTTATCTCTCAAATCCTTAGGAAGAACTACCTGTCCTTTTGCATCCATCGTTATGATTGCATCAATTTTGCACGCATCGTCATTGCAGCTACTCACCCTTAATCACCTTATCCAAAGCATTGGAGTCCTCAATATTAAATGTTTCTGATTTGTTTGACAAATCTGATTCTATCTACATATGCGCTCAGATGATAAATTCCTAAATTTCCTACCAAGCCCGAGCATTCTTTCATCCAGACTGACGCAAGGACATCTGCCAAGCACAATTCCCAGACTTGACCTAGTTAGCGCGCGTTCTGATTATGTCGCTACTTATACAACGCTAACGCGCGCGAAGCCTTCTGTTGATGCTTGGCGGCACGCGTAGTATCTCTGCCAACCATTATCTATTGCAGACAGGATTTCAGATTTGGCACTGCGCAACATGTAAGCACACGCCAGAGATGCGCTTGCCAGAAAGATTCTTATCAGATATAATACCAAAAGAGATTCATGTCTTCGGTTAAGAAAATGATTCTTGACTGGCAAGGAAACTACCGTTTCACGGCGAAAAATGAAAAAGGGCTTTCCGTTAGTTTCGATGCTCCCATACCGAATGGTGGAGAAGAGACTGCACTATCGCCAATGGAGAATGTTTTGGCAAGTCTGGCTGCATGCAGCAGTTATCACGTTGTATCAATATTGAAGAAGAAGAGGCAAGATTTTTCAGATTATTCGGTAGAGATGACAGCCAACAGAAGAGATGAACCGCCAAGAGTGTTTACTAGCATCCATCTCAAGTACGTCATTAAAGGAAAGAACATCAGCGAAGAGGCTGTTCAAAGCGCAATAAGCCTTTCTGAGGAAAAATACTGCTCGGTAGGAGGAATGCTGAAGAATGCAGTCAAAATATCGTCTTCATATGAGATTTTGAAGGAGTAACAAACTGGCGCGTGCGTTGACTCTACTTATACAGCAACAGAAGAGCAGAATTGATTACCACGGATATGCAGCCGGCTTCTTGAAGGACTGCAGCCAAGATGGGCACCAGTAAGCCTATTGATGCCAGAGTCAATCCAATGGCGTTCCAAGCCATGGAGAAAGCTATGTTCATCTTCATCTTGCTGAACGCTTTTCGGCTCAATCTGATCGTGTACTCGACCTTTGTTAAATCGTCCCCGAGTAATGCTACGTCAGCCGTTTCAATGGCCACGTCACTGCCAGCCGCTCCCATCGCAAATCCAACATCTGCGTTAGCAAGTGCTGGAGCATCGTTAACGCCGTCGCCCACCATGGCAACAACATTGCCTTTTTTCATTTTCCCTATGACTTCGACCTTCTGTTCTGGCAGTAGCTCCGCATGAAATTCGTCAACGCCTATTTGTCCAGCAATGGATTTAGCAGCTCTCATGTTGTCCCCCGTCAGCATAACAGTCTTGATTCCTAATCGTCTGAGCCGCTGCACTGCCTCAGATGAGTCTTTTCTCACGGTGTCAGCCACGGCAATGATGCCGATCACTTGCTTGTCTAATATGACGGGGAGCACTGTTTTTCCCTCGCTTTCAAATGCGCTTATTACCTTGTCCTCTTCCTCGGTAAATGTCTTGTCCGCCATCCCTTTTCCAATCAAGATCTGCAGTTTTCCATAGTAGGCTTCAACTCCGCGTCCAGGTACAATCTTGAACTCTGTTGGATCTGGAACGCTCACCCCCAACTCTGTAGCTTTCGCTATTACAGCCCTGGATATGGGATGTTCAGAGAATTTTTCAGCAATTGCCGCATACTTGACTACTTCACTTTCAGAAAGGTCGTTCAGGGTTTTTATCTCAACGACTTCTGGTTCGCCGATGGTTAATGTTCCGGTTTTGTCGATTGCTACCAATGTCACATCTTTTACTTTCTCAATGTTTGTGCCGCCTTTGATTATTATGCCGTTCATGCTGGCGTTGCCAATGGCTCCGACCACAGCAACTGGGACAGCCACTCCCAATGCGCAAGGACACGCCACCAGAAGAATGGATACGGTTCTTGTAATTGCCGGTTGCAGGCCAACTAGAAAGTAAGTAGCAGTAAACACTACGGCTGCCAGAGTCAATATGAAGGGCAAGAAGTAGGTGGTGAATCTGTCTGCGATATTCTGTATCGGTGCCCTCTTCTCTTCTGCTTCCTCGACCAGATGAATGATGTGAGCGATTGTAGTGTCCTCAGCGATCTTTTCGGTTTTGATTTCTAAGGCTCCGGTTCCGTTCATGGTACCCGCAAACACTTGATCGCCCTTCGCCTTTTCTGCAGGCATTGATTCACCCGTTATTGCGGCTTGGTTGACAGCACTGTATCCTGAAATCACGGTTCCATCAACCGGTATTTTGTCGCCAGGCTTCACCAGCACGGTTTCGCCCAACTTGACGTCTTCCACTGCTACTTCAACTTCCGTTCCATCTCGACGTACAAGAGCAGTCTTTGGACTCATATTGACGAGCTTCTCAATCGAGCCTCTAGTCCGATAAAGGACATAGTCCTCAAGAGTTGTTCCAGCTAGAATTATGAGCACTACTGTTGATGCGGGTATGTAGTAGCCAGCCGCTATCGAGGCAGCGATTGCAACGGTCACAAACAATTGGACAGTTATCCTCTTACGAAACAGCAGTCGAAGGGCTGTGACGTAAATAGTATAACCACAAGCAACGGCAGCCAAAGCAAGAGCAATACCGGTTACGGACGCATACGCTATGCTGGTTTGCAAGATGAGCCAGCTTGCTACAGTGAATACCACGCCCAGAACGAGCAGAACTGTGCCTCTAACGTATTCCTTCATGAGACTCCTCCTGTGTTCTCAATTCGGTACCCAAGCTTTTCCAGACGCTCATTTATCTTCGGCTGATTGACTTTCTCTGTGTCATATTCTATCTTCACTTTGCCTCCTATCGTGTCGAAGTTCGCTTTGGAAATGCCAGTTAACCTCATTAATGCACGTTCCAGAGCCGTCTTTTGAAAGCTGTCTCCACATGAACCACACGCACAAGGTGCACCTTCTGCCTTCGCAATTTTCAAAGTCAATTTTTCAATAGTCATCACTCTCACCTCCTCGCGCGCGCTAGTCCAAGAAATTCCTTGTAGCTTTGCAGAGCCATACTAGGAAAAGCATGATGGGAACCTCTGTCAGGACACCGACCACAGTTGCCAGTGCTACTCCAGCGTGGTTGCAGTAGGTTTAAGATTTTTGCCGGCCTTTATGACTTCCTGAAAATCTATCTGCACCATTATCGGGTATATCATGGCGAATAGGCAAATGGCAATCGGAATGGATACGTGAGCTACCTCCAGCTTCCCCAGCACATCTGAAATCTGGGGAAAAACCCTCCCCAAACTTATGCCCGCGATGATGCATAGAGCCACCCATAATGTGAGATACTTATCCCAAGCACCGAGTTTCGTTTGTTTTTCTTTTGCCATCTTATTTCTCCTGCACAGCCTCCTTCTGAGGAGCTGCAAATGCAGGCATTCGTGATCAAGGGAATATTATATTCAAATATTTAAATATGTCGCTATCATTTCTCTATTTATACGTGGACAAAGTGGTTCTTCTATGATATCAATTTACGTGCGCACTAGTCGGTACGTGTTTTCGACCAGTCGAGGGTCGGCTATACTGTAGAAGACCCATTTCCCTTCCTTCCTGTCCTTGATCAATCCAACATTTTCCAGAATTCCAAGATGATGAGATGCCGTAGGCTGAGTCAAGTTCAAAGCAACCATGACTTCGCATACGCACATTTCACGGGCTCTCAGAAGGCCCAGGATCCTCAGCCTGGTCTCGTCAGCAAGAGCCTTGAAAACCTTGCTTTGCTTTTCAGCATCTTCAGAGGTCATGGCTCTTTCGCCCAGTTTTTTCAACTCACCTGCATATTCTGAAGCATTTTCAGAAGAACAGATTCCCGATTTTGCTAATCGTTCAAGTCTTCTACTCGTTTTTGACGTCGACATTTTATCTTCGAAACACTAGAAACAAGAAACATATTTAAATATATTGTTCCATTATTCCGCCAGATGCGCGCGAAGAGCCCATCTATCGATCGCGCGCGCTACGCTAAATTTTGAAATATCCTAAGGCGCGT
>Ga0315296_10002192_pt1 | contig 16746 bp, 17 predicted proteins | sample YL17G14_18_MG_FD_203921 | JGI IMG/M metagenome (GOLD analysis project Ga0315296, IMG submission 203921) | Sediment microbial communities from Yellowstone Lake, YNP, Wyoming, USA - YL17G14_18 | ecosystem: Environmental > Aquatic > Freshwater > Lake > Sediment | place: USA: Wyoming | collected... | reverse complement strand
GATGCGTCATACAGTCTGAATTCTTCAAAATCAGTGAGCACAACAAAATATACTTCTTTGGTTGACCATGCGTAACTTTTTGCCTGGAGGATATGGTTTACATCATCAAGTGCTACAGACGGAGCCTTTGCCTCGACGAAGAATTTTGTCATACCATTTATCCTGAAATTATAATCTGGTCTTCCTGTAGTCTCTGGCGAAAGCTCAACAATGACATCTCTTTCATGAGGTGGCTTCTGAGCCTTGTTTTCAATATCCCAGCCGAGTACTTTAAATAGGGGATTTATAAAATCTACTCTTACCTGTGCCTCAGGATAGCCCTTTGAGACATAGTGGGTTTTATCTTTTTCGAACTTGGAGATTAAGGACTGAAGTTTCTCTTTAAATGAATCAATGTCAGACATCAAACAAATTATATCACATCACATCATACTTGACCGAGCAAGGGTAAGGACAATTACTTCTTTTGCACCAGCTTTCTTGAGTTGTTTCGAGCACTCTGTTACTGTTGCACCTGTCGTCATCACGTCGTCAACGAGCAGGAGTCGAAGGCCTTTCACCTCACCATTTACTTCAAATACATTCTTAAGATTTAATAACCTTTCCTTTGCAGAAAGGCCTATCTGCGGAGGTGTTTCCCTTTTCTTCATAAGCACATCCATGAAGAGAGGAATCCTTTTCTTTTTCGATATAACCCTTGCAATAAGGAGCGCCTGGTTAAAACCTCTTTCTCTCAGTCTTTTTATGCTTAAAGGAACCGGTATAATGCCATCTATTCCAGACAAAGTAAAATTGAGCAATAACTTTCCGAGTGGATGTGCGAGTCTTTTTAACCCATGAAATTTGAGAAGGTTAATCGCTTTTGCGAGCACTCCTTCATAAAGTCCGTAGTTTATGGCCTTAAAGAATGGAGGGGCTTTTTTCAGACACTGTCCACACACTTCTGAATATTCTGATGTAAAAGGCATTGCACATATTCTGCATGCTGGACCAGTATATTGATCTATCTTAGACCAGCAGGATGCACAGATTGGTGAATGATGAAATACATCAGGTATGCCTTTGCATTGCGGGCATTTTAAAGGATAGAGTATGTTCAAAATTTTTGGGATCAAGGCATATCAATATAATAAAAGGGAGGCACCACATTTACCACATTTTGGTCCGTAAGAAAGTTTTGTGCTTGAGACCTTATTTTTTACTCCACAGCTTGGACAGGATATTATTTGAAATTCGGGTAAAGCGTTATTTTCTGCATCAGTGTCTGTTCCCTCAGAAAAGTTTTTTAGATAATTTAAATAAGCCGTGTCTTTCTCTATGAGTTCTATGCCCATACCATTTTTAAACGATGCCATTGATGTTTTGGTCGCTCTTGCGACATGTCCTTTAAGGTGTGATAGTTGGCCATCTGGCATCACCAACTCGATATCAATAATACTGCCGATTACAAAACAGCGTTTGGTTCTTATAAAAAGGCCACTTTCTGACAGATTACTTGATACACCAATAAATGTTTGCTCACCTGAACTAAATTTTACTTCAAGCCTCTTCGTATATCTATGATGCTGTCTTTTGCGCATTAAAATTGTTCTTTAAGCAGGATAAGTTCATCTCTCTTCTGACCAGTTGAGATCATCTGAATCTCCACTCCCAACATCTTCTCAATCCTTTTTAAGTAAGTTTTTGCTGCTTCCGGGAGTTTGTGAAAGTCCCTTATGCCAACCGTACTCATGCTCCATCCTTCCACCTCTTCATAGATGGGTTCGCATTCTTCAAAGATATTAATTTCTTTGGGAAACTCTTCATATATCTTCCCATTATATTTATACGAGGTACAGACTTTTATCACCTCTATACCATCGAGCACATCAAGCTTTGTGATTGCAATGCCTGTAAGTCCATTAATCCTTGCTGAGTGCCTGAGTATAACCATATCCAGCCATCCACATCTCCTCGGCCTCCCTGTTGATGCACCATATTCTCCACCTATTTCTCTGAGCCTATCACCGAGAGGGCCTTTTATTTCTGTAGGAAATGGCCCGCTGCCAACCCTTGTTGTGTAAGCCTTAGAGACACCAAGGACATTTGAGATCTTTGTTGGCCCTACACCAAGGCCTACACAGGCGCCACCTGCAATAGGATTTGAAGAGGTTACATAGGGATAGGTTCCGTGGTCTACATCAAGGAGTGTGCCTTGCGCACCCTCAAACAGTACATTCCTGTTTTCAGAGATTGCCTTGTTTATCATAATGTCTGTATCTGCGATATATTCTAAAAGTTCCTCAGCATAACCCATATATTCATCATATATCTTTTTACTCTCAAAACCCGGGACTTTATAAAGGTTTTCAAGCAGAAAATTAATGCTCGTAAGATTTGTCTTTAATTTCTCCATGAATACTCCAGGTTGAAAGAGATCTACAACCCTTATCCCTGTCCTTGCAACTTTATCAACATATGCAGGGCCTATACCACGCTCTGTCGTCCCAAGCTTCTTTGCGCCCCTGAATCTTTCACTCTCTCTGTCAATGGTTCTGTGGTAGGGCATAATAAGATGGGAATTTTTACTCAAAAACAGGTTCTTACCGACATACACTCCCCTATTTCTGAGTCCCTTAATTTCCTCTATAAGCGCTGCGGGGTCAACAACAACACCATTACCTATAAGACAAATTTTACCCGCATGGAGTATTCCTGAAGGGATGAGATGGAGTATATACTTTTCATCGTTAATGACAACGGTATGGCCTGCATTATGGCCCCCCTGATATCGTGCAATGACATCTGCCTTTTCAGAGAGGAAATCGACTATCTTTCCTTTACCCTCGTCTCCCCACTGTACACCTACTACAATAACATTAGGCATGCATAGTATCCGTTTAGAGAGTTATTTGTTTCACTGAAAGAATATTTGGGAGCTTTTTAATCTCTTCTATGATTTGTGCTGTAGCGTGAGTATCAATGGTAACCACAGAGATTGCCGTACCACCAGGAGCCTCCCTTCCAAAGTGCATTCTTGAGATGTTGATATTATTTCTGCCGAGGAGTGTTCCGATATTCCCTATGACACCTGGTTTATCATTGTTATAGATAAAGAGAAGCTCTCCCTCGAGTACGATCTCAACCTTAAAATTATCAACGCTTACAATACGAGGGTCTTTTTTACTGAAGAGTGTTCCTGCAAAATAGCCTTCCTTATCCTTTGCCTTAAGTCTGATCGTAATCATACTCTGATAATCACCCGCATCATCGCTCTTTGCTTCTTTAATCTCTATACCGCGCTCCTTTGTAATAAATGGCGCATTGACAAAGTTGACTGTTTCCTCCAGAATGGGGGTAAGATACCCTTTTATCGCAGCTATGGTGACCGGTGCACTGTTAATGTCAGCAGCATCTCCTCTATATTCGATCATTATCTCGGTTACCCCACCCTCGAATATCTGAGCAGCGAATCTACCGAGCTTTTCAGCCAAGTTTATATAGGGTTGAAGTCTTGCCACCTGGTCAGCGGGAATGGAGGGAAAATTAACGGCGTTTCTTATCGTGCCATGGACGAGATAATCTACAATCTGTTCTGCAACTGCAATTGCAACATTTTCCTGTGCCTCTTTAGTCGCTGCGCCGAGATGAGGGGTAGAGATTACACTATCTAAGGTAAGGAGAGGGTTGTTCTCTGGAGGTTCTTTTTCAAATACATCAAGCGCTGCACCGGCAACCTTACCCTCAATAAGTGCATCATAGAGGTCTTTCTCATTGATAATACCACCTCTTGCACAGTTAATAATCCTGACCCCGTTCTTCATCATCTTAATAGTCTCTTTATTGATCATGTTTTTTGTTTCTGGAGTTATCGGGGTATGGATCGTAATAAAGTCTGAACGCCTGAAAAGCTCTTCGAGGATACCCTTCTCAACACCCATCGCTTTTGCCCTATCCTCACTCAGGAAAGGGTCATATGCAATCACATTCATCGCAAAACCTTGCGCCATCTTTGCAACCTGGCTGCCTATATTTCCTATGCCAATAACACCAAGGGTCTTGTTAAAGAGCTCAACACCCATAAACTTTTTCTTTTCCCATTTACCTGCCCTCATTGACATTGTGGCCTGTGGGATCTGTCGCGCGAGTGCGACCATAAGGGCAAAGGTATGTTCTGCTGTAGTTATCGTGTTGCCGCCAGGTGTATTCATCACGACAATTCCCTTTTTCGTTGCTGCTCCTTTGTCAACATTATCAAGGCCTGAGCCTGCACGGCCTATGACCTTCAGATTTGTCGCAGCATCTATTATCTCTGAGGTAACCTTTGTTGCAGACCGTATTACCAGGCCATGATAATCAGCAATGCATTCTCTCAGTTCCTTAGGTTTCATCCCTGTTTTCACATCAACATCAAGCCCTGCATTTTTGAGTATCTCTATCCCTTTCAAAGAGATGTTATCACTGACGAGAATCTTCATGCATCTCCCTAATCCATTAACAGTTCCTGAGCCACTGCGACACCCGTGCCAAGTTTTACCGGATGGTCCATTCCTTTCAGTACCATCTCAATTCCTGCAACTGCTGCGATGATATCAAACCTATCTGAGTATCCTAAATGTGCAATTCTAAATATCTTTCCTCTCGCTTTATCCTGACCACCAGCTGCGGTGATACCGTATTTTTCGCGGAGATTCTTATATACTGCCTGACCATCTATACCAGGAGGCGTCATAATTGCTGTCACCGCATTTGACGGAGACTCCTTCGAATAAAGCTCCAATCCAAGGGCCTGAACAGCCTTTCTTGTCGCATTTGCAAGTCTCTCGTGTCTTTTAAATACATTCTCAAGTCCTTCAGCCTGAAGTATCTTTAAACTTTCATTCAATCCAATAATAAGTGAGACCGGCGATGTAAAGTTTGTCTGGTTTTTAGCGAGATTTTCTCGCTCTTTCTTGAAATTAAAATAGAATTTTGGCAACTTTGAGATTTCTGCCTTTTTCCATGCCTTTTCACTCACACTCACAAAGGCAAGACCTGGTGGAAGCATCACACCCTTCTGTGACCCTCCTATCATTATATCTATTCCCCATTCATCAGTTCTCAGGTCATGGGCAACAAGTGCGCTGATCGCATCAACTATAAAGAGCGTATCTTCATATTTCTTCACAACAGACGCAAGAGTCTTTATATCGTGGTACACACCGGTTGAGGTCTCTGATGCCTGGACAAACACACCTTTTATAGAACCATCCTTTTTAAGCTTCTCCTCGATTATTTCAGGCTTGACCGCATAACCCCATTCAACAATAACCTCATCAACTTCCAGGCCATATGCCTGGCATATCTTTACCCATCGTTCTCCAAATTTTCCTCCGTTTATCACAAGAACCCTGTCTCCACGGTTAAAGAAATTATTCACTGATCCAACCATCCCCCCTGTGCCTGTTGAACACAGGATGAGTACATCGTTCTTTGTCTGATATAACCACTGTAAGCCCTTTTTTGCAGAATCAAGTATAGGGAGAAAATCCGGTGCCCTGTGGTGTATTACAGGCATTGCCATTGCGAGCAACACTTCCGGAGGAACAGGTGTTGGACCAGGGGCTAACAGATAACGCTTTAACATAGCAAAACCTCCTCACATTAGCAGAAAGTCAAGAGTTAAAAGTTGTGCATTAAGAACTACTGAACTTCTAAACTCTTTTAACTTTTTACCTTCACATTTATATTTTGTTTCTTGATTAAGCTAATAAAATTACCACAATGAGTGATGTTTGGTCAAGGGCAACTACTTTACATTATCCCGATTTGAGGATTATAATTAAGTTTATGAAAAAGAAGATATTTTTTGGTATTGTTATCCTTTTATTGGGTTTTCTCTTAGGTGGGATATCATTTTACATTCTTGGTCAAATCACCGGGCAACAAAGGGGATATCTGCCCTACACTACCACACCAAATGTGCCCCGTCAGGTACTTGAAACAAACAGGGCATTTTCCGAGATTGTCAGTGCTGTTTCGCCCTCAGTCGTCAATATATCCACCACAAAGGTAATAAGAAGACACCAGGATCCCTTTTTGGGTGATCCTTTCTTCGACTTATTTAGCCCTTTCCATGATTTCAGGACACCAAAGAAATGGAAAGAACAGAGCCTTGGTTCTGGTGTGATCGTTTCACCAGATGGATATATAATCACAAATAACCATGTAGTCGAAAAGGCAGACGAGATAAGGGTTACACTTCTTGATAAGAGGACGTTTAAGGGAAAGATTATGGGTGCTGATCCTAAAACAGACATTGCAGTAGTGAAAATAGATGCGGGCAACCTTCCTACCATCCCATGGGGTGACTCTGAAAAATTGCAGGTTGGAGAGTTTGTTCTTGCAATAGGTAACGCTTATGGCTTGAGCCATACGGTCACAATGGGGATAATAAGCGCTGTCGGGAGAGCAAATGTTGGAATTGCAGACTATGAAGACTTCATTCAAACAGATGCGGCCATAAATCCCGGCAATTCGGGTGGGCCACTTGTCAACATAAAAGGAGAACTTATCGGGATAAATGCAGCGATATTTTCCAGAACAGGGGGATATCAGGGGATTGGTTTTGCAGTTCCCAGCAATATGGTACGCCTTGTTATGGACCAGCTTGTTCAAAAAGGAAAGGTTACCCGGGGATGGCTCGGTGTGAGCATACAGGAACTCACGCCTGAAATCTCACAGAAGTTTGGCCTTAAAAAATCACAAGGTGCCCTTGTGAGCGATGTGTTGAAGAATAGCCCGGCTGAAAAGTCTGGTATGAATAGAGGTGACATAATCCTTGAGTTTAATGGGAAAGAAGTGAAAGATGCGAGCAGCCTGCGAAACATGGTTGCTCAGAGTAAGATAGGAATTGAAATACCCATTAAGATACTCAGGTCCGGGAAGGAATATACAGTGAAGGCAACTATTGCTGAATTGCCAAGAGAAACAGCAGAGGTTACACCTTCTGAATCACCTGAGGACTCAGAAGTAAAGGCACTTACCGGCCTTACTGTTATGGGCCTCACAAAAGAAATAGCAAGACAGCTCGGTCTCAATAAAGATGAGAAAGGAGTTGTGGTAGTGCGAGTAGAACCTGGGAGTCCGGCAGATGAAGCGGGGATAAAAAAGGGCGATATTGTAAAAGAGATTGATAGAAAACGAGTAGATACCATGGACGATTTTAATAAAATTGCTTCAAACATAAAAAAGAATGAGACTGTTCTTCTCTTTATTAACAGGGGGAACAAAAAATTCTATGCTCCTCTCAGGGCATCTTAAAAAACAATGAAGCAGCATTAATTTAAATTTTTCGTTGGTCGTCATTGATAATTTTTACTTTACCAGGGAAGGAGGTGATACAGAATGATTATTATAAGACTTGCAATCTTCATAATTTTTACATTTTTTGGTTATATCTTAGGCATGAAGTATAACTACGAGATTTACGGCATCCTGTTAGGAGGTTTTTTAGGTCTTATTGCTGTAGCTATTGAACCAGTATTTAAGAAGGTGAATCTCGGGACAATTATTGGAGGAATTTTAGGTATTTCATTCGGGCTTTTATTTGCAAACCTTCTTATAATACCGTTTAAACCTATTTTAGGTGAGGATATCACCACTATATCTGTTGGATTAATGGCGGTATTTGGCTATGTGGGACTTCTTCTCGGCCTGAGCAGAGGCAAGGGAATTTCAATTGCGGGTATCTTCAGACTTTTCAGAGGACAGGGCAGTGAAGAGAACATTAAAATCCTTGATACAAGTGTGATAATTGATGGGCGTATTTCAGATATCTGCGAATCAGGATTTCTCGAAGGTGTTTTCATAATCCCCCAGTTTATTCTCCAGGAACTCCAGCATGTTGCAGACTCGGCCGATTCCACAAAAAGGGCAAGGGGGAGGCGTGGACTTGATATTCTCCACAAAATCCAGAAGATGTCCAATATCACTGTTCGGATAGTTGACGAGGATTTCCCGAAGATAAAAGAGGTTGACTCAAAGCTTGTTGCCTTAGCAAGGCTCTTAAACGCAAAGGTAATCACAAATGATTTTAACCTTAACAAAGTAGCAGAACTCCAGGGAGTGTCTGTACTTAATATAAATGAGCTCGCAAATGCGTTAAAACCTGTTGTTCTCCCAGGTGAAACAATGAAGATTTTTATACTTAAAGAGGGAAAAGAATACAATCAGGGAGTTGCATACCTTGATGACGGCACTATGGTTGTTGTAGAAAACGGGAGAAGACTTATAGGTAAAAATGCAGAGGTAACTGTAACAAGCGTGTTACAAACAACAGCAGGAAGGATGATATTCTCAAAACTCAAAGAGGAGAATGAAAGGGAAGAGTTCAGAGCTGTTAAATGAAAAACAAAGTAATTGCAATTGTCCCTGCTGCTGGACTCGGCAAAAGGTTTGGTCAGGGGAGCAATAAACCTTTCCAAACTCTTAAGGGTAAACCTCTTCTTGTGTGGTCACTTGAAATATTTGAAGCAATCGATGAGATTGTGGAGATAATACCTGTTCTCAAAGAAGAAGAGAGAGAGAGTGGGCAGAAGGTTTTTGAAGATTATAATCTCTCGAAGATAAAGAGAATAGCACCAGGCGGAAAAGAGCGACAGGATTCTGTATATAACGGTCTCAAGCTTATAGAGGACAAAAAATGTATTGTCCTCATACACGATGGAGCAAGACCACTCATAGAGAAACATCTCATACAGGAGGCGATAAAAGAATTATCAATCCCCTCCGCCCCCTTTTTTATAAAGGGGAGTGACGAAGGACTAAATGATTGTGACGGCGTGGTCCTCGGTGTTCCGCTGAAAGATACAATTAAGGAAGCAGAAGCAGGAATAATCAAAAAAACCTTGAGAAGGGATTCTCTCTGGGCTATTCAGACACCTCAGGTCTTCCCGCACAATATTATTCTAAGAGCATATAAGAAGGCGATAAAAGAGAACTTTTTCTCAACTGATGATGCAGCTCTTGTTGAACGATATGGTGGTAAGATAAAGGTCATCATGGGATCATATAAAAATATTAAACTTACAACACCTGAAGACCTGGCTATTGCAGAATTCCTGCTTTCGAAGAAAGGATTAAAAGAAACACCTCTATGAGAATAGGAATCGGTTATGACTCTCACCGGCTTGCTACTGGCAGGAGTTTAATACTTGGCGGGGTAAATATTCCATTTGAAAAAGGTCTTCTTGGACACTCCGATGGAGATGTCCTGACTCATGCCATAATAGACGCAATAATAGGAGCACTTGGCCTTGGCGATATCGGCAAGCACTTCCCTGACACGGATCCAAAATACAAAGATGCCTCAAGTGTTGAGATGCTGAAACATATAGTTAATGTAGCTGCATTAAACGGATTTGAAGTATCTTGGATTGATACTACGGTCATTGCAGAAAAGCCCAAGCTCTTTCCATATATTGAACCCATGAAAAAGGCGATATCACAATCCGGAATCCAACCAGAACTAATCAATATCAAGGCTAAGACAAACGAGGGTATGGGCTTCATCGGCAGCAGTGAAGGTATTGCAGCCTATGCAGTGTGTCTGTTAAAAAAGGTTTAATCTCTTTTTAATATATCTGAAAGCCTTGCAAACTCTTGAATGCTCAATGTCTCTGGCCTTCTATTCGGATCAATCCCCAATTCGACCAGTTTCTCTTTTACATCTTCATGTAAACTTTTTAGAGAATTGTAAAGCATCTTCCTTCTCTGAGAAAAAGCAGTCTTTATAACCCTGAAGAAAAAATTTTCATCTTTCACAAGAACAGAGGGTCTCTCAAGGATTTCTATATGCACAACAGCAGAGTCAACTTTTGGCACAGGTCTGAAGGCGCCTTTAGGTATTATAAATTCTAACTTTGGTTTTGCGTGATATTGAACCATGAGTGAAAGCACACCATAATCCTTTCCACCTGGCTTCGCAACAATTCTCTCTGCAACTTCTTTCTGGACAGTAAGGGTCATGGATTCAAGATTTTCTTTTGCCTTAATAAGCCTGAAAATAATCGGGGTCGTAATATAGTAAGGAATGTTTGAAACAACTTTGAATTGAGGAAGGCTTTCATAAAAATATTTCAGGGCATCTCCATGTATTAATTCAACGTTGTGGTACTCAGCAAGTTCAATTTTCAGTTTTGCGAATAGCTTATCATCAAGCTCGATCGCAACAACGTTTTCCACTTTCTCTGCAAGCATCTTTGTAAGCCTGCCTGTGCCAGGGCCTATCTCAACAACAAGATCTTCTCTGTCAAGCTGAGCAATCTGAATAATCCTATTGAGTATTGAAGGATCATAAAGAAAATTTTGTCCTAAATATTTTTTGGCCATTTCTTAATGTGAGGTTCACCTCCTCTGACAGTACTAAGGATAATCATACCGATAAGAAAGAAGGCAGCTACAGACAGAATTGCAGGCCGCTGGCTTCCAAATGTCGTGGATATCAGGCCAAAAATAAGTGGACCGAGTATGGCAGATGATTTTCCTACTAAAGAATAGACACCGAAATATTCTGCTTCTTTTCCCTCAGGAATAAACTGTATATAAAAAGCCCGTGTAGCTGCCTGGACCGTGCCAAGTCCAAGTCCTGCAACCGAAGCAAGCATCCAGAACTGGGTTTTTGTAGCAATAAAAAAGGCAATTGTTGCAACAGATGTCCACATGAGAAGCGAGAGCATCACCACTTTTTTAGGACCCCAAAGATCAACTGGCTTTGCCATTATAAATGCGCCGAGAAGGGCTGTAATCTGAACGATAATGTAAAGCACAATGAGTTCTTGTGGTTTAAAGCCAAGGGTAGTTGCGGCGAATATGCCTGAAAACACTATTACTGTATTCACCCCGTCTTCATAGATGAGATACGCGATCAAAAACTTTCTGAATTCTGTTCTTTTCCACATCTCTTTTAACGTCATCAGGGTAAATGTAAAACCTTTCACTCCAGCCTGAACTGCTGAGAATTTTCCTTTTATGTCCTTTGGTAGAAAAAGAAAGGCAGGTGCCGAAAAAAGGGCAAAAAAGGATGCAACCATAAGCCATGTGAGCTCAAACTGACCAGCTCTTACTAATGGAATTGCACATAAGAGTGATAGTATAGAGCCGGCATAACCAACCCCGAATCCCCACGCTGAAACCCTGCCCTGATATTCAGGTGGTGCAATCCTCGGAAGAAAGGAATTATAAAAAACAAGTCCGCCTTCCATACCAAGATTTGCAATGACAATAAGTATAAATCCTTCAATAACCATTCCTTTATGAAGGAAGGAGAAGCTTGCAATAGCAGCAACACTTAACGCTGTATAAAGAAACAGAAATCTCTTTCTGAGACCCCCATAATCAGCAATACCTCCGAGAAATGGTGAACTTAAGGCTACAATTGCCATACTCACTGAAATGGCTCTCCCCCACCACAAGTCCCCGAGCCCTGTCTCATTCCCTACGATGACAGTAGCATAATATACAGGAAAGACAACAGCAGCAATTACTGCGGAATAACTGGAGTTCGCAAAATCAAAAAAAGTCCAGCTTATGATATGTTTTTTATTCAGGTTCATTATTTGTTGCCTCGGTTAACATAAATATATTTTTGTTAGTGTGTAGACATAACAGGAAAGGCTGGTGAAAAATTTTTATCACGACACCTTAAAGAAAGACCTCTTGAAGCGTAAACGAATAAACTTTTAATTTGTGAACCACTTGCGATTGCCATATTAATAATAATTTGTCGTTTATGAAAATTCTGAGATAGCCTTTCCTGAATCTATCCTATATCTGTTATCTGTTCTATGTTATACCTTCAACATCGCCGCCAATTTTATTGCCTCAATCATACTCGTCGGACTCGCAACACCTTTCCATGCAATGTCATATGCGGTACCATGGTCAGGAGATGTCCGGATAAATGGCAGACCAACTGTGACATTAACACCTTCCTCAAAGGCAATCATCTTTAAAGGGATTAACCCCTGGTCATGATACATGCAAACGATAATATCAATTTCTCCTTTATATGTCTTATGAAAAATGGTATCCGGAGGATAAGGACCTGATACCGGAATCCCTTCTTTTTTAGCTGCTTCAACAGCAGGAATAATCTTTTTTATTTCCTCATCACCGAATATACCTGCCTCGCCTGCATGCGGATTAAGTCCGGCAACAGCAATTTTTGGATTTTTAATGCCAAACATGTCACATGCCTTCATGGCAAGACGAATGGTCTTCAATACCCTGTCCTTTGTAATTAAAGCAGGGACACTCTTCAAAGGCACATGGATTGTCGCAAGAATAACTCTTAATGGCCCGCCCACAAGCATCATTGCATATTCTTTTGTATTAGTTAAATCAGCAAGCATCTCTGTATGGCCAGGCCATGTAAAACCAGCCATTTTAAATGCCTTTTTTGATATCGGAGCGGTAACAATTCCATCGACCTGCTTAATTAATGCAAGCTCAACAGCCTTTTTAATGTAACTCACACATGCCCTGCCGCTCTTCGCAGTCGGCTGGCCTTTCTTAAATTTTTTCATCACTCTAACATCGATGAGATTAATCGACCCTGAGGCTGTTTGAGATTCTTCTGGAGATTTAATTATTTTTAACGTTAAAGGCAGTTTAAGCAGTTTCAATGCTTCTTCGATAACAATCCTGTCGCCAATAACTATTGGAGCACAGTAACGTCTCACTTCAGACGAATAAAGAGCCTTAATAATTATCTCTGGACCGACTCCTCCAGGGTCTCCCATCGTGAGAGCAAGTTTTTTCATATCTTAGACCTGTTCTTATCTTCAAAAATATATAAAAATTCTGCAATCCTTGTTATTCCGGTACCATCAAACTCTTTTAATGTAAGAAGATGTCTATCTCCTGTAACTATAAGATCTGCATTTAATGCCTTGGCACATTCAAGAATTCTATTGTCAGTTTCGTCCTGCAATAATATGACTTTAACATTTGGCTTGATTACTGTTACAACCTTGCTTATATTTTTCAATGCAGTTTGCACTCTGCTATCATCCCAATAAAATTTCCCTCTAAGTTTTTTTGCAAGTTCAGTAAGTATTGACACAGATGTATAGAGTTCAACTTTACTTCTCACTGCTAATAAATATGCTTCTTCTGCTTTACTATTAGGTGATGTAAAGGCCGAAACATATACATTAGTACCAAAAACGACCCTGAGCACTAACGGCCCTCAAAAATGAGCCGTTCAATATCTTTCTCTGTTAATTTCATCTCTTTCACCTTTTTTGCCCCATATTTTTGTAGTCTGAAAAACTCATCTTCAAGTTTCTCCTGTCTATAGAGATTAAACATCTCCCTGAATAACTGGCTTTTTGTTTCGCCCTTTGTTCTTGCTATTTTATTATATTCCTGAGCAATTTCAGGCGGAAGAGATATCGTCATTGCAATCCTCTTTCTTGTTGGCATCCCGCACCTCCTTACGTTTCGTAAACACTATGGTATGACATTATAATACCATAAATAGAATGCTTTAAAACAATTATTCATGAATTTAGCAGCTTCTTCAGTGAGTTTAAGAATATTCAGGTTTATTTGAATCAACCAGGAGGTTCTCGGTTACACCTACGACTATGTGATTTCAAGAAGCATAAAGTGATGAGGATTTGCGGAAGAAATACGCATAACGAATTTAATAACCCGTCGGGCTACCACCTTCAACTAAAACCAAACGACGTTTATTTCCGGTCGGGTTGATGTTTTTGTTATGCCCGGATTGTATCATTCCCTTTACTCTGCATCTGGAATAGTGAAAAAGACACTCATTATTATGTCTATATCATGAAATGCTATGCTTAAATCCTTTTTTTCCAGAGGAGACAAACCGATTTTGCCGCCTATATAATTGCGAATTGCCAGTAAAACTGGGACACTTATCTCTGATAGTTCATTAAGAAACTTAGCATCTTGCTGGTGAGATGCGCCATGAAATACTTTGTTACGAGCTTTAATGAAACGGCTCAAGACCTCCTTATCTTGTATTATGAATTTCGCCCTGTTCCTGAGAGAATTAGGGATAGTCCAATCTCTATTACATGCAGGACACTTTTCAAGTATGTAGTTGCAATTATTATTGGTACATGCAGGATTGACTGAGCTTTTTTCAGGGGAATCAGCCCCGGCAAGCAATTCGACACAAATTGCAGTATTAACAAAACGATACAAAGACTCATCAGTATTTATGGCTTGCCAGATAAAGTACACCGCTGCTGTATACTTTGCAGGTAGTGATTGGCCTTCAACAAGGGGCTGTAGCGAATCTAAAGTCACAGGAGATGCCTCTCGGTTCATTGGGCCGAGTGAGAGTTGTTGATATTTCCTCTCCCCCAAAGGGAACGTAAATATCCCTTTAGAACGTAACTCTACCGGAATCATTGCTGTTATAGAGAGAAGAGCTAAAAGTCTATCTCGAATCTTGAAAAGTTCGCCCTTTGCTGTCTGCGGCTTTATATCCTCTGGATGAAATAATGCGGTCAGGCGATATACGTTTGCATTTATTCGATTTAAACCAAGACCCAATAATCTATATTTTGGGTGGCTATGACAGTATACGTCTTTCTTAAGATCGAGAGTGAGTCCAATTGGTGCTTCAATGATAATTTCAAATTTCACTGGTTCCATAATGCATCCTCAGATAGATTTACTACATAGGCATAACAACGAGGTGAGCCACCGAGCGAAGCGAGGATGGCTCGACTGCCTCGTTAGAATGACTACGTATTCGTGTTGGTTAGTTTTGCCCAATTAAACCTAATTTTTCTATGCGACGTAATAAATATCGATTTTTTTCCGAGTTCCATTTGTATCAGGTTGAGTCGCTTCACTAATTACATGGAACAGAATTGAATTTACCATACGTTCGACAGCTTTATGAGATTTGTAATAATTTTTAGAAAGTAAATATAAGAAGATACCCCAGCCTATTATGATTATTTTGTATTTACCACTTTGTAATGAAGACGCCGACAAACAAATCCAAGTAATCAATGATAAAAATGTACTTATTAAAGATGCACCAAGGCTGTGAGTTATATCAACAAGATTATCGACCCTTGCCGAACTGACTTTATATTTTTTTGAATTTTCAATATTTGAAAACCAATAATTGCTCCAAATTGTCCATGCGTCTCTCTTTGTAAGGCTATTCCTATCTATCGGGTTTCCTTTCGCATTAATTATGTTTATTTTATCACTAAGGGATGTAAAGAGTTCTTTGTGATTTATCGCTACTATGCTGTTATCTGTTAACCAATACAACCCGAAATAGATATTAGAAAAAACATATCCCAAAGCACCAGAAGCAAGCAATGCTGTCAAAACAAACCCGATGTTTTTTGATATGTCTCCTGATGTTATGAAACAGATCATTCTAGCGGGATCTGATACAAAAAAAGCAGCGGCCAATAATACGGCATAGATTAATCCTGGAATCACGTAGCGCATAAATCTTCTAACGTCTACCATTTATGTACCTCCACAAGTATAAAATAATTCAATTCCCTACAATGACCTTCATAAATTATTGTGGTCTAACGTCTGCGTCAGTGAATCGAACCCATGTAGTACACCAAAGTGCATGAATGACGATTTTAAAAATCTAAACCTATTAAAGCTTAAAAAGGTCCCGCTGGTTCGATTTCACTGCACGCTGTTGTTAGGCGCTCATTGCAACCTATATACTATTTTTTTAGCCAAAGTTTTTTATCTGAATCCGTGATTTTAATTTGAAATCCCAATCTATTTATAAAACTAATTTCAACCTTCAATAAATCATCAATTCCAATATTATATAATTTGGCAGCATCTCTTAACTTGTGTAACTCTCCGTCAGTAAACCCCCACCGATATTTTAGGGCTTTGAAATCTTTGACTTTAATATCTTTAGGTCTTTGAGATGTAAAGAATGAATGTATTTCGTTGAATAGTTGTACTCCCATTTCATCTTCTTCCTTTACTTTTCTTCGACCAAATAATTTGCAAAATTCTAAAGCTGATGGTAGGTGTCCATTCTCAGAAAGGAAGAAATGAAGTGCTTCAGTTATTTCATGAATTGCAAAAACAAACTCAACTGGAATAGGAGTGCTTAAATGCTCTCCTAATGAATCAATTAAATATTTTTCTTCAAATCTATTTCCTCTTTTTCTATTACATGGCTTACATAGAAGTCTGACATTATGATCATCAGAGCAGCCACCTTTTGACCAAGGAATTATATGATCAAATTCAACTTCTTCATCTTTTGTCGCGTGCCCACACTCCGAGCAAATTTGATTTTCTCGCTTCAGCACCTTGAATTGTACTGATCTAGGGATAGTCCTGCTAACATTTCTTAATTCTTTTGTTTCAGTTAATGGTTCAGCAACATAATATACAGGGCAGTCATGTCCAAAGATTCTACAACTCTTATCGTCGCTTTGTTCTTTATTTGGGAATGATTCAACTAACGGGCCATAAGGACAATATTTAATTTCCCAGCAAGGTTTACAGACTGATTTAACACGTTTTTTCCAATTTATTTTTTTTCCCCACTGTTGAATTGGACCGTTATGTGGAAGTGTTTTTTTCTTCATAAGTATTTATCGCCTAACGAGTCTGTAGAAAAAGTCATTTTTAAAAAGTTCCTGCTTTCTTAAAATATATAATTCCGTTATTTTCTGGTTTTACTTCCCCCGAACAGCCCTTTTAGTCCCTCGGCTATGTTTAAAGTGC
>Ga0315296_10002191_pt1 | contig 16746 bp, 9 predicted proteins | sample YL17G14_18_MG_FD_203921 | JGI IMG/M metagenome (GOLD analysis project Ga0315296, IMG submission 203921) | Sediment microbial communities from Yellowstone Lake, YNP, Wyoming, USA - YL17G14_18 | ecosystem: Environmental > Aquatic > Freshwater > Lake > Sediment | place: USA: Wyoming | collected... | reverse complement strand
TGTCGAACACGACACACATCGCAGACGATTCGAGCAATCCGCCCAGAGCCCTGGCAGCAACCTCTCGCCTCTGGAAGCTCTCTGCAGAGAAAGGCATGGCGACGACCGCTATGCCTGCGACGCCCTTAGATCTCGCAACAGAGTTCAGCACCCTGGAGCCGACGCTACCCGTCACACCTCCCAAGCCACACATGATGAACGCGAGCTCTGTGTTGTTGAACGCATCCAGTAACTCGTGACCAACGATTGAAGGGAGTCTCCTCATCATGTCCGAATCGGCGTCGGATATCCCCAGAAGTCTATCTTGTCCGACCAAGACCTTTCGATCCGCGTGGGATCTTGCAAGGTCAGCGCTCGAAGTCGAAAACGCAACCTTCGGGAACTGAGCCCCATCTACGATATTGCATCCAGCGCTCCCAACCCCGAAGAGCTTCGCTCTTACTCTCTGATCTTCCGACGATTGTGAGAACCTTGTTCTGAAGTTGGGCATCCCGCAGGATTGATGCTCCACCGTCCATTTGAATATATCATGGCTTCAGCGTACATCATCTTCCATTGCAGATGGCCTGAAAGCTCGGAGGGCCACGCTTAAGTAACATGAGGGATATCCGTCAGCCAGAGCCTCAGCGGAGCCTGCAAACAGCAGACAAGAAGACCGCAGAGGTCCAGCTGGCCACTATCAGCAATCAGAGAACGGTGCAGTTAGGATGCTAGACCTGCAGACAGGGTTCCTCATCAACATGGCAATCGTGATCGCTGTCGCAGCCATCATCATCGTTCTATTTCACCGGCTGAAACAGCCGTTGATCCTTGGCTATCTGGTAGCGGGAATGGTTGCTGGCCCATTCGTGATATCGGCGGAATACACGATAGGTTCCGGTGTCACCCGGACCGTCATCTCAGCGCAGCCAGTCATCGAGATGCTTGCCAGGCTCGGCATCGTGCTTCTCACTTTCTCCATAGGCCTTGAGTTCAGCCTCAAGCAACTGAGGAAGATCGGAATCACCGTTATCGCGGCAGCGGCGCTGGAAATCGCCTTGATGATAGGCGTCGGATACCAGTTGGGGCGCGCTCTTGGCTGGAGCGGACTTGAGTCCACTCTTCTCGGCGCGATGCTATCGGTCGCATCGACGATAATAGTCGTGAGGTCTCTCAGAGAGACCGGCGGATTGGACAATGAGAAGGCACGATTAATCGTCGGGCTCCTCATAGTCGAGGACTTTGCGGCTGTGCTCATCCTCGCGGCAGTATCAGGCCTCATATCCCAGGGTGGAATTGAGCCGGCTCAATTTGCAGATCTTCTGCTGAAAATGGGTATCTTCCTCGCCGCCTCGATAGTATTTGGTCTGGCCGTCGTGCCGAGACTGGTGGATTACGTTGGCAGGCAACGCTCAGGAGAATTGCTCATACTGACGGTCCTTGGCCTCTGCTTCTCCATGGCAGTGTTTTCCAAATGGATCGGATTCTCGGAAGCAATCGGAGCTTTCGTCATGGGCGTTATCGTGTCTGAATCGAAGTATCTAGGAGACGTGATGAGGCGTGTGGAACCTGTTCGGGACCTGTTCGGGGCGATATTCTTCATCACGGTGGGAATGCTCGTCGACCTGAACCTGTTCCTCAACATCGGGTTCCTGCTGACCGCTGCCATCATTACGCTCGTCTTCATCGTCGCTAAGATGCTTTCCTGCTCGGTGTCCACATTCATGTTCGGGTTCGGCGCCAGGAACTCCATCGGCGCGGGCATGAGTATGATAGCCGTCGGCGAGTTCTCGCTGATGATCGCCGCAGTAGCCATTGGATCCACAGCCATAAGCTCTGGAATCAACCTCTACCCAACAATCGTCATCGTGACAACGATTTCCGCTCTGGTTGTCCCATATAGTGTGAGGTTCTCGGACAGGGCCACTAGGATTGTTGAGGGGAGGACGCCGAGATCCCTACTGCTCCTCGCATCGTACTTCAACCTGGTCGTGAGGAACATGCGAACGCGCTCACGATCGTCTCTCGGAATATCAAACGAGATGAGGAGCAGTATTTCTAGGCTATTCGTCTACATCGTCGTAATGGTGTCCGCAAGCGCTATCGCACTGAACGCCGCTCCGAAAATCCCGGATTTTGTCCGTCTCGTTGGAGGCACCGAAGAACTCGTTCTCCTGGCGGTGGTCACTGGCTCAATGGTTGTCATCGGGTCAGCATTGTTCGGCATCTGGAGCAGAACGATAAGAATCATCGAGATCTCCACCAGCGAAGCAATGCTCGGGACCAGGTCCGCGGAGAGTATTGGGTACCAGGACACTGCCAAGGCGCTCAAGTGGCTCTTCCTCGCAGTCTACGCAATCGTCGGTTTCGTCTTGATTTCGCCGCTCGTCAACTCACTCGTACAGCAGGGCCTGATCTTTGCCCTGCTCGCCGTGTCCATCATCGTTGTGGCAATCGTCGCTCTCTGGGGTTCGGTCAAGACCATCGACAAGAAGCTAGTGGAGATATTCGAACGAAGAGGACCGTCAGCACTGGAAGTCTCTGCGGACCTCGCCGAGATCGAGGACATCATAGCGGCGATGGAGCGTGGAAAGAGTTGAGGCTGGTTCACCTCTCTGATTCTCATCTGGGGTTCAGCGCATACTCAAAACTAGATGTGGCTGTGGGAATAAACCAACGAGAGGCGGATTTCTACCGCGCGTTCCAAGAGGCTATCGACAAAGTGATTGAACTCAGGCCTGATGTCGTCGTCCATTCTGGAGACCTCTTCGACACAGTACGCCCCCAGAACAGAGCGATTGACTTCGCGCTCAGGCAGCTGATCAGGCTCTCAAACGAAGGCATCGAGACGATCCTCATCTCGGGGAACCATTCGACCCCACGACTCCGTGAAACCGGGAACATCTTTCGCATATTCGAACACCTGAAGCATGTCCATCCAGTACACGAAGCAGGCGGAAAGACAATTGTCGTTGGGGATGCGACGATATACGCCATCCCTCACTCCGCGACACCGTCGCTTGCCGAGATCACATCTGGACTGAGGCCTTCAAGGGATACAAGACTCGGCGTTCTGGTTCTCCACGCTGGAGTGATGGGGTCGGACACGTACAAGATGGACGAATTCAACGAGCAGACCATCCCGGCAGAGAACATATCGTCGGACTGGGACTACGTTGCACTTGGCCATTATCATGAGTTCAAGAGAGTCAACCCCAGGGCATACTACTCTGGATCAACGGAGAGGCTGAGCTTCAGCGAGGCCGGGCAGAAGAAAGGCATCGTTGAGGTGGATCTGGACTCACACTCCGCCAAGTTCCACGAGCTCCATGTTCGTGACATGCTGGACATGGAACCCATCGACGCGTCAAAGCTGACCTCCTCTGAGATACTCCGAGAGGCTCAGGAGCGGGTCAGCGGAGCGAACATCGACGAGAGGATCGTCAGGCTAGTCATCAAGAACGTGGCTCCCGACGCATACAGTTCGCTGGATGTGTCCGCGATCAGGAGGATGGGCAGCAGCGCTCTGCACTTCGAGCTCAAGTCCGACAGGATAGAAGTCGAGGGTGAGAAGCATGTTGGCGACACCCAGATAGGCCTCCTCGCGGATGAATTCAAGAAATACGTGGCGTCTCTCGATGCCCCAGACGAGAAGAAGAGCTGGCTGATGGAGATCGGGATGCCCTACCTGATGAGGGATGACGAATGAGGATCAACTATCTCGAGCTCAAGAACTACAGACGGTTCAAAGAGCTCAAACTCCAGTTTCCAGACGGCATAGTTGGCATACTCGGACTCAACGGCTCCGGAAAGACCACCGTCATAGAAGGAATCGCCTGGGCGCTGTTTGGGAATGTGGACGAGGTTGTGCGAACCTCCCGAGAGAGCATCAGGAGATCGGGTGCTGGGGGCAACGACTCTTGCTCCGCCGTACTCGAATTCGAACTGGGAGGGACGGAGTACAGGATCGAACGGGAGATGGGCGGGAAGAGCCTATCCATGCGCGCGGAGTTGAGGACGAAGGACAAGACCCTGGCTGAGGGCGACAAATTTGTGAGAAAGAAGGTCGAGAAGCTGATAGGCATGGACCACAAGTCGTTCTTCACATCGGTTTTCGCAAGACAAAAAGAACTCAATGCACTTCAGAACGTCGCGGCTGGAGAGAGGAAGAAGGTCGTCCTCAGAATGCTGAGAATAGACGGAGTCGACAAGGTACTGGCCGACGTGAGATCGGATCGGAAAGACTCGCTCTCGAGAATCGAGGGCGCACAGAAGACGCTACTCGCCGAGGATGGCAGAGAGCGTGAGAAGATGCTCGAAGAGCGCATGCCAGAACTCATCAGAACGCTCGAGAAAGCGTCCGGAGATCTCGCCCTCGCAGAACATCGAGAGCGAGAAGCGGCCAAGAATGTCGACGTCGCCCGCACGAATAGGGACGAACTGAAGAAGGATGTTGACGCATACAACTCCGCCTTCGGCGATCTCAAGGCAAAGCGGTCGGCGCTTGCAGAGATGCGCAACCGGGAGAAGAGCCTGGATGCGAGGATGACAGAGGCAAACACCAGACTCCAGGGACTCCCCTCGGCTGAGAAAGACGAGGAAGCGTGGAAGCTGACAACGACGAGGAAGGAGGCGATGGAGAAGGAGAAGTCCAAGGTCGACAAGTTGAGGATGATCCAGCAGGAGGTCGCTGCAGACGAGGCCGACGAGACCAGGAGGATGGACGAGCTTGCCAGACTCAGAACGAGCATCGATAATGTATCGGAACTCGTGGCGAAAATAGACGAGGCTGAGAAGGCAAGGTTGGAATGCCAGACTGCAAAGGCCGAGATAAGCGGGAGCATGGGAGAACTCCGGTCAGTGACGGCGGAGAGAAGAGACGCAGCGAAGAGAGACCGGCAGAAGCTGGAGGAAATCAAAGGCGCCGGAAAGGATGGCACCTGCCCAACTTGCGAACGGAAACTAGATGACGCCTTCGAACTCCTCCTAACGAAACTCAGTGAAAGTTCCGAAGCGGCAGAGAAGACGGCCTTGGAGGCACAGGCCAGGACTGCCCAGCTGGAATCGGAGCTCAGGATGCTCGTGAACAAGGAGGAGGCGCTCAAGAAGAAGAGAGCGAACCAGGATCAGCAGCTCAACAAGATGAGACAGGCCGAGGCCTCGGTCAGGGACAAGGAAGGCGAGCTGGCCAAGGTGAAAGACAGACTATCGAAGCGCAGGAAGAGCCGGACAGATCTTGGGGAGGTCAGATTCTCCGATCAGGACTATGAGAATGTCGTGAGGGAGTACGAGAGGCTCAAGGAGGCGCACGAGATCTACCTCGAGCTCAAGAGCCTGAGGACACAATCGGAGCACTATGCTCGAGACTTCGGGGATGTGAGAGCGGCGATCAAGAAGGTTGAAGGCGAAGAGGCGCAGTTCAGGGGAATGGTCGAGGTTCTTGAACCAAAGAAAGTCTTATACGAAGCAACTCTTAAGGAGTTTGATGATAAAACAGCAACATTGAATTCGGCAAAGGACGCGCTCAGGAAGCTTGGCAGCATCAAAGAAAGGGCCGATTCAGGGCTCGCTCAGGCGCGAAAGGAAATCGAGGAGATTGTGCGAGTCAAGAAGACCATCGAAAAGGACAGGAAGGCCGCGGAGGAACTCGCGGTATTGGAAGACGTCGTCGTCAACTTCAAGGATCATCTTATCGGACGTGTTGCGCCAGTCCTATCAGAACTCACTTCGAAAGGCCTCGAATCGATGACCGAAGGAAGATACTCGAGCGTCGAGCTGGACGAGAACTACGAAATGCAGATAGACGATCAAGGGACGTCTTACCCCATCAATCGCTTCTCGGGAGGCGAGTCCGATCTCGCAAACCTGAGTCTCAGGCTTGCCATCTCTAGGATCATCGCGGACAGGACAGGCGCCACCCCCATCAATTTCCTCATTCTGGACGAGATATTCGGCTCGCAGGATCCAAACAGGAAGAGAAGCGTTTTAACGGCACTATCGCGCCTCTCAACCCAATTCCGGCAGATCTTCCTGATCACACACATCGAGGACATCAAGGATACGATGAACTACGTTATCAGAGTGGAAGAACAGGAGGACGGCACCAGCAAGGCGGAGTTGGCTAGCTAGGGTTTGCCGAATTCTCCGAGAGTCATCTGGTCCTGTATGTCGATGTCCTTCTCTTCGTGTGAGATGCCCAGGAGATCCATCATCTGGAAGGCGTTCTTAACCGCCTTCGAACGCCCGTGGTTATTGAAGTATATCCTTGCAGTCTCGCAGTTGGAGACTATCTCCTGGAGCCTCGATCTCCAAGGTTCGAGCTCCTCATGCGTGTAGATGTAGTCGTAGCGGTTCATGCGGTAGTCGTCTTCGTCCTCGTCCTTGAACCAGATGTCGTAGTTCCTGCCATGGAACCTCACATAAGCGTGCTTGGCGGTCAGAGACCTGGTTACAGGGAAGCCTGGTCCATCGACGATAACGTTGGCCACGCCGAATTCCTGGAGTGTTTCCAATGCGTCAGCGGCGAGCTCGTTCCCTCTCTTGTTTAGCCAGCTCCTGTGCCTGAACTCGACGGCGTAGTCAAACGCGTCAGTGTCTAACATTTCGAGCAAGGCCCTCAGCTTGGCAAGGCTCTCCTTGCCTTCCAGGCGGAAGTATGGGGTGAGCTGGATCAGAACTCCTCCGAGCAATCCTTCCTCCGCGAGCGGTTTGACACAGATTCCCTCGAAACTCGACGCCTGCTCTGCTGCCTTCTCGCCATCCGCCTTGAGGATGGACTCGTGTGTGATGATCTGGGGCAACTTCACCGAGAACTCGAACCCCGGCTTCTGTTTGCCGCGCTCTATCCAAGACTTCACCATGAAGTCGTTCGGGACACGGTAGAAGGTGGAGTTTATCTCGACGGTGGAGAAATATCTTGAATAATACGACAGCCACTCGCCTTTCCTCTTCGCAAGGTCGGATGGATAGAACCTGCCTACCCAATCGTCGTACGACCACCCAGAGCAGCCGATCAGCGCGGCCATCGGATTTATACATGGGTTGTAGATATAAAAAGAATTGCCCATGGCCAGATATGGCTAGGCGAGCCTCTCATCTGGGCGTGTCAGGACTTCGAAGCCACTTTGGATTCAAATCCGTGAGTTGTGCTCTAAGGCCTGGAGGAAGCCCTTGAGCGGTTGAGGAGGCTCAACGAGACCTCCGTTGACCATTGACATATCGCAAGGTTGTTGTCTGAATTGCTCGGAAAAGGATATATCGAGGATACACACTTGGATTCTTCGCCTGGAAGAATATGCTGCTGACATACGTGATGCAGTGTTCCGACACCAGGCTACAGTGCGCCGTACATGGGTCCCTCTATGAAGAACCGGTGTGACACCGGAGCGTGTGTAGGGGACAACGCGTCGCACAACAACAACCCCCAGGAGGGTCAGGGCGGTGAGACTGCTTTGGCATGCGATGAACCGCACTGTTACACCTGGGGGACAATGCCCTCAGGTTCTGTTGTAGCTTCTTTCCCGAGCGAGCATCCCAAGCCAGCGCTCCGCATCGTCATAGTGCGAGAATGTCTTCTCCTGCTTCTTGAACTCAAGAGTGTGATGGACCCGCCTTGCAGCGCGCCCATTTCCAGCGCTGACATGATGGAGTAGCTCGTGAAAAACGACAAATTCCAACACATATCGCGGAACAGCATCCGAGTCCAGTGCCCGGTTCGCTGCGAGAAGGTTCAGCGGCTGGAAGTAGAATCCAAGGCGCCGTCTAGGTGACTCGGTAGCCCACGCCAAGATGGGGTCCTGGAGCCTGCTGGCAAAGTAGAATGAATTGACGTAATCGAAGACATCTCGCAAATCCCTTGCATTCCCCCTGGGTTCGAACGACAGGTTCTTTGATCGGCTCAGGTAGAGTTCCTTCTTCGACTCCCAGAGCTCCCTCGAGCGAGCGTAGACGAGATATCGGTCGGCCTTTCCTTGGGGACATTTCCTTCCAACAGCTCGACATAGGAGATACCACGATAGCGATTCGAGAACAGTCTCCGGAGCGTCCGATAAATAGTCGCTTATCTTGAAAAACATCCCTTCCCTGTCTCTCTTCCAGGTGTGTTTCAATTCAGAGTACGGATAGAACGCTGCAAGGACCTCAGGCCTTCCCAGTTCTTTTCCGACGGACGCAAAAGCCTTTCCCAAGGACACGCGGATAATATGGCTGAATCTCTTTATATCGTTCGCTACCAATCCCGACGCAATATGGAAAAACCAGACATGCTGGCAAGGCTCCATCGTTGGCCCGTCCAGCGCAGTGCGGACTCTTGGCCGCGACTAGTGTGCATGATTCTGGTCTTCGCATCGCTCTCCATTTCAGCATCCACTCCGAATTCGGCACTAACCCAAGACGACAGGCGTGCCACCTCTGATCTTGTGGACGCTGTATCAGGCGAGAGAATCATGCGAACAATCCAGGACCTCCAGGACTTCGGCTCAAGGGCGTTCTACCTCAACTCATCGGACGAAATGGCGTCCTACATCTTCGGACAATTCCAAGCGATGAACATAGCTGTGGAGTACCAGGAATTCATGGCAGGAGTTCACAGCGTCAAGAATGTGGTTGCCATAATCCCCGGAGCATCAGCGGATGCCCCTCAATTCCTCTTCGGCGCCCACTATGACAGCGAAAACAGAGACGTAAGGACTGTCTCCGACGGTCAAACGCTTCCAGCCCCTGGTGCAGATGATGACGCTTCTGGAGTCGCCTGTGTACTAGAGCTCGCACGCGTGCTCTCGGATCTCAGGCTGCGGAACACTGTGAGGTTTGTCGCTTTCGGAGCGGAGGAGAACGGTTACGATTCCTCTGGGGGATTGGCAGGCAGTATGAGCTACGTCGAATCCGAGAAGGCGAAGGGCATCTCATACGAAGCATGCTGGATCCTTGATATGATCGGATATGGAGGTGGGAGCGAGAATCACACCGTGATAATCGTGAATGAGAACTCCTTGAGACTTGGGTCCGATATGCAGGAGATGGTTGGTGCTCTTGGCATCGAGCTCTCAATAGAGGTTGAGAGCAACTCATCTTCGCTCAACAGTGATCACGCTAGCTTCTGGTCAGCAGGCTATCCCGCTGCACTGCTCATAGAATCCGACCCGACAACAGGCGTCTACGAATTCAATCCATATTACCATTCAACCGAAGACACAGTCGACAAGCTCTCGGAGGGACAGATCGTGGCGGTGGCGCAAGGGCTCGTCGCCACTCTCATGGACATGTCTACTCCCGAGAGCGCCAACGAGGGTGGTGGACTCGTTCTAATCTCGGCGACCATCGCAATTGGATCTGCGAGCGCTGCAATCGTATGCATTTACTACATCAGAAGGAAGGTGAAAGAGCAATGACCGAGGAACAAGAGTCGCACATCAAACGGAAGTACCCGATTGCACCACTTATCGGAGTCGGGGCGGTGGCAATCAAGAACGGCAAGATACTGCTGGTGAAGCGAGCGTTCGAACCTGGAGCCGGCAAATGGAGTGTCCCCGGCGGCCTCGTCGAGCTTGGAGAGAAATTGTCAGAAGCGTGCGCACGAGAGATGGAAGAAGAGACTGGGATAGAGTGCGAAGTCCTTGAGCTCATCAATGTCTTTGACATGATAGACAGAGATGAGTCGAACAAGATCAGATACCATTACGTTCTTGCGGATTTCCTGGTCAAACCGGTCGGGGGTGCCGAGAGGCAGAATATAGAGGTCACCGAGATGAGATGGGTGACGCGCGAAGAAGCAAGGTCGATGGACCTCACGAAGACCGCTAGACGAGCAATCGATGAATTGTTTGGCGGAATGGGAATCTAGTCAAAGCCAGGTATCGCCAGAATTGGAGAAGACTGCGCCTGCGGTGCTCCGCCTTTGACCGCCCTAGCGGTCTTGAGGACCAGAACGGGGACATCTACTGACCTTATGACCCTATCATAGACTGCGCCAAACATTGTTCTCTCAAGCGCTGATTGAGGTTCTGCGCCCATCACGAGGATGTCGCAGTGCTGCGCGTGATCGAGCACCGCGTTCACGAATGACTTCGAATGCACGTACTTTATCTCATTCGCGACTTTGACGCGGTCGCTCATCTTGCTCAGACGTTCCGCGTTGCCCCGCATCAGCTCGAGCTGTCTGTCATCAGTAATCACGGCGAGGATCTCGATTTTGGCGCCGTACTCCCTAGCAATCGGTAGAGCGAGCAGGAGGGCCTTCCTTGTCTCGAAGTAGCCACCAGAGACAAGCAATATGTTCTCAATGTTCTTGCTCAGTCTCTTCGTCTTGATGATGGCAACATCACATTGTGCCTCACGGACGACCCGATCAAGATTACGCCCCAATATGGTCCTACCGCGACGTCTTGTTCCTTTCCATCCCAACACTAGGAGATTCGCAGCCTCGTGTTTCGTCTGGTCCAGGATGGCACCTGCGACGTCATACGAAACCGACACCACCGGTCGGACCTTGACTGCTGAGGGCGCGATCTTGATCGCCTTCCTAAGACCCATTGATATCTCGTTTATGTAGTCCTTGCCTATGGTCTCGAGTGGCACAGTCCTAGGTACTTCAACGATCTTGTTCACCGTCAGTTCGCCATTGAAATATCTCGCAAATATCCCCGCAGTCTCGACCAACCTCAGGTTGCCAATATCCTCAAGTGCCAGAAAGACTCTGTATCGCTCAATCTCTTCCTTCGTCAACGGTCTCTGGGGGATTCTTCTTTGCGCAACAATCGATTCGTACTCCTCTTCAGGTTTGGCGAAAGCCGAAACCGCCAGCCCTATCGCAATCCACACAATGGAAATGTACCAAGCCTCTGGGACTAGCCACCAGAGGGAGATCGCAAGGGCGCTGTTCGTGATGATACCGATGACCGGAAACAGTGGGAAGAACGGCGTTCTGAAACCAATATCAATCTTGGTGAGTCTAGGAATCAACCGAACCGACGCAATGTTGGCGAGTGTGAACAATAGCAGGAAAACAACGGCTGTCGACGCGATCACTATGTCCAATGGAAACAATGCCATAATAAGCATTATAGCTCCCGTTATGAGGATAGCGTTGTGAGGAATCCTTCTCTCTTTGTGTATGTGACCAAACAGTCTGGGAAGGGAGCCATCTCGACCCATGGCGAAACTCACCCTCGAAGAGGAGAATACAGTCGCATTCAATGCAGCCATCGCGGATAGCACACCGCCGATGATCAGCAATGGAGCACCGACAAGAGGTATTGTCTTGCCCGCAGTGAAGAAGACCGCCTCAGCACCCTTCCCTCCTATCACACCAACGTCGAAGTTTGCGATGGAGGCAAAAGCCACAGCGATGTAGAGCAGGGCTGCGACTCCGATCGAAATGAAGATTGCTCTAGGTATGTTCTTCATTGGATCCTTGACTTCCTCTCCACATTGTACTATGATCTCATAGCCTTCGAATGCGAGGAAGGTGAATGCCATCACCATGACCACATCTGAGAATCCTTTTCCTGCCGGCAGGAGAGGCTCGAAGTTGTCGAGGACGTGGACTCCCTTGGCATCCAAGGCGAACAATATGGAGAATGTCACAAAGAAGGCAATAATGAGTATCTGGATGAGAGTCACGGTAGTTCCAGCTCTTCCAGTGGCGCTCACTCCTGAGTAGTTGATGCCTAGAAAGAAAGCGATGGCTAGCGCCGCGAGAATCTTCACCATGTACGCACTGGGGATTCCGAAATAGTAGATTTCGAAGTGGTCAAGGAGAGCGACCATCGCATAGCCGAATCCAAGGGAGTAGAAACTGCAGGCGACGGTGTGACCAAACCATGAAAGCCAGCCCGACATGAAACCGGCTGGATGAGGAAGCGCCTTTCGGGTCCAGAGGTATCCACCTCCAGCCTCTGGAAATGAAGAGCCCAACTCTGCATATGTTGTCGCCGTGAAAATCGTGACAATGCCATTCAAGACAATGACCAGAATGATGCCAGCACCGATTTCCTGGGTAATCACCCCAATTAGAACAAAGATACTGGTGCCGATCATTGCACCTATACCGATCATGGTGACGTCGAGAAGGCCCAGATCGCGCCTCAGTGTGACAGTCACAGGTTGGCGAGTGGAGGAGCTAGACATCTGGGTGGATGTCATGAATTGTGCATGGTATAAGGCTTTGCGATGGGTATTTGAAGAGTTGAACCCGGTTTGGGCTGCCTCGAAATCAACCACGGATATTCAGGAATGCCGGTTCGCGATGCTGGCCAAGAAATCGGTCCCTGGCTATAAAGGTTCAAATTGTGAATCGGTATGGCGCTAGCCGTAGTACGGACAAGAGTACACGGGCTGTCTTCCCATAAGGTTCATGAGACGAGCGGTCGCTCTGAAGATGATGGAAGAATTCGGTGTGGATCTCGGACCTCAAGAGGAAACGCTGTACGAGTATGCGATGAGAAAGGCTGAGGAAGACCGCGACTAGGCCTCCTTCTCGAGGATGTCGACCCACTGAGCCTCCTCGATCCCTTCCTCCTCGTGCCACGTCCCGGGCTTGTACGTGTCTGCCATGAACTCTTGTAGCATCTTGTCGACGCCCCTCATGGTCTTCATGGTGCCGTTCCACTTCTCGAGCCTGCCCTTGTAGCGCTCCTCGATGTCTCTCATCAGCATGGGCAGGTTCTCGAAGGTCTCCTTTGCCGGCCAACCAGAGTAGATGAGCGCAAGGTAGGCCGACTTCCCCTTCTCGATAGTGACCTTCTTGTCACCGATCTCCAATTTCTTGAGCCCCACTTCGCCCTTCTGGAAAGAATCTTTGACGAATTCCTGGACCGCGGTGAACATGGCGCTCACAACATCCTTGTCCAGATTGGTGTTGTCCTCTTTGCTGACATGGGCGACCAGCCTGCCATCGTTGTGTATCAAGAAGATATTCTCGAGCGCAAAAGGCCTCGGTATCCTGCTTGCGAGGAAGTAGCCCGCAACCCCCGCTGCGAGAAGAACTAGCGGAAACGAGTATGGCCAGCCGATCCTCTCCGCCATGGTCTTCGAAACACCTACATTGAAGCTTATGATATTGGACTGCAACCTTCCGTCGCTAGCCTGGATAGTGACAGTGATCACATCCACGCCATGTGGGAGCGTGACATACAGATATCCTCCAACGACGGCCACGTTCTCAGCAGGACTAGCCGTGATCGTCAAATTCTCAGGGCCATCATCACTGTCTATGATGTAGCCGAGTATGTAGAAAGGCGCGTCTATGTGACCCGTCCTTACTATCATGTTCGGGATGGATTGGATCCACGGTGCATCGTTAACCTCCGTAACCGTCACATATGCTCGAAGAGACGCCCATCCTAGATGAGGGTCTCTGGCAATGATGTTGAGCACCTCTGTCCCCGACCAGTTCACATCAGCGGACAGATTAACCACACCGTTGGAATACTCCCTGATGTGGATGTGGCTGTTCCCGGTGATCGTGAAATTGAGTATCGCGTCATCAGAGTCTCTGAACAGGTCGTACAATTTCATGGAATTGTTCAGATAGGAGTCCTCAGAGAAAGAGTAATAGACGATGTCAGGATTTGACGCTATGACTGTCGGTGGGGCGTCGTCTGTCACCAACACCGTGAAGGTGCAAGGAGTCATCAGACCACTTGGATCTGTCACCTCCATATGCACGTATGCTAGGTAGGGTCCGAGGTACGTCTCGGAAGCAGGGAGGCTTCCTGGGAACAGTATCTCAAGCCTATGGCTACCCATGAAGCTCGATGTGTGTTTCACATGGGTATCGTTGAAAGTGATTGTGAGCGATTCCATTGAATTGTCGGGGTCCCAGACGTACTGGCTCAGATAGAGGTAGTAGGTGACATTGTGCTTCACTATTATCGATCCTGGGATTTGCACGACTGGAGGATCATTGACCGCGATCACAGTGACTGTCACGGTGTCCATTTTGATTGCGCCCTCTGGATCCGTGGCTGTGAATGTGCCATCTGTCGTTCCAGACCATTCCTCAGAGGCGTTCACATAGACTGAGTGGTTCCACGCTATGAAGATCTGAATGTGATGGAAGCCGAACGTGAAGTAGAGGTACGAGCTGTCGACGTCATAGAAGAAGGTATCGAGGTTGAAGCAGTAATGAAGGGTCTCGCCCTCGTAGAGAGTGACATCAGGCAAGCTGGTGTTCAAGCGCGGTGGATAGTCGTCGGTCACGTAGACGACGAGTTTCATCTCGGAGGACGCCCCAGGAGGATCCGCGACAGCGAGGGTCACTATCTCGAAGTACGTTGAGCCACGACTTGGGTCCAACGGGAAGAGGAACGTGGCTATCAATCCGTCGAAGTTCACAGTTCCGTCGCTGGAGCCAGACATCACCGCGCTCAGTCTGAGCTCGGATCTCGCATTGTCCACGTCCGAAACGTAATAGGTGTAGTCAAAAGAATAGGACTCGTCGTATCTGACATAGAGACGGTTCGGAGGACCATTGACGAACAACGGCGCATCATTGACCGGCCTTATGTTCACAGAGACCCGTTGATATGTCCAGTATCCATCTCTGTCGACTACCCAGAGAGTGAACTCGTCCTGTCCACTCTGATCTGCCTGAGAGGTGAACTTGAGAACTGAATTCGCTGCAGAATCGTGCGTTATGAAGTAGAGCGATGTGTTGACATCTTCGACCGACCACACCAGGAGCTCTGTTGAATTGTCGTCATGCCAATATCCGGTCAGGCTGAGCTGCCAGGTGCCCACATCTTCATTCTGTATCTGGACAGGAATAGTGTCGAGCCATGGTCCATAGAAACCCGCAACGACCTCGACATCGAGCACACCGACGATACTGCCCACTCGCACGTTGATGACTCCGACCTCGGGGACGAATCCTGCCGAGTAGATCGCGGATGATCCGCTGCCGACAACCCTCCCTGAAGTATTGGTGTACCAAAATGCGCCTGCAATTCCCACGATGTTGCCGTAGATATCGTAGCCGGTCGCAGTCAGGGCCTGAGATACGCCCTCACTTATCACAAGGGGATTAGTAGGTGCAGTGATGAGTATGCTGACCAAGTCTCCAGCCACAACGTCTATGCGGACTGAGGAATTCGCATCAGTCAAATCGTTCTTACATTTGATGTAGTCCGATCCTTCATGAGAGGCTACGAAGGTCGCCGAAAAACCAAGTATCGTTGTGTCTCCGATGGTGGACGGCACCGTCCAGTTAGGAGACCATGTGGTATTTGGGTTCCCAAACGCATCATAACCGGTCGCCGTGAAAACCACTGAATCCCCGGAAATGACTGTCTCGGGACCCGACGGTAAGAGGTCGACACGCACGACAGGACCACTTGAGACGGTCATAGGATCGCTCCAGCCAAGATGGAGTCCAGACGAAGCCCTGATACGTATCGTCTCTTCGCCGAATGTGTAGCTCTGGTCTGAAATGGTCACCATGCCCGAATCACCAACCGAGAAGGTCATGGTCGTGCGAGCGAGTAGCCCCATTCCAGCCGTTGACATGTCCGATTCATATGCAGCCAGTTGGACTGTTCCCACCCAATTCGTCATGATCGAATCAGAGGAATCGCGAGCTGATACCGTCATCGAGAAGAGGGACCTGGCAACGATCGCCGATGGAGCCGAGACATCGAAATGATCTACCGCTAATATCGTCAAGGGAAGATTCTGCCAGGATGGAGTCCCCTGAGGATCGCTAGCGGTGACGTTCACAGTGTAGCTGCCCGCAGGTAAAAGGGGAAGTGTTAGATTGTACCTTTTCCAGTATCCCGGAATGGAAGTGTCCGACTGAACGAGGCCCATGGGTGCCGAAAAGACAACTGTGCTCCCATTGAGAACACGGGCTGCTGCTCCCGCGATATCATAGGCCCCAAACGGGTTTGTCACGTTTGCGGTCACAATCGCATTGTCCTGGTCGGAGAAATTCCATCTCGGAGAACCAGACGCATCCTCGATTTGAGCAGCACTTACAGCCACGAACGTGCTCGTGTTCAGGGAGACGTATGAGTCGTGAACCGCCTTGTCGTAATCAACAATCAGCCAGTCGTTCAATGAGTCTCCACGCTGAATTGATAGCAGAAGGAAGTGGCTCGTAGGTATGGTGTAGGAAACACCTGCCACTGTTAAAGTGTAGAGCTTGAGGATGTCATAGTCTGGGCCCGTGAGCGGAACAGTTGCCCTCCCGATCTCAACATAATCTGGGGGACCGATGGTGGGATTAACCGTTGGAAGCTGGCCTGGAGCCATATCCCAGAAGATAGCGGTGATCTGAGTTGCGGATTCGTTGCCTCTGGACCGTGCCCATATGTACGCACTGAGGTCTCCGGCAAGAACGACGTCCGTGTTGACTTCTGGATAGAGAACCCAGTGATGCCATCTCTGAGGCGGGACGTTCTTCCGGATTGAGATGCCCTCGAGACCGTCCCCATCGTAGTCGAAGCGAGGATCCGTCGGACCCGAGGAGTTCAGCCAATCGTAGGTTCCGGCCGAGTATGTGGCACCGTCATGGAGATGGAACACTCTCGACCAGGAAGGAAGGGATGACGCTGCCGCATTGTGAACACCTTGATCAGTCAGAGGGAGGAACGGAGATGCGACAAGAAAAAGGGCGAACAGCGCTGCGAGTAGCCTCATGGGTCTGCTGTATCGTGTTTCACTTCCCGCTATAAGGCGTTTGCTCACTTGCACAGCCAACTTCCCCTTGCATCTGGTACGGTTTTATAGACTGCGCTGGGCTTATAAGCATTCTCAACTCGTTATCAATGC
>Ga0315296_10002190_pt1 | contig 16756 bp, 15 predicted proteins | sample YL17G14_18_MG_FD_203921 | JGI IMG/M metagenome (GOLD analysis project Ga0315296, IMG submission 203921) | Sediment microbial communities from Yellowstone Lake, YNP, Wyoming, USA - YL17G14_18 | ecosystem: Environmental > Aquatic > Freshwater > Lake > Sediment | place: USA: Wyoming | collected... | reverse complement strand
CTCAGGATGGCCCGCCTCGTGGCAGCGAAACCTGTCCTCGTTGCTGCCAACTGCCAGTTCGGTCAGCCTATTGCATTGTCAAAGTACAAGCCCCCAAAAAACGGGGGGTTTTTCAGAGGTCTCCTAGGCGGCCCAACAGGCTTTTGACCATTCCTCGAAATTCCGATATACTGTAGTTGCTCCAACGACAACGCAATTGTCGGTATAGGAAAGGCCCAGATGGATGCCGAACTGTTGACCCGCCCGCTGGCCCGCGACGAAGGCCAGTTTCTCGAGGCTCGACAGGGCTGAGATATGTCACCTTTTGCCAACTTTCGGCAACATATTTTGGTGTTAATAGTCCCTTGATGGCCAGGGATTGTGAAATGCAGGGGAAAGAAATGCCACTCGACACAGTTTTGATCGTCGGTCTCTACATCGCTTGCGAGTTGATCGCCAATGTCACAGCCGGAAAACCAGTGACGCTGCCAGGCAATATTACCGTGCCTGCCGCGGTCTTTATCTATGCTCTGACTTTTACGCTCATCGATCTGGTCAATGATCGCCTGGGGAAACAAGGAGCACGGAACGTAGTATATGCCGCCTTCTTGGCGAATCTATTGCTGGCTGGTTATACCCAATTCGCTATCTGGCTTCCGCCGGCGCCATTCTACGGCGACGAAGGCCAAGCCGCTTTTGCCAGGGTGTTGGGCTCGACCTGGCGAATCGTGGTGGCCAGCCTGATCGCCTACCTGGTTAGCACGCTGATCGACGTACAGGTATTTGCCTGGTGGCGAGAGCGGGTGGGGCGGTATCGGTGGGCACGGGTACTCATCAGCAACACGGTATCCACACTCGTCGACAGTGCAGTCTTTATTACCATTGCCTTCTTGGGTGTGATGCCAGTGTTGCCTCTGATCGCTGGACAGTATTTGCTAAAGATGATCGTGACAGTGGTGAGCATCCCACTGATCTATGCGGTGAAGGTTCGACGATCCCAAGCTGCTGATCTAGGAGTCGCGTAGTGGCTTCAGACCATCGTTTGCTGGTCATGTCCTGTTCGCAGCGTAAACGCCAGACCCCGGGTTTATTGCCGGCAGTCGAACGATATGATGGCCCTGCTTTCAAGGTGCTTCGCCGCTTTTTGCGAGAGCAGCCGGGAGTTGCTGAGCATTTGGAGGTATTCATTCTGTCTGCTGCCTATGGTCTTATCCCGGCCAAGCATCCAGTGCGAGATTATGATCAGGTGATGACCCCCCAGCGAGCCGCTGAATCACACAAAGATGTACTCGCCACTCTCACCGACGTAGTTGGTGATGGCACTTGGACTGAGATCTGCTTAGCTTTGAGCAGGAGGTATGTGGCGGCACTCGAGGGGTGGGATAGCCTGATACCTGCTGGCGTTTCTATCACAATGGCCGACGGTCCTCAGGGAATACGACTGGCCAAGTTGAAGCGCTGGTTGTGGGGAGAGAATGTTTCGAGTCAACGCCCCAAGCCAGTTCCCGAACGTCCGACGTCAAGCCGAGACAGGGTGGCTCGTCTTCGAGGAGTGAAACTGGAGTTAGGCCCTGATCAAGTGCTCGTGTATGCAAGAGAAGCCTTAGCCAACGATGAGGCCAATGCCGGCCGCTTCCGAGAGTGGTATGTCGAAGTAGACGATCATCGGGTGGCACCCAAATGGTTAGCGAGTGTGTTGACAGGGTTGCCAGTCAGTGGTTTCACGAGTGGAGAGGCTCAGCGTGTGCTACGACAACTTGGCCTTGACACTCAGCGCGTGTGAGGGAGACAGCTAATGATCATCAGGTTACTTGAGCATAGAGATGAGGAGCCCAAGGTTCTTGACGAGATCGAAGTCGAGGGAGTTGATCCTCTGCGGGTTGCCCCTATTCATGAACAAGTAGGGAATCTCATTCCCATTCGGCAATTATCTGAGATGTTGAGGGAAATTCAACCTGTTGAGACAATGAACCCAGAGGAATTTGACAGCTACTATGCGCAGAATATCTCTGTATGGCGAGACGGGGACACCTCGCCTGTTCGGATAGAGATTCCACATCATATGGGACTGCGGATTGCTCTGATGAGCATTCTGCACAAGTATGGTCTATCTGACCAATTGCTGATTCAGATAAGTTGAGGTTGCAAGATGCCCATACTCTCTCTTGATGATTTCAAGTCATTACCTGTTGGCCAATTCGCCCCAGGTTCTTGGACTGTGGAGTATCACGATCGGACACATCTGGCAGACAAGACATATGTGCCCTTAGGAGAGGTCAAGATTGAGGAGGTTACTCCTAAAGGAGATGTTCTCTTTTCTTTCCGACCAACACCCCGCAAGCCAAAAAACAAACAAACTACTGAGCACACTCCACAAGAGGAGAATTATTTAGAGTCGTTGCTTGAGAAGGCTTGGGACCAAGGAGCCATTGAAGGGAAGGTGAATCCAGCCGATGCAGCAGATTACATATCTGATCAGCTAGAGGAATCAATGGCTAGGCTTGGCCTTGTGCAGTTGACTTTTGAGATAGACGATCCAGAATTCAGCGAGCGTAGCTTTGCGGTCATCATCTTGGATACCAATGCGCTGCGCGGCGGTGCGGTCCGTCACTTAAGAGAGCAATATGGCTCTGTGCAGTTATGGACGATTATTCCCCTTGTATCGTTGATGGAGATCGGTGAGCGAACCGCAAACATTACTCAAAAAGCAGCAGATAAGCCTAAGAAGCAGAACTGCTCTCTGATTCGTGTTCGACCGCAAGTCACGATTACCCCGCAGGAAATCAGATGGTTGAAGAAGAACTTTCCAACTGAAACCCTGGAACTTGTTCCAGAGCTGTTCCAAACGTTTCGCGGCTACGGAAAGACGCGCGGGGAGGGAGAACCCGACCGAGTTCTCATCAATGATCGTCTGATCCTGGAGGGCATCAAGGACCTGCGACGGCAACGTGGCCTTCCAGAGGTTGTCTATCTGATGTCAGGCGACAAGGATATGTCACGACTGGCTCGACTTGAGGGAATCCATACGATCTACCCTGCTAGACCGGGCATTCGGGAATCCCCTGAAGGCATCTGTTCTGTCAGATATTCACTGGAGGCACGTACCTATATTCTATGTTCGATCCATCGCTTTCTATGGGATTTGACCCATGTGTTTAGCAGGATACGGTTACAGTGCTTGGAGGGCCCACAAGCAGGACGCATTGTAGAGTTGTTCTACTATTTCCCGACCAAGTTGGTGCATGACTGGATAGCTGACAAGCTGGAGGTGACTGGCCTTGGACCCGGTCTTACTACCAACGTTATTTGATGTACTGGACTTGCTGGCGAGTAAAGCTGGCCCTGTCACCCTCGACGATCTAAACGTCGCACGGCGCGTTACCTCAAGACGCTTTGCCGAGATTGGGCGAGTGCTGGAAGGTTTCCAAGTTGCGGAGCGTAAGGACTTCTCACTGGTGCCCAGTGTTAACTTTCAGCAGTTTGTGGAGTGCTGGGAAGTTGCAGGCGTTGCACGCCTGGATTGTATAAACGCCTTTTTTCGTCATTATCGGCCGTATGACAATTTTCTGTGTTTTTTGGAGACACAGAAACACATTGAAGTACCTCCTAGACAAGACTCGGAAGCGCGTCATAACCTGGGAGCCGAGTTGAAGGAAAAAGTAGGACTCACTTTTGTGGCAGTAGATACATTCAAGTGGTGGGGAATGGCTGTCGCGCAGGTATACCTTTCCCATATTGGCGATAGAAACATCCACTGGGGAGGCGCAAGGCCGGATATTGGCGCTTTTGAGAATAGCTTGCTTCGCCACTATGCTCAGGTCAAGCCCTTGGACGGGTTTGCCAACATTGCACAGCTTGCTGATAGAGTCTGTCGCGAACTCAATATCGCATTTGTCCGCTTTGAGAGCCTCTTTGAGCAGTTGTGTTTTCAAGAGCCTCGTAGGTATGTCACAGCGACTTCGCTAGCACGCCTGCCAACCAGCAAGTCGCCTGTTCAGACCATCCTACCACGCTCCAAAGCTAAGCAGATTGCCGATAACTTGCGACTAGGAAAACCTGTTGAGTGGACAGAAAAGAGACTTATGGAGGACGGTGTATTTGTCGGAAGGCGAAACGTGAAAATGGTAAGAATTCTGCTGGAGGTGACCAATGAGCAGCAATAACGAGAAAGATGACCTCACCTTGGCCGCGTTGTTCGAGGAGGTTAGCGAGAAGCAACCCAAAAGTCCATACGAGGATTTCTTTCTACCGTCCAACCCCTTCCCCGCAGTGGGGCAGTTTATTCCGGGCATCTGCGTTGACCAGGATGAGATCAAACAAGAGTTCGCACGGACACTACGGGAGTTCTATGTAGATGAGCGAGCAAGACGAATGACAATCGTAGGTTCCACGGGGGCAGGCAAGACCAACTTGCTAAGATTCTTTCAACAGCAACTTGAGAAATGGCGTGAACCACAGCCTGGGCGTCGACCGATCACCGATCTGTTTACACTCTTTATTCACCAGCCCCAGGGTAGCTACTTCGAGATACATCGGCAATTCATTAGTCAGCTGGGGGCACTGTTCTATACCAAGTTCTTTGAGGCCGTGCAAAGCGGCAAGGTCGACCTCGCGACACTCCCAGCAGAATTGCCCGGACTCAGCCCGGAACTGGTTCGTGTTCTAGCCCAGGTAGCCTCACGACGTCAGCTTCAGTTATCTTACTTTGGACCCAACTTGCAGTCTGTCAGGATACTGGATGACTGGTTGCAAGGAGTAAAGCTCTCGGCAACCGACAAAAAGTATCTAGGCAGCATTAGCGTTGAAGTTGGAAAATCTTCCACGATGGCCGTCAAGTTCCTTGGAGATCTCCTCAAAATCTTTCGACATGCCGGGTTGTTCAAAGGCATAGTCGTATTCTTTGATGAATTCGAAGAGGTTCTTTCTGGTCTATCTCGCGTTAATCAGGCTCAGTATGCCCAAGACTTGCGCAACTTATTTGACACTGTAACCGAAGGCGTCGTGTTTGTCATTGGTACAGCGCCTATCTCAGATTCCCTGAACCAGATATCACCTGCCCTGAACCGTCGGTTGGGTGAAGGCATCTCCATAGAACCGATTCGAGATGAGGAAACAGCTTTGACATATGCACAGGCTTACATCCAACTGGGGCGAACGAACTTCAAAAAACATATGCAACGCGAGGTTGTTTTGCCCGAGAATTGTCCTGAAGAAGATCGTCCCTATTACCCGCTCATGTATGCCACGGTTGTTGAGGTTTACAGAGGGCTTCAGGAGAAGCAAGTAGATATAGTTCCAGGCGATCTTCTTCCAGAGCTGAATCTCAGACTCTATAGGCGTGTATATGAGGGGAGCTAGGTTGTCGCTTCGCACAACCACAATTGGTGCGACGCAGTTGGAGACTCCGGCGCTACTTGCCAGCTATCGTGTCCGGGATTACCCTCGGGCTGGGCTACGCTACCATCCGTGGCAAACTACTGGCACGCAGGCATTGTTACTCAACGCCTTCGACCTGCTTGCTAACAAACGCACCAAGATGTTCACTGACGAGATACGCCAGTGTGAAGGTAAGCTGCATGAGTATGTCGAGTTCGAAGGCCCATTAGTACTTGACTCAGGGGCCTTCAACTTTCTGCAGCACGAAGAGATCAGCATCACTCCTGCTGACGTGCTTCGTATTGGTCTTGAGCTGGGAGCAGACATTTCTGTTGCGTTGGACCATCCTTTCCCGCCTGATGCTACCCCCAAAGAGATCGGCGCACGATGGGCTAATACACGAAATAACACACAGGTCATGGTGGAGGCGCTAACAAGCTACGATGGTGAAAGGCCAAATAGTTTCTGCTTAATGCCAGTACTCCATGGTCATAGTGCCGAGGTATTGGAACGTGCCTTAAATGATGTCATCTCTATTCTGGGCCGGCAACCTCATATCGTTGGCATTGGCAGTTTAGCACCCCTGGCCCAGAACGGTAACACCAGTACAGCGATAGACGTGCTTCTCGAAGTACGTCGATTGTTGCCTGAGGCTCATATCCACTGTTTCTCAATGGGGTCGGCTCTATTAATGCTCTTTGCCTTCTATTGTGGAGCTAATACAGTAGATTCTCAGACTTGGATTATGAGTGCAGCTTTCAAGCAGGTACAGTTGCCAGGATTTCATTTGACTCGACTCTCCCCACAAGAAGCCAAACGTGACCCGGTCAAATACGAGCGCGTCCGTCGAGCTTTCGCTAAACATCTGCTCTACTTGACCCAGGACGAAGGGTTTGCTGTCAAGAATTGGGATACAGGAGAGGATTGGCCCATCACCAGGGAGCGTGAGGCTCTGGCCTATCTAAGCTACTTGGAAGATCGAGATGGAGTCAATCACATCCATCGCCGTGCCTGTCACAATCTTTACGCGTTCAATTTTGAGGCAGGTCGGGTGCGACAGGTAATGGCCGACAACACATTGGAGGCTTTCATTGAAGGAAGAATGAGAAGCACTGTCTATCGCAAGAGGTTTGAGTACGCTGTCAAGAAGAAATCACAATCGGGATAAAATCATGTCTACTGTTCTCCGCCCCGCACCCGCCAGGTAGTAGACTGCGCTCGCCGAGGCGATACGATCGTCGTGGAAAGTTACGGCGAGGAACAAGTGGTAGTGATGGATGCTGTGAACTATCGCATCATGCGTGCCGTGGCAGCCTATCAAGCGTTACCGCCTCACCCTGCCCCGGTCAACGATTCCACCCTGGAGCCGGCCGGTCTAAGCGAGGCGGAGGTGGAACGGGCTGCACACGGGGCCGATGAATCTTCTCAAGCACGCTGGAACCGGGTTATCACCGCTTATCTGGACGGCCACATTAACCTGGGGCGAGCAGCAGTGCTGCTAGGCCTCTCTACCTATGAACTGGACGAACGGTTCCGCCGCATGGAGGTGCCGCGCCGGGTCGGACCAGAAACGAAAGAAGAGGCACAAACAGAAGTGGATGCGGCCTTTGCTCTGGTCGCTGTGTAGAGGATGATCGCCCATGGCTATCGCTCGCCGGTCAGGTCTCTAGCCGATTTGGGTAGTGCAAAGGTGGAGGGGTAAGTGGCAGAGAAATCCATCATGATCATCGGCGCCGGTATCGCCGGCCTGGCGACGGGCTGCTACGCCCGGATGAACGGCTACCGCACGCAGATCCTGGAGCTGCACACCCTGCCAGGCCCCCAGCGATAAAATCCCCACCATGGACAACAGCGTCAACGCAGCCTATTGGAACCAGCAACCGGAAGCGCTCCTGGCGGCGCTGCAGAGTTCGGCGGCCGGGTTGAGCACCCCGGCGGCCGGACAACGCCTCGCACAGTTCGGCCCCAACCTGCTGCGGGCCAGGGAAAAAGCGACGGCCCCGCGGCTCTTGCTCGACCAGTTCAAGAGCCCGCTGGTGCTCATCTTGCTCTTTGCCGCGGCCATCTCCATCCTCACGGGCGCATGGATAGATGCGCTTATCGTGCTGGCGATCGTCGTCGCCGGCGCGGTGCTGGGTTTCGTGCAGGAGTACAACGCCAGCAACGCCGTCGAAAAACTGCGCAGCCGGGTGACGCTGAAGGCGACCGCGCTGCGCGACGGGCAGCCGCAGCCCATCCTGGCCGAAGAGGTGGTGCCGGGCGACGTGGTGCTGCTCTCGGCCGGCAGCCTCATCCCGGCCGACGGGCTGGTGCTGGAGGCCGACGACTTTTTCGTGAACCAGGCCGTGCTGACGGGCGAGACCTTCCCCGTGGAAAAGCGGCCGGGGCTCGTCGGCACCACGGCCAGCCTGGCCGAACGAACGAACTGTGTCTTCATGGGCACGAACGTGCGCAGCGGCAGCGCCCACGTGCTGATCGTCCAGACGGGCGCCCACACTGCCTTCGGCCAGATCGCCGAGCGGCTGACGCTGCGCCCGCCCGAGACCGAGTTCGAGCGGGGCATCCGCAACTTTGGCCACATGTTGACGCAGGTGATGGTGATGCTCGTGCTCGTCGTGTTTGCCATCAACGTCATCCTGCAGAAGCCCGCGATTGACTCGCTGCTCTTTGCCGTGGCGCTGGCCGTGGGCGTCGCGCCCGAACTGCTGCCGGCGATCATCAGCATCACGCTCTCCAAAGGCGCTCAGAACATGGCCAAACGCGGCGTCATCGTGCGCCAGTTGGCCTCGATCGAGAACTTTGGCAGCATGGACGTGCTGTGCACCGACAAGACCGGCACGCTGACGCTGGGCGTGGTGAGCCTGGACGGCGCGCTCGACCCGCAGGGCCGCCCCTCCGACGGCGTGTTCCGCTACGCCTACCTGAACGCGCACTTTCAGACCGGACTGAGCAATCCGCTCGACGAGGCCATCACAGCCCACGCGCAGCCGGACATCGGCGGCCTCGTCAAGACGGAAGAGATCCCCTACGATTTCGTGCGCAAGCGCTTGAGCGTGGTTGTAGGACAAGTTGCTAACTTGTCCCCCGTTGGGCAAGTTGGCAACTTGCCCTACATGATCACCAAAGGTGCGCTCGATAATGTGCTGGCGGTCTGCACGCTTGTTCAGGAGGATGGCGGTGCGGTGTTGCCGCTGGACGACGGCCGCCGGGCGCATCTCCAGGAACTCTATGCGCAGTGGAGCGAGCAGGGCTTCCGCGTGCTGGGCGTGGCGACCCGGGCCGTGCCGCCCAAGCCGGTCTACACCGAGGCCGACGAGTCCGGCATGGCCTTCGCCGGCTTCCTGCTGTTCTTCGATCCGCCCAAGCCGGACGCGCAACAGGCCATCGCCGACCTGTGCGCCTTGGGCGTGGAACTCAAGATCATCACCGGCGACAACCGGCGCGTGGCCATGCACGTCGCACACGCGGTGGGCATGGAGGTCACCGGCGTGGTGACCGGCGCGGAGATGAACCAGATGCACGACGAGGCGCTGTGGCGGCTGGCCGACCGCGCTACCATCTTCGCCGAGGTGGACCCGAACCAGAAGGAGCGCATCATCTCCGCGCTGCAAAAGACCGGCCACGTCGTCGGCTACATGGGCGACGGCATCAACGATGCGCCCGCGTTGCACGCCGCCGACGTCGGCGTGTCGGTGGATTCGGCGGTGGACGTGGCGAAGGAGGCGGCCGACTTTGTGCTCCTCGAGCAGAGCCTGGACGTGCTGCGGCAGGGGATCGAGGAGGGCCGCCGCACGTTCGCCAACACGCTCAAGTACGTGTTCACCACGACGAGCGCCAACTTTGGCAACATGTTCAGCATGGCGGGCCTGTCGCTCTTCATCAAGTTCCTGCCGCTGTTGCCCAAGCAGATCCTGCTCAACAACTTCCTGTCCGATTTCCCGGCCATGACCATCGCCACCGACGACGTGGACCGCGAGTTGGTGGACAAGCCGCGGCGGTGGAACGTCAGGTTCATCCGCAACTTTATGATCGTCTTTGGGCTGGTGAGTTCGCTGTTCGACTACCTGACGTTCGGGATGCTGCTCTTCGTCTTGCGTGCGACCGAGGAGCAGTTCCGCACGGGCTGGTTCGTCGAATCGCTGTTCACCGAACTCTTTATCCTGCTCGTCGTGCGCACGCGGCGGCCGCTGTTCAGGAGCAAGCCGGGCCGCTATCTGTGGGGCAGCACGCTGCTGGTCGGCCTCGCCACGCTGGCCATTCCCTATCTGCCCTTCGCCGGGGTGCTGGGCTTTGTGCCGCTGCCGCCGCTCACGCTGCTCTTGCTCATCGCCATCACGCTGCTGTACGTCGCCGCCAACGAGGTGGTCAAGCGCGCCTTTTATCGGAAGGTGCATTTTTAGAGGAGGAATTCTGTCAAATGGAAGCGACAACCATCACGTTACACACTAATTTTCAGATCGGCCAGGTAGACCCCCGCATCTTTGGCGGCTTCCTCGAACACATGGGGCGGGCCGTGTACGAAGGCGTATACGACCCGGCCTGCTCGCACGCCGACGCGGACGGCTTTCGCACCGACGTGCTGGAAGCACTGCGCAGGTTGAATATGACGGCAATGCGCTATCCCGGCGGCAATTTCGCCTCGGGCTACCACTGGCTGGACGGCGTCGGCCCGCGCGAACAGCGCCCTGCCGTGCGCGAACTGGCCTGGCAGAGCAGCGAACCCAACCATTTCGGTACGGACGAGTACGTCAGGTTGTGCCGCAAGATGGGCTGGACACCGATGCTCACCGTCAACCTGGGCACCGGCACGCCAGAAGAGGCCCGCAACTGGGTGGAATACTGCAACTGCCCGGCCGGAACCAGGTACGCCGATATGCGCGTCGTCAACGGCGCTGCCAGCCCACACGCGGTCAAACTGTGGTGCCTCGGCAACGAGATGGATGGCCCCTGGCAGTTGGGCCACGTTCCGGCTGACCAGTACGCCATTCGCGCTCAACAGGCGGCCAAGATGATGAAAGACGTAGACAGGTCCATCGAACTGGTCGCCTGCGGCTCGTGCGGCATCGGTATGCCGACGTACATGGAATGGGACCGCCAGGTGCTGGAGTACTTGGGCGACCTGGCCGACTACGTCAGCCTGCACCGGTACGTGGGCAACCGGGACGACGATACGCCTGACTTTCTCGCCATCACCAATTCCATAGACCAGCAGATCGAGGAGATGGACGCCGCCTGTCGGCTTGTCCAGGCCAAACGGCGCAGCAAGAAGCGCGCTTACTTGTGTTTCGACGAGTGGAACGTCTGGTACAGAGAAATGCAGATGGACGGCGCGGGCCAATTCGCCCCGCACCTGATCGAAGAGGTGTACAACCTCGAAGACGCGCTCGTCGTGGCGGGGTTCCTGAACAGTTTCATCCGCCACGCCGACGTGGTCAAGATCGCCAACCTGGCGCAGATCGTCAACGTCATCGCGCCGATCCTGACGCGCGACGACGAGATGCTGGTGCAATCCATCTTCTATCCCTTCGAGATGTTCTCGCGGCGGCGGGAAGGCGCCTCGCTCAGGCCCGCCGTCACCGGCCCGATCTATGAAGGCCGGACCAACGGCCAGGTGCACTACGTAGATACCAGCGCGATCCTGGACAACGGCCGGCTGCACGTCTTCGCCACCAACCGGAGCCTCGACGAGACGACGACCGTGCACGTCGAACTCGCCGACCGGCCGCTCGTCGCGCTGGAAGACGGCGAGATTCTCAGCGGCCCTGACGCCAAAGCCGCGAATTCCTTCGAGCGGCCCGCCGTAGTCACGTCGCGCGCATTTTCTGACGTGCACGTCGCGCACGACGGGGCCTCTTTCGAACTCCCACCCCTGTCCGTGGCAGCGCTGACATTTCGACTGGACTCATGATGGGACTGGTCTGGGGCCTGCCGATCACGGTAGAGTTGGGGGGAGGCCAATATCGGAGTCCCGAACTTGTTCGGGTTTCTGCAAAACCCCCAACAAGTTGGGGACTCCGATCCACGATATACGATAGTGTCTAAAGTGGGGGGAGGCCAATGTCGGAGTCCCGAACTTGTTCGGGTTTCTGGAAAACCCCCAACAAGTTGAGGACTCCGCCCCTCGGTATACGAAGGAGAGATGCACAATGAAGCAGAACAGGGCAAGAAAATGGGGTACCGCATTGGGTATTGCCGCTGGCGTGTTGGTCTTGTTGATCGCCGGCGGACTGATCGGCTGGCGCTTGTTGATAAAGTACTTCACTGACCAGTACTACCAGAAAGCCTATGCCCCCATCACGCTGACCGCCGAGGGCATCGGCGAGACCCCGGCGGAGCACCACCTGGCCGACGTGCCGTGGATCGCCGCGTCGTTACCGGTCTGCCAGTCCACCAGCCTGCAGATGATCGCCGCGCAGCAGGCAATCGTCCAGCCCCGCCAGTACTTTGACTTTCTGATGGGCTTTACCTACGGCGCCACCAGCCTGCCCGGCGTCGAGTTTGCGCCCTTCGGCACCGACCCGGAGACCGGTTTTGCCGTTGCCGCGCCCTACCTGGGCCTCGTGCGCCGCTATTACGTCACCGACGACGAGGCGCTCTATCTCCGCGCGCTGCGCTACTACCTGGCACAGGGCTACGTTGTGCGCCTGGCGCTGGATATGGGCGCGTTGTACGGTACGGACGAGTTCCTTGCCCACAGCGAGGTGCTCGTCGGCTACGACGCAGCCGGTTTCTACTATTACGAGACGACCTGCATCGCCCCGGCGACCTGCGAGCCGGGACAGCGCCAGCCCGGCGCCGAGGGGCTGTACGTCCCCGACGGGCGGCTGTTGGACGCGGTGCGCAGCCAGGCCAGGCCGCTTTCGTATCCCTGGCGCTACGCGCTTACCGTCTTCGAGCCGGGGCCGGTGGAGGAGGACCTGGAGCCGGTCTGGAAGCAGGACAGTCAGGCCATGCTCGGCGGTGCGCAGTACGGTCCCACGATGGGAGCCGATGCGGTCGAAGCGCTGGCGGAGCGCATCGAGCAACGCGGCACCCGCTCCGACGCCTCCGAAATACGTACAGCGATGGAACTGACGGTGCAGTTCCGCCTGGACAACGCGGCCTACCTGCGCGGGGCGTTCCCCGGCGACCCGGACATAGAGCAGGCGGCGGCGCTATTCGACCAGGCGGCTGCCAGTTACCAGGCAGTGCGGGATGCCGTGGGCGACGGTATCGCCGGCCAGACCGAGGCCGGCCAGATTGCTGCCCATCTGCGCGACGCGGCCGTGGCGGAGCGGGAGATTGGGGAGATTTTGCTGGCGCGGGCGCAAGAGTAAAAAACGGAGGCTATCATGGCAGAAGTCAAGCGACGTTCCAGGCGACAGGCAACACGCCGGGCGGTCATCTTCGTCGCGTTTCTGCTGTTCCCGGTCGTGCTCAATTTCTTGTCTCCCTACGTCATCATTGACGGTGCGGCCAATGGGATCATCAACGGCAGTTTCGTCCTCTTCGGCTTGCTCTTCGTCTCTGCCCTGTTCCTCGGCCGGTTGTGGTGTGCCTGGGCCTGCCCGGGGGCCGGCATGCAGGAAGCCTGCTTTATGATCAACGACAAGCCGGCGCGCGGCGGCCGGCTCAACTGGATCAAGTGGGGTATCTGGTTCCCCTGGCTCGGCGCGATCGCGCTGGCGGCGATTTCCGCCGGGGGCTACAAGTCCGTGAACCTGTTGTACCTGACGGAGAGCGGCATCTCGGTGGATGAACCGGCCAAGTACGTCATCTACTACGTCGTCGTCGGGCTCGTCTTCGTCCTGGCGCTGACGACGGGCCGGCGCGGGTTCTGCCACTACGGCTGTTGGATGGCGCCATTTCTGATCATCGGCCGCCAGATCCGGAACGCGCTAAATACTCCGGCGCTGCGCCTGCAGGCCGATGCCGATAAGTGCATCGAGTGTGGCCGGTGTACGAAGGGCTGCCCGATGAGCCTGGCCGTCCAGCAGATGGTCCTGGCCAGCGCGATGGAAAACAGCGAGTGCATCCTGTGCGGGAGTTGCGTGGACATCTGCCCGAAACAGGCCATCCGCTACACGTTCAGCGCAGGGAAGTAAAGCGGAGTCCCCAACTTGTTGGGGTCTTCTGGCCACCAGGAGAGGCCATCAATGGACCAATTGGACTGGATCCTCCGTCAAGAAGAAGGCCAGTTCTTCGAACGGAAGAGCTGCTATGAGCACACAGCGAGCCGCTTGCAGCAGCGGCGGAAGGTGCGCGACGTCGCCTGGGACGTGGCCGAAACGCTGGCTGCGATGGCCAATGCCGACGGCGGCATCCTAGTCCTGGGCCTGGAGGACGATGCGACGGTGACCGGCGTGGACTTCCCGGATGACCGCATGGAGGTGCTGCGCGGTGCTATGGAGACCCACGTCCGCCCTCCCCTGAAAGCCCGTATCCGTGAAGAGGAATTGCAGGGCGTACCGATCTTGCTCTTCGAGACGGATTGGAGCCCCGAGGTGCACCAACTGACCGACGGACGCTACCTGCTGCGCATCGGTGACAGCAACATGCCCTTCCCTGCCGACCAGATCGAGGCCATCAAAGCCGGCAAGCGCCGCCGGATGGCCGAAGCGCGCTTCGTACTCGAAGCATCCGTGGCTGATCTGGACACATCGCTGCTGGCAGAACTGCGAGAGCGCACCGGCCTGATGCTGTCCGACGAGGAACTCTTGCGGCACTACCGGCTGGCCGAGCCACGCAATGGACGCATGCTCCCATCCCTGGCGGCGTTGTTGCTCTTCGGCAAAGACCCCGGCCGGTGGCATCCCCGGTGCGGGATTGACTTTGTCAAATACGAGGGAACAGAACGCCGCTTCGGCGCGGAATTGAACGTCGTCAAACGAGCGTGGCTAGAGGCACCCATGGTGCGACTCATCGAATTGGCCTATCGCACCATCGAGCCCCACATCCGCCAGCGCCAGCGCCTGGTGGACCTGTTCTTCGAGGAACGGTTGGAGTATCCTCCCTTTGCCTGGCAGGAAGCCATCGTCAACGCCGTCGCGCATCGCGATTACGGCTACGAGGGCCTGGGTATCGAGATCTGGATGTTCGACGATCGGGTGGAGATACGCAGCCCTGGCCAATTGGTGGAACCTGTCACGCTGGAGCGCCTGCGCCGCCGCGAGCGCATCCACGCCTCGCGCAACCCGCGCATCGTCCGCGTACTGACCGCATGGGAGTACATGCGCGAACAGGGAGAAGGGGTGCCTCGCATGTTCGAGGCGATGGAACGTGAAGGGCTCTATCCCCCGGAATTTCGGTTGGAGGCCGAGGCGGTTTTCACCGTGGTGCTGCGCAACACGCCCATCTACAGCCCGGAAACGTTCCGCTGGCTCAAACAGTTCGAGCCTCTGGGCCTCAACGGTGACCAGAAGCGGCTCCTGGCCTACGCCAGAGAACGCGGGGGTACTTTTACCAGTCGCACTTATCAGAAACTGGTGGGGGTAGATATTTATGCGGCCTCGCGGGACATCAAGGACCTGATCCGCAAAGGGATTGTCCGGCTGCCCCAAAAGGGCGGACGGGTGTACGAGCTTTGTCCACCGGAGATCAAGGCGGATCAGGAAAAGCCCGGCGAGTATTTGGCCCTGGAGTCACTCTTGAGATCGCAGGGTTTCGTGACGAACACAGACATACGTGCCACATTGGGCGTTTCCCGCCGCCAGGCTTCTCGTGTTGCAGAACGACTGTGCGATCTGGGGCTGCTCAAGCCAGAAGGGGAGAGGCGGTGGGCACGGTACCTGCCAACCGAATAGTGTGCCTATGTGCCATTCTCAGTCAGCTATGAACCTCTCTCAGTGTGTCCTTATGCATATTGACGGTGGCGCATAGTGTGATTTGCGTGTGTGGCTTCTTCCCTTTTCACGGGCGGGCAGCCGCGTGAAGAGAGCAACAAAGAGACAAACGGCGAACTGCCACGCATCGTGTGCAGCGAAGCGTTGGTTGAGTGATACGACAGCAGGAGACTCAGCGTATGCGCCGTCTGAAAGTTGATCTGGCCGAGTTGGAGGCTGCCCTCGAGGACGCTTCGTGGGAGATGGCCCACTACCTGGACCTGGAAACCGGCCGGGTCGTCGCGATCACCGACGAGACCCGCCGCGAACTCGAGGCCATCTACGACGAGACATACGACCCGGACACAGAAACGCAGGTCCCATTGGCGGACGTGCTGCCAGCGCGGGACATGCCGGAGTGGAGGAAACACGCCCTGCTGGAAGCCGACCAGGTCGAGACCGGCTACGGCAGCCGCTACGTCCGCGTACCGGAGGCCGATTCCCACGAGGGCTACCGGGATATGGAACGCTTCATCGCCACCGTGCAGGACGAGCGCCTGCAGGAGCATCTGTGGCGGGCGATCGGCGGCCGGGGCGCCTTTCGCTATTTCAAGGACGTGCTGGCCGAGCATCCGCGCGAACGAGAGCGCTGGTTTGAGTTCAAGGATGCCCGGGTGCGCCAGCGGATCCTGGAGTGGCTGGAATCGGCCGGCATCGAGCCGATCGTCGAGCCGCCGCCGGAGCCTGCGCAGGTGCCACCGTCGGCGAACGTTCCTGCTCCGCCCCCCGCACGCGCCCGGCTGATCGCCGAGGCGCTGGCCTTCGTGCAGGCAGCGCGCCAATTGCCCGGCGTGATCCGCATCGCGCTCATCGGCTCGCTCACGACCGATGAGCCAGAGCCGAAGGACGTGGACGTGCTGGTGACGGTGACCGACGAGGCGGACCTGGCCCCGCTGGCGACGTTGGGGCGCAAGTTGGCGGGCCACGCCCAGAGTTTCAACCGGGGCGGCGACGTCTTTCTGGCCGACCCGGCCGGCAACTATCTGGGGCGCACCTGCCCCTGGAAACAGTGCGGGCCGGGCATACGCATGAGTTGCGACGCGCTGCACTGTGGCCGGCGTCCCTACCTGCACGACGACCTGGAAGCAGTCCGGCTGCCCAAAGACCTGATCGCCGCGCCCCCCATCGAATTGTGGCCGCAGGTGGTGGCGCGTGTGCCGCTCCCCGAGGACGTGGAGCAAGGGCTGATCGGCCCATTGAGAGAGGCGTGACCGTCAGACTTCCGAAGTCTCGGAGACTTTGGAAGTCTGATCGAATCAATTGAGACAGAGAGGAAACCATGTACCCATACGACAAGCCCGACAACCTGGTAGAAATGTTCGAAAGCAGCGTGACCCAGTATCCCGACAATCCCCTCTTTGGGACGAAGAATCCACAAAGAACCTACGATTGGGTCACTTATCGAGAGGTGGGAAAACGGGTGGACAATCTCCGAGGCGGATTGGCCCAACTCGGGGTCGGCAAAGATGATGTGGTCGGCATCATCTCCAGGAACAGGGTGGAATGGGCAGTAGCCGCGTTTGCCACCTACGGCCTGGGCG
>Ga0315296_10002189_pt1 | contig 16756 bp, 17 predicted proteins | sample YL17G14_18_MG_FD_203921 | JGI IMG/M metagenome (GOLD analysis project Ga0315296, IMG submission 203921) | Sediment microbial communities from Yellowstone Lake, YNP, Wyoming, USA - YL17G14_18 | ecosystem: Environmental > Aquatic > Freshwater > Lake > Sediment | place: USA: Wyoming | collected... | reverse complement strand
TAGGCATGTCGGCAGCTACCCTCATAATCGCAGTATTCAACGGCGTAATCTACGGCATAATAGCATGGATAATCTACACCATACTCGAAAAACGAGGAATACTGAAGTAAGAGAAACTCCTCACATTTTTTATTCTTTCAAAATAGGAAACTCGCTCTTCCGCGCTTCCTTATCAATAACAACCCTGCCGTTCTTAACAACCTTGTCAACCAAATTCACGCCGAAGGAATAACCGAGAAACTTGTGGTTAGGCACGTCCAAAACAATCACGTCCGCCTTCTTCCCAACCTCCAAGCTGCCAACCTCACCCGCTCTGCCAACAGCATGCGCCGCGTTAATGGTAGCCGCCGTAATCGCCTCGGCAGATGTCAACTTCATGAAATGACACGCAAAAGCAACAACCAACTGCATGTTCTCAACCATACAGCTCGGATTAAAGTCAGTGCCCAAAGCCACAGGAACACCGAAATTAATCATCACTCTAGCATCCGCAAACCGCCCATTCATCAAACTGAAAGCCGCAGCTGGAAGCAAAACCGCAACCACGCCTTTATCCGCCATAGCCCTGAGGCCTTCATCAGAAGAAAAAAGCAAGTGATCAGCCGAAACCGCTCCAAAATCCGCCGCGAGCTCCGCACCGCCCAACTGGCTCATCTCGTCAGCATGAACCTTAGGCTTCAAACCAGAACCCTTGCCAGCCGACAAAATCCGCCTAGTCTGTTCTAAACCGAAAACACCCTTCTCACAGAAAACATCACAAAACTCCGCCAGCCCCCGCCCAGCCACCTTCGGAATCATCTCGTCAACCACCAAACCGACGTAGCCCAGCGGACTGCCCTGATACTCAAGCGGAATCGCATGCGCGCCGAGAAAAGTGGGCACAACATCCATCGCATGCAACTGGTTCGCACGCTGAACGACCTCCAAAATCTTCAACTCGTCCTTCGTCGTCAAGCCATACCCGCTCTTGGCCTCAACCGTGGTGGTTCCATGCTCCAACATCACGTCAAGCCTTTCAATGGTCAGATCTCCAAGCTTCTCAACGCTCGCCTTCCGTGTCTCCCTGACCGTTCTCAAGATGCCGCCGCCAGCACCCAGAATCTCCAGGTAAGACGCACCTTCAACCCGCATCTGAAACTCGTCTTCCCTCGAACCTGCAAAAACAAGATGCGTATGCGCATCAACAAAACCCGGCAAAACAGTCTTCCCATTAGCATTGATGACGTTCTCAGACTTGAAAACCCTGATGACGTCAGGAGTCTTCCCAACAGCAACTATCTTGCCGTCTTTCACTGCTAGGCTGCCGTTGCGTATGATGCCAAGCTCCTGCATCTGCGCGCCCGTGCGCGGTTTCTGACTGCCACCCTCGACCGTGACAAGCTCGTTAGCGTTCACAATGAGCAAGTCTACATTTTCTTTGACACCATGTTTACTGCGCTTCTGAGCCTCAATCATTCCCTAAACCACTTGGTATTCTTCATTCCTCTTCAGCAGAACAACCCTGATGTTTGAGCTGGCCTCAACCTTCTTCTTGAACTCGTCGGGCTTTGTGTCCCAACGGTGCATCGGAATAACGACCGGGGAATTAATGGCAAGCGCAGCGTCAGCCGCCTCGGCATTGTCCATCGTGTACGTGCCCCCGCTTGGAAGCAAAGCCACGTCGACATGTCCAAGCTGTTTCATTTCAGGGATGAAGTCCGTGTCGCCGGCATGATACACAGTTTTGCGAGAAGCGGTTATCAAATAGCCAACACCGAAACCCTTCGGATGGAATGGGTTGCCAGGTGACCTGAAACGCTTGACGTTGTAAGCGCCCACAGCCTTGATCTTTATGCTGTCCACCTTAGCCTCTTCACCGACCCCCAGAGTCTTGACTTGCCCCTTAATCTTCTCAACACAATCCTCAGGAGCAAACACCACTGTGTCTGCACTGCGAACACTCTTAATCTTGGCCACGCTGCAATGGTCAGAATGAGAATGCGTCACCAGAATCAAATCTGCCTTTTCGGAGCACTTGCCACTGTACGGATCGACGTAAGTGATTTTTCCTTCCACGCTAATCTTGAAACTCGCGTGACCCAACCATTTCAAGGTAAAAGTCACTCTGGAACACCACCCATCTCCATAGCGTCTTGCGCCGCTATCTCCAGAATTCTATTCTCGGTCAGGTTATCAATCTTTAGGTAGTACGAGGCAACGTCAATCACCGACTTCAGTGGCGCCATGCCACAGAACTCTGATCCCACAATCGGCACATTGTAACGTGCGCATTCCACTTTGAGCACCTCAAAGACGCGGTAAAGCGGAGTCTTCTCAAAATCATGAATACTCATACCAATCTGAGTCAAGTTCTTCTCCGGAATAAAAGCGGCCATAGCCTTAACATTAGAGAAACCGCCCTTCGACGCGTGCAAAGCCTTCGCAATCTTCTTGGCAACCTTCAAATCAGCAGTGCCCAAATTCACGTTGAAACCCGCCATAGCCTTCCGCGCACCAGCAATCGCCGCGCCAAACGAAGGCACAAACTTCGCCGGCCCAAAATCAGGTTCACGCCCAGGCTTGACAATCATCTCCGCCAACCGCTCGTACTCACCCTCACGAATCCAATCCAAATCCTTCCGCTCAGGCCTCGGTTGCGCATCTCCATAAAGGTACACTGGCACGCCGCACTTGTCAGCCAAGCCTTTTCCGAATCTTTTTGCAAGCTTGATGCACTCTTCCAAGGCAACGTTCTTTAACGGAATGAACGGGACAACATCAACCGCCCCGAGACGCGGGTGCTGACCCTTGTGCTTCCGCATGTCAATCAACCTCACAGCCCTACAAGAAGCGTTCAGCGCTGCCTCAACCACTGACTTCTTGTCGCCAACTATCGAGACAACAAGCCTGTTGTAGTAGTTGTCAAACGTGTAGTCAATCAGAAACGCACCTTTCGTCTTCTTAACCTCGCCAAGAATCTGTTCAACAATTTTCGGGTCCGACGTGCTGAAGTTGGGAACGCTTTCAACAATTTCCATCAAACCGCACACCAGCTAAACTTACCCGCAGTTCAAGGTAATTAAGATTATCAGCGGAACAATCAAAAGAAATATATACTTTCATGCAGAAATTGCTAGGCTGTAAAGGAATCATTATGAAAGGAAAAATAGCTGCGATACTCTGCCTTTTGATACTCCCACTAATTTCACTAGCACTTATCGCCCCTGCAAAAGCCGCTGACGGCTCACCCTATGGTTGGGTGGAACCAGCATACGTGGGCCAGGACGTATACTACGATACGAACATTGTTGGATACCTAACAGGCACGAACTGGAATTTCACATTCAGCTGGACCAACCACTACGGCTATCGAATCAACGTTACAGCCTTACGAATGTACTTCAGCTGGGGCAAGAACTACAGCTCTACATACGCAACACCCTTAGCGCTAGCGGACGGTGTCACTCAAATCTTCAACCTGGCCAACATGACGCCAACGGTTGCGGAAGCGCCTGAACAGATAGGCCCATTCTGGTACACAGTGTATATTCACCACGCCAACAACACAGTTGCACCCTACAATGACATGAGCTTCTCAGTTGTAAGCGGTAGCAACTTTGCTGTGCTGTCAGCAGACCATCTTGCGTGCTTGAACCTGTGGGCCAAGTACACCATGTTCTTCGGAGACGGTATGTCAATGATGCTGCCCCAAGGGGGGATGTTCCCGTTCGGCGCCAACATAACCGAGGTACAAGTGCTGTTCACAAGGGCAATGTTTGAGCTCGAACAAGGGTCCCTAATCTTCGAGGCAGGAGTATTCGGCGCTGCAAAAACTCATCTTCAGACCGGAGACACGTACTTCAGTGACGCGTTAACAGCATGGAACGACAGGGGAACGGCAATCGAGGACGCAGACCTAGCCTACAAGGAAGCCCAAACCACCTACTACACCGCACTCGGAGACGCAAACAAGATGAACGCCTACGGCTGGATTTTGTTCGGTCTGGGCTGGATGTTCATCGGCCTCGGAATAATCATATACGCCTTCAGAAAACCGAAAGTCGTGCAGGGCTGAATCTGAAAACAACCCATTTCTTTTTTTATTCATCTTTATAAAGCCTCAGCAAACTCTCTTAAGAGAAGAGGGGAAACCGTGCAGGCCGAACTTGAATTCGAAGTCCCAACATGGAACCAAATATACGACATGCTTCTGAACCTAGCTGAGAAAATCAGAAAAAGCGGATTCAAACCAGACATAATAGTGGGCATTTCCAGAGGAGGATGGCCTCCAGCCCGAGTGCTCTCAGACCTTCTGGACAACCCCAACCTCGCAAACGTCAGAGCCGAATTCTACTTGGGAGTAGCAGAAACAAAAGGCGAACCCACCCTAACACAGCCAGTGTCGATGCCCGTGGCAAACAAGAAAGTGCTCATGGTAGACGAGGTTGCAGACACAGGCAAAAGTCTGAAGCTGACGAAGGAGCACATCCTTGAGAAAGGCGCCGCACAAGTCAAAATAGCCACAGTATACTACAAACCCTGGAGCATAATCAAACCAGACTACTACGAGAAAGAGACAACTCGCTGGATAGTTTTTCCTTGGGAAATAAAGGAAACCATACGAAAAATCCTCAGGAGATGCAGAGAGAAAGAAAGACCCGTGGAAGAGGAAACGGCGAAACTTCAAAAAGCAGGAATATCCGCCGAACTCATCAAGAGATTCTGGAAAGAAATCCGCGAGGTAGAAAATTGCTAGAGCGGATCGAGGAATTCGGAAAGCATTTAGTAATAACTGGTTTCAAAGGTGTAAAAGTTGGGAACGTTGAAGCCTTTTTCAAGGCAATTCGCAACGAGAAACTGTCAAACGTGGAAATCCAGTTTTTCGACGCTCAACTTGTGGCAACTTCGCAGCACCTGTATTTTGCAGTTTTGAACGCGTTGACTGCGTTTAAGAACGGAGAGAACATCTCCAGAAACCTGGCCATGGAAATAATGCTTTACGCTTCCGCGCAACGGCAAATCCGAAAAGCCATGAAACTTCTGGGAATCACACGCCGCTCGTCTGACATCGCAACGATGATAGTCGCGGACAAACCAGACAGTGCCAAGGCAGCCTTGTCGATAGTCTCCCAGAATCTGCGCGCAAAGCCTGATGACGCAGTTGTTGAATTGACACGCGGGAAGGTGAAAAGCATCCGAAGAGTCTTCGGAATTTCCCAAGCAGAACTTGAGGCTGTTGGCAAAGGAGACGGCTTGGAAGCGGCTCTAGTTGACCTTGTCATCGAGCGGATGGCGCTCTTGTCAACTCAACGTTGACTCACAATATCTTCTCCTTCATGACAGACAAAACATCATCAGGCTCTATTATTGACATTCCAGTCAACCCGCCGACCACCTCGATCAGCAGAATCTTGTCAGGCTTGGTCAACTTGACCTTCTGCTTGATGTTCGCCGCCGCAGCTTCTATGATGCTTTGCGCATGAATTGCTGTAAAACGTTTTTCAACTGTGACCCGAAAAGTCTCGTTTTCCCCGATTTTCAAGCTGAGCTCGGTTGCCGCCTGTCGAATCTCTTCTAGACCAGTGCACACGACTTTCTCTATAGGGATTATTCTCAGCGTGTATCGAAACTCGTAGGGGCGTTCGACCAGAATCTTACGCAACTTCTCAACCGTTCCGAAAGGGTCAAGAGAAGTTTTCGTTGCAATCAGACCAGCAACACCAGTTCTTTCAATCGTCGCCGCTGAATCGCCGACTTCTTTGAAAAGAAATGTCAGCTCCGCGCAAGCTTCACGCTCATTTCCGCGTGAGGTCGTTGCCAGAAGGTTGAAGTCTCTGAGCACATTCTCACAGGCAATATTGTATTTGCACGTCGTAAGTAAGCTTTGTTCCTAAAAGAAGCCGCTGTCATTCGCTTTTGGAGGTCAGTGTAGCTTAGTGGCTTATCACAGCTTTTGGCTCTTAGCCGTCGCCTCACATCATCCCACATTAAACATACTACGACAGGGATTTATCCGTTTTGATGTTTCCTGGACATTAGGCTTAAATTTGGCCAAATATGTTCTCGTCTAGGTCAAGGAACGGAGGCAAGTCGGTGAGCAAGAAACAGAAACCTGTGATTGTAGTTCACGGTGGTGCCGGTGCCATTACTCCCGAACGCAATCAACCAGTTATGGAAGGAATCAAGAGAGCCGCAAAAAAGGGGTTCGATGTCCTTAAAAGAGGAGGAACCGCCGTGGACGGCGTAATGAAGGCAGTCATGGTAATGGAAGATGACGGGTCGTTCAACGCGGGTTACGGTTCCAGCTTGAACATAGACAGAAGCGTAGAGATGGACGCCTCAATCATGGACGGAAAGACATTGCAGGCCGGTGCCGTCGCGCTTCTGAAGGACGTAAAAAACCCGGTGCGTCTGGCCAGGATAGTCATGGAGAAAACAGACCATGTCTTCATAGCAGGAGAGGGCGCGGAGAGACTCGCCACGCTCTTCAAACTTGAAAGAGTCAACGCGGTTACAGAGCTTAGGCTGAAGTATTATGAGGGACAGAAAAAGAAGCTGCTTGAAGGGCAATTTGAACTGCCAAAACTTGCGAGCCTAATCAAGGAATACCCAGAATTGCTGGAGTCGGACACTGTGGGCGCAGTTGCCCTCGACAAAGAAGGAAACCTTGCAGCCGCTACGTCAACCGGCGGCTTTCCACTGAAGCTTCCTGGAAGGATCGGAGATTCACCGCTGATTGGCTGCGGGAACTATGCGGACAATGAGAGTGGCGCGTGCTCGGCTACAGGTGTAGGTGAGATAGCGATAAGGCTGGTATTGGCAAAGACTGTATGTGCCTACATCGAGGCTGGCAAAACTCCTCAGGAGGCAGCTGAGCAAGCCATACGGCTTGTTAACCAAAGGATGCCTATCGGATACAATTCCATGGGGCTGGTCGCCGTAGACGTTCACGGGCGGATTGGGGCTGCTCATAACTCGCCGAACCTTTGTTGGGCGTACTTGACACCGGAGACACCGAAGCCGGTCAGTTCTTCAACGGCGAAAAATGTGAAAGAAAGCCATTGAAAGGACATTATCGATCGCACTTTTTGGTCTTTATTCTCGACAACTGACGAATAATAACCCTTAAAGCGTTGCTAGGTGGCTTGTGTAGGTACACAACGGCTTGTGGAGGTGAAATGGAATGATTGATGAGGAAGAAGAATGGGAAGAAGAAGACACTGAGGATGAAGAATGGGAAGAGGAAGAGTGGTAAGGGAATTAAGTAGATAATACTCTTCTCATGATTTTTGCTTGCCAAGAAGTTTTAGACTCTTTTTGCACGGTTTTGAGGGTTCAAGCTTATAACCTACCTGTTGAGAGCATTCATGGATTGATGAACGATGACGCGAGTGGCCGTGCTGGACATCGACAAGTGTAAGCCCAAACACTGCAATAAGCTATGTCACCGTTTCTGTCCGATAGTGCGAACCCACATAGAAGCCATACGATTCGAGAACAACAGGCCCGTGATCGTTGAGTCTCTCTGCACAGGATGTGGGATATGCGTAAAGAAGTGCCCGTTCAACGTCATATCGATAGTCAACCTTCCAGACGAGTTGGACAAAGACTGCAGCCACAGATTCGGACCTAACACGTTTAAGCTTTTCAGACTGCCAACACCGTCACCCTGCATGGTTCTCGGCCTGCTCGGACAAAATGGCATAGGCAAGACAACCACACTGAAGATACTTTCAGGCGAGGTCAAACTGAACCTCGGCAACTACGAGAACCCGCCTGAGTGGAGCAAAATAGTCCAGCACTTCAGGGGCTCAACACTTCAAGATTACTTCCAAAAGATGGGAGAAGGAAAACTCAAAGTCTCGCACAAGCCGCAGTACGTTGACAAAATTCCGAAGGTCGTCTCTGGAAGCGCCGGCGAACTGTTACGAAAAGTAGATGAAAGAGGCGCCTTAGAAAAAATCGCAGAACAGCTCGAACTCAAGCAATTCTGGAACAGGCCGCTCGAGGTTTTAAGCGGAGGAGAGCTGCAGCGGGTGGCCGTAGCCGCAACGATGTGCCGCGACTCGGACGTCTATCTTTTCGACGAGCCCTCAAGCTATCTGGACGTGAAGCAAAGACTGGAAGTGGCCAGGGCCATAAGAAGCCTGAAAGATGAGCAGAAAACCATAATCATAGCGGAACATGACCTCGCCATAATAGACTACCTGTCAGATCAGATTTGCATTCTCTACGGTGAACCAGGTGTTTACGGCGTTGTGTCCAATGTTCACGGCGTTAGAACAGGCATAAACATTTACTTGCAGGGATACATTCCAGACGAGAACGTCCGCTTCAGGAAAGAAGCAATAATATTCCATGAAAAACCGCCTGCTGTGAGTTCGGGCGCAGGCGAGACGCTGCTTAAATGGGAGAAGATTGAAAAAACGTTCAAAGGGTTCAAACTCACAGCCCACGGCGGCGAGATAAGAAGAGGAGAAATAGTCGGGATTCTTGGACCGAACGGCATAGGCAAGACGACTTTCATCAAGATTCTGGCTGGCATTGAAGAAGCTGACGACGGCAAAAAAGTCGTGGAAACTAAGGTAAGTTACAAGCCTCAGTACATTTCCGCGGAGTATGACGGCACAGTTCAGATGCTACTGATGAGCGTTGCCAAGGAAGAGTTTTCTTCAAGCTGGTACAAGACCGAAATCCTCCAGCCCTTGAGGGTAAATCTGCTCCTAGACCGGAATGTGGCGGAGCTGAGCGGCGGTGAGCTGCAAAAAGTCGCCATTGCAGCGTGTCTCTCCCGCAAAGCTGATCTTCTCTTGGTGGATGAGCCCAGCGCGTACTTAGACGTTGAGGAAAGACTGAACATGGCGCGAATCATTCGAAGAGTTGCTGAAAATCATAACGTGGCAGCTTTCGTCGTGGAACACGACGTGGTCACGCAGGACTTCATAGCAGACCACCTGATGGTCTTCACTGGAAAACCCGGCGTGGAAGGCACAGCATATGCTCCTACAAGTCTGAGGAAGGGAATGAACAAGTTTCTGAAAGTGATGGAAGTGACTTTCCGCAGGGACCCCGCCACGAAGAGGCCGAGAGTCAACAAGGAAGGCTCGAAGCTTGACAAGTTCCAGAAGGAAGTCGGAGAATACTACTACACGCGTTCAATCCCGAAGAGTTGAGACTAAATTAGGAACCATGTTTCCAGGTCAGAAGCGTAGTTAAATTAATGAATGAGCAAAGCGTATCGTAGAAGCGAAATTGCTGCAAAGGGGATTGGGGAGGCTTAAGTGGCTCAGACAACCTTTGAAGAGATCAGTGCTGCTGACTTCTTCTATCGAAACAGAGACATAGCTGGGTTCACAAACCCGTCGAGAGCCATTTTTGCGGCTGTAAGAGAACTTGTGGAAAACTCTTTGGACGCTGCTGAAAGCCTCAAGACACCGCCTGACGTTTACGTTAGACTCTCATACGAGGGAGAAGCCAGCGCAGAAACCCAGATCTACAGGTTGAGGGTTGAAGATAACGGCATAGGAATCCCGCCCAGACACATCCCATCAGCCTTCGGCCAAGTGCTCTTCGGCTCCAAATACAAGCTGAAACAGCAGAGAGGAACTTTCGGCTTAGGAGGCAAGATGGCGATTCTCTACGGACAGATCACAACTCATCAGCCTGCCTACATAACTTCGAGCACAGAGATGTCCAAAATCTACATGTACAAACTCATGATCGATATCCAGAGAAACCGCCCGCTTATACTTGACAGAAAGGTTCTCATAAACAAAGAACAGTGGCGGGGCACAATAGTCGAGTTCTCCTTGGAAGGCGACTACTTCAGAGCCATGCCCAAGCTTCTAGACTATTTCAAGCAGACGGCCATGGTAAACCCCTATGCGAACCTGACCTTTGTCGATCCAAAGGGCAGGCTTTACAGGTTCACGAGAGTCACTAAAGAGATGCCTGTGCCGCCGAAGGAAACTAAACCTCACCCGTACGGCGTTGATGTGGAGCTTCTTCAACGCCTCATACAAATAACACCCAGCAAGAACATGCTCGAGTTTCTGAAGAACCATTTTCACCGAGTGGGAGAAATCACGGCGCACAAGTTTCTGGAATTCAGCAACTTAAGTCTTTCGAAGAATCCGAAGAAACTCACTCATGAAGAGATTGTCAGACTCATGCACATGCTCAAGAAGTACAAAGACTTTTTGCCTCCAGATGCGAGTTGCCTCTCACCCTTAGGCGAAGACTTGTTGAAGGCTGGAATTCTTAAGGAGTTGAAACCCGAATTTGTGGTGGTTCATCAACGCAAACCTGCAACCTACGCCGGCCACCCATTTATCGTCGAGTTTGGACTCGCGTATGGTGGAGAGATCCCCAAGAGGGGAAACTTCATTGTTTACCGTTTTGCCAACCGCATCCCGCTGCTCTACGATGAAGCCAGCGACGTCTCGGTGAGGGTCATAACGGCCATGAACTGGCGAAGGTACAGAGTCAACCCAGACATGCCGATTGCAATTCTAGTGCACATTTGCAGCACCAAGGTACCATACAAGACCGTGGGCAAAGAGTTCATCGCCGGCAGGCCTGAGGTGAGAAGAGAGATTGCCAATGGACTGCGAGAGGTTGCCCGCCAGATTCAGCACTTCATGTCGAAGAGGGAGCATGTTGACAGAGAGCGGAAACGGCTTGGAGTCTTCAGCAAGTACTTGCCGAAAATAGCGCAGTTCTCAACTCGGCTTGCTGGAAAACAAAAGCCGCCTGACATAGAGAAATTGTTGACGAGTGTGAAAAAATATGGCGCAGAAGAAACAGAGAAGTAGCATCCTAGAGAGAAAGAAAGAAGTTTTAGAAAGCCTGTCAGGGCTCGGAGGCAAAATCTACGATCAGCTTGACAACGGAACTTTCCCCTCAATAACGATGCCGAGCCGCTCAACAGAAAACATTTACTACGACCCACAAGTCAGACAGTTCATCCTAGGAGACAGGAAAGTCAAGCGGAGCGCGCGCAACATCCGCCACGTGAAACCTTTCGCGCAGCTCACGTGGGCCGCGCTCTTTTCGAATGAGTTGACTTCGCAGTGCAAGACGTCAACCTTGAGAGATGTCTATTATTCTGCACAGGCGTATGAAATGACTTTCAAGGATCAGCAGGAATCAAACAACATAGTTACAGACTTGGAAACCATCTTGGGATTCTCACGAGAAGACTTCAGCATCTTCCCTGAAGAGCGCTCAGCCATCTTCGGCGATCTGACAATAGAATACACCGTGCCGGGCTACGAGGGAAGGACAATGAACTTGACCTCGCACCCCGACGGCGTCATGATTGGCCCAGCGTTGACTTCATCCGAGTTTGTGAAAACGACGGCGGACAAGGTGATAGCCGTAGAGAAAGGCGGTTTGTTCACGCGGTTCATAGAAGAGAGCGTGCACAAGAAGTTCAATTCATTACTCGTTCTGACGGCTGGACAGGCGCCGAGGGCGACACGACACTTTATCAGGAGACTAAATGCTGAGCTGAACCTTCCAGTTTACATTTTCACGGACGGCGACCCGTGGGGAATGCACATAGCCATGGTAATAATCTCCGGCTCAGCAAACGCTGCGCACTTGAGAGAGCTGAACACGCCTGACGCTAAGTGGAGCGGCGTGTGGGCAACGGACATCGTGAATTACAAGTTGCCGACTGACCCGCTTGACGAGGTTGACATGAAGAGGCTTTATGAGCTGCAGAAGGACCCGCGGTACAAGGAGGACCCGCTTTGGCAGAGAGAAATCAAAACCTTCATGAAAATCAGGAAGAAGGCAGAGCAAGAGGCTTTCAGCAGGTACGGCTTAACATACATTGTTGACGAGTATCTTCCTGCAAAACTTGAAGAGACCAAGTAGGCAAGGGAAATTTAAAATAACCGTGTGTATGCTTTATGTAGAAAGCACATTGAAAGGAAAGATTGGCATGAGTGAAGAGGGCGGTTTCGGACTGACGTTGGCTGAGAAATTCTTTGGTCTGATAATCCTCGCTGTGGGCGGCATTACAGCATACTACACTTGGACAAGCAGCCAGTCACTAGACCCGTTTTCCGGCCTTTTCGTTTTCCTAACCGTCGTACTGCTCGCAACAGGAATAATCCTGCTGACCGCAAAAACAGAATAGTATTGCAGATTCCAGAATAGGCTTTTGAATCAAAGAAATACTTGCAGTAGTGCGGTGGCTGACTGCCCTATTCTCTTCTTTCGACAACCACCCTGCAATTCGTCACCAAAGCTGCGATCACGCCCAGCGCGGCAAGCCAAGGAGCAAGAACAACACCAACAACCCCGACAGTGGCGGGTATCTCAAGCAGAACCTTGCCGGCCTCGTCCTTGACAATTATTCTCGTGATGTTCCCCTCATGAAGCAGCTCTTTCACTCTTTCAATCAGGTTGTCAGCAGAAACTGAAAATTCCTCTCTGACCACCTTGCTGGCTGGAGCGCCGCAAGAATAGCAGAACTTGTCACTGTCTTTCAATTTTGCTCCGCACTTCGCGCAGTAAGGCAAGCTTTTCTACCTGCCAGAACAGAGTCTAATAGACGTTTAAAAGCATTGTGAGCGGAATGGTGAGTGTTTATTAGGGTGGTAGTTCATAGATTTTGAAACGCAGTATTGAACTGTTGGCTTGTCTAGTCTTGCCAAGGAAGATGTAGCTATGCCTACTCGCCAACCAATCGTGTGCGTCCTCGGCCACGTTGACACTGGCAAGACTTCGCTTTTGGACAAAATCCGCAAGACAAGCGTCCAAGCTCGAGAGGCCGGAGGCATCACGCAGCAAATCGGAGCAAGCTTCTTCCCCGTCGACACGCTTCGACAGCTGTGCGGCTCCATGCTTTCAATGGTCAAAGGCGAGATAGAGATCCCTGGCCTGCTCATTGTAGACACTCCAGGACATGAAGCCTTCACCAACCTCCGCAGAAGAGGCGGAAGCGTCGCAGACATAGCCATTCTTGTGATTGACGTTCTGAGAGGCTTTGAAGCCCAAACCTACGAGTGCATAGACATTCTGAAAAGCCGAAAAACGCCGTTTCTTGTAGCTGCAAACAAGATAGACCGCGTGCCAGGGTGGAACAGCTACCCCGACACGCCGTTCTTGAAGGCATATCAACTTCAAGACCCGTACGTGAGAGAAGATTTGGACAACAGAATCTACGACATAATAGGAGTGTTCTCCCGCCTGGGATTCAACGCAGATCGTTTTGACCGCATAAAAGACTTCACGAAAACCATAGCCGTGGCCCCAACCAGCGCCAAGACAGGCGAGGGATTGACAGAACTTCTCGCGGTTCTCGTAGGTTTGACGCAACAGCATTTGAAGAAGCGCTTGCAGACCACCAGAGGCTCGGCGAAAGGCACCGTCCTAGAGGTCAAAGAGGAGCCGGGACTAGGGTTGACGCTTAACACGATAATCTACGACGGGGTTCTACAGAAAGACAACTTGATCGTGGTAGGCGGCAAGGAAAAACCCATCGTGACGCGAATACGAGCGATCTTGGTCCCTAAACCATTAGACGAGATCAGAGACCCAAGAGACAAGTTTTCTTCTGTGAAGTCTGTTGCTGCCGCGGCGGGAATCAAAATCGTTGCGCCTGACTTGGAAGGAGCTCTGGCCGGCGCGCCGTTGTACGCTGTTCCACAGGGCGAAAAGCCCGAAAAGTATGCGAAGCTCGTTTCTGAAGAGATTCAAAAGATCAGAATAGTAACTGACGCCGATGGTGTTATTCTGAAAGCAGACACGCTTGGCTCTTTGGAGGCCATTGCTGACATTTTGAAGAAGAACGGCGTGCCGATTCGGTTGGCCGATGTTGGAGACATTTCGAGAAGGGACGTCGTGGAAGCCTCGGTCGTGAAAGAACATGAACCATTGTACGGTGCAATCTTGGCCTTTGAAGTCAAAACCTTGCCAGACGCTGAAGAAGAAGCAGCAGCCAAAGGCGTTCAGATTTTCCGCGAAAGCATAATCTACCACGTAATAGAAAACTACCTCTCCTGGTTCAAAGGTCAACGCGAGAAAGAGCTTGCACAAAACTTCGACGCGCTCGTCAAACCTTGCAAGGTTAGAATACTCGAGGGGTACGTTTTCAGAAGGGCAAAACCAGCGATATTCGGGGTGGAAATCTTGGCGGGGAAAATCAGCCCCAAACATGCGCTTATAAGAGCTGAAGACGGCGAGGAAGTAGGCGAAATATCGCAGATTCAAGACAAGGGCAAGGCTCTGCCGGAGGCTGAGAAAGGAATGCAAGTGGCCATTTCATTGGAAAAGCCTATGGTCGGCAGGCACATTTTCGAGAAAGACACCCTGTACGTCAAGGTGCCAGAACAACACGCGAAAGTGCTGGTATCAACGTTCATGGACAGGTTGACGATGGAGGAGCAGGAAGCGCTCAGCGAGTATCTGGAGATAATGAGAAAGAAAACCCCGTTCTGGGGGGCATGAAGCGCTATTTACAGGGGAAGCTTCGTTCCAACCTTCGATTTCTTGGCTTTCTCATAGACCAGTGTGGCTGTTGCCATGTCTTCGATGGCTAAGCCTAGGTGCATAGACATGATACGTTCTTTGGAGCCTTCTCGACCGCGCATCTTTCCGCTCACAATCTCGCACAATTCTGCGTACACTTCGGGTATGTCGGAGAAATAGCCTTGCCGCTGATAATATCGAAGCTGCTCCACATCGTCAGTGCAGAACTTGTCCATGGAATGCATGGCTTCTGGTTTCCAGTAGGAATCGAAATCCAGTGGGCACGTGAACCCGCCCTTCTTGAACCATGATGCTTCGATCACGGGTTTCGGATGCTTGAGAATAGGGCCTGCAGTGACCACTATGTCGCAGTTCTCGACAGCCTTTCTCGGCGACCCAGCTGGAACGATCTTCAGTCCATGTCTTGCCGTCATCTCTTCCACGTATTTTTGCAGGTTTTCTTCACTAACATCATAGGCTTTTACCTCTTCCAAACCCTTACAAGTCACGCTTAGGGCTTCAAGGTTGCTCCTGCCCTGTGCGCCGCAACCCAGAATACCCAAAACCTTCGAGTCTTCTCTGGCCAAGTGTTTTGCCGCAACCGCTGTCGCTGCACCTGTGCGTTTGGCAGTTACCCAAGTGCAGTCCATGATGCAGATGGGAAAGCCCGTTTTTGAATCGTTTAGAATTAGTAGGCCAGATATGTAGGGCAACCCGTGCTTCGGGTTGTCTGGGAAACCGCTCACCCACTTGACACCTGCTGACGTCATTTTCGGTATGTAAGCAGGCATAGCATGAATGAAAGCGTTTTTTTCAGGGTGAATTCCAGGTTTAGGTGGCACTTCTGTTCTTCCAGCTGCTTTTTCAAGAAAGGCTTCTTCAACGACTCGAATAACATCCTTCATCGAGATGCTCAGCCTTTCTATGTCCGCCCTCGAAAGGTATAGAACATCGCCCATCGAACTCATAACAGACACTTTAGTGAACGTCGTGTATTGGAGAATAAAACCTTATTGAAGAAATTGCCTTATCTTGCTATTGCGCCGCCGATTAGCCCGCCTACCGCCGCAACTATGGCTCCGATGATGCCGGTTATCACTGCTATGATGAGTGCAATTATGGCTCCTATTGCTCCGCCCAGTATTCCGCCGATGATTCCTCCCAGAAAGCCGCCGATGACAGCACCAACTATCATTGCTACTATTGCAAGAATTATGCCGCCGAAGATTCCTGCCAAGAACCCTGCAAGCGCTCCCCTGCCTGCTCCTCCTCCCGCTATGAACCCTGCAACTAACCCGCCTATTAGATGCGCGACCACTGGAGCCCACCATCCGAGAACCGCAATGATCACGAAGCCGACGAACGCTCCAAGCCATAAATTGCCCATCGAAGTCACCGATACCCAGTATTCGCTTTTACATAAAGCATTTGTCATTCAAGAAAAGCCGCGTTAGCCGCCGCCGACAGGCGGGATAATCGCTAAAACATCGCCGTCTGCAAGCCTCGTGGACAGTCCCTCAAGTGATGATGCGCTTCTGCCGTTGACCAAAAACTGCAAGAAGCCCTTGACTTCGCCAGTCTTGGCGTCATAAACATATTCAACAAACTTCCTGCCATAACGTTGAGTCAACCGCTTGAGAACCCTGTCCACCGTCACAGTTTCGCCCTTCGGAAACTCCAAGGTCTCCTCTTTCTTGCCAGTTACCTCCCTCAGAGTTGTGAAGAACCTGACTGAAACGTGCAAGGACTTGCTCACCAATACAGGAAGTGCTCGGGCTGAAATTTAAAGAGTTATGCAGCAGGCATGCAGCTCAATTGTTGTTCTGAGGTAAAAGTTTATATTTCCGAGGCTTTCTGCTTATTCCGAACAGAAATATCGTTAACGTTGAATGGAGAGAGTTTGTATGGCTTACCTAACAACCACAGCTACTGGACAACCAGTCCTGATTCTTAAGGAAGGAACATCAAGAAGCAGAGGAAAAGAGGCTCAGAGAAACAACATAATGGCAGCCCGAGTGATCGGAGAAGTGCTCAAAACCACGCTTGGACCAAGGGGCATGGACAAAATGCTTGTCGACAGCCTAGGAGACATAACCATAACCAACGACGGGGCAGCAATCCTCAACGAGATAGAAGTGGAACATCCAGCAGCAAAAATGATGGTGGAAATCGCGAAAACACAGGATGACATGGTAGGCGACGGAACGACAACCGCCGTAGTTCTCTCAAGTGAGCTATTGAAGAAAGCCGAGGAACTGCTGGACCAGAACATCCACCCAACAATAATCGTAGC
>Ga0315296_10002188_pt1 | contig 16757 bp, 18 predicted proteins | sample YL17G14_18_MG_FD_203921 | JGI IMG/M metagenome (GOLD analysis project Ga0315296, IMG submission 203921) | Sediment microbial communities from Yellowstone Lake, YNP, Wyoming, USA - YL17G14_18 | ecosystem: Environmental > Aquatic > Freshwater > Lake > Sediment | place: USA: Wyoming | collected... | reverse complement strand
ACTATCCGGTAAGAGCGAGAGTGGTACAGTTAAACGGTTTTTCGGCACATGCCGATAGGAACCAGCTTCTAAAATGGTTGTCCAGTCTGCAGAGGCCGCCCAGGTGTGTCTTCGTGACCCATGGTGAACCTAGCGCAGCACAACATTTCGCTCTTTTAGTTAGAGATAAGACCGGCTGCGAGACAGTTGTTCCAAAGTATCAGGATAAGGTTCTACTAGATTAGATACTCACCCGCTCATTGCTACAGGTTAGTATGCTCAAACAAAAGCCAAGATGTTACTCACAGCATAAATATATGGGATTTTGGTGCCGAGGCGGAGATTTGAACTCCGACGAGCTTACGCTCACCACCCCCTCAAGATGGCGTGTCTACCGATTCCACCACCTCGGCGGTTGCGGTTACTTCTTTTCTTCCCATTCCCCCGGGAAGCACCACCTGTACCACCTCCGCCCGCGGCGGAAGAACCTCCCCCAAAGGAAACTAAGCCCCAGGATGATGAGGATGGCTGGCCAGGTATAGCCCCACAGCGAGCCGCTCAGCACACCTAGCTTGATGAGAAGAGCGATAACACCGATAGCTACCAAAATTAGACCAATAACCATCAATCTCCCCTTTTATGGCAGGAGTGGAGAGATTCGAACCCCCGACCGGCGGTTTTGGAGTTCTAAGCCTGATGTCCCACCTCGTGCTATCAGATAGCATACAGGCTTGTCTGGTCTGGTGTCAAGTCTGATTTTGTATCTGGCTGTGCTACCCTGTGCTGGGTGGTGCTAACCAGTATGTTAGCAAAATGTTTGCAAAATAGCTGGCGCTATTCCATTGTTGTCTAGGCGCCTAGACAATGTTACCGGGCACATCAAACGAGAGATGGCACTGCAACTCCAGTAGCCAAGTCCCTAGAGTCAGTAAATTTTGCCTTGCTGGGGAGGAGAATCCCCTCGGAAATTCTTCTTGACCGCCGTAGATTTTGATTCTAGCAGCTCCTGGCGCCAGTACCTTAGATATCACCCTGGTCGGTGGCTATCACCGTCTTAGCTGCTGGGGTTTGTAGTGAATAGGTCTTGCTTTACCGTCCTTACCGACTAACTTTTCATTTTTGAAAAGTTGCGAATCTTGTGATTTTATTACTGAATTGTCTTTGCGCTGGCGAAAGGGGCCAATTTTTCAACTTGGGAACTGGTGGAACCGAAAAGGTGTTGGGGGAAGGATGTGGCTCGTGACCTGGGCATCCAGAAGGGAATCGCCGAGTTCGTCAGCGCACATAGAATAGAGAGCGTCGTGGTTATTGATAGCATAATTAGCTCTGCATGAGGACGGTATTGATTTTCCTGTGCGGGAGGACCGTCCTCGTCCCTCCTGGCGGGGGAAGCAGTGAAGAGGACGCCTCAGTTGGAGATTCCTCTCTAGTATGCTTGCCCCGCTGGGTAGTGGACACGTTTCTACTCAATGCTGGCTTTCTTTTGAACTCCCTGCCACAAATCTTGCATTTGACCATTTGAGGCTCCTGTGTTGGTCATAACTCGGTCACCTTGCGGTCATAGCCGGGTCACCGCCCCCTGGTGGATACGCGCCAAGGAGAGGCAGTGAATACGTGCCAGTGAATACGCACCCAGTGAATACGCACCATATTCTTGTGGGTGGAGAGGTTAGAGGGGGTGACCCCCTCCTGCGAGATAGCCCTCTACAGCATTAATGATGGCACTGGAGTGTCCGGGGAATATCTAGAAACCGGGCTCTGCATAAATGGCTGTCCACTTGACTGAATTGTTGACCATCTTGACCATTCTGCTGCCAAGCTGGAAGTTTCAATCAGTGAGAGCAGTCTCCCTAATTGATGCCCAAGAGTAGTAATAGTGCACAACTTTCTCTTTTGTTCAGCCAGGGCTGAATTCAGCTATTTCCACAAATCAGAGAAGTTTCCCACCCCTCTAACAATAAATTCAATCTATTCTATCCATACTATCTATGTGCTTGAATGGCCTTTCGCAGGGATACTCTCGTGCCGCTTCAGTACCGCCCATTATTAGCCACCCAGGGGTGACCCAGTCTCTCCCGAATGAGTGTGGCTTCGAGGAAAATAGTAGCCACTATAGAGACGAGACTCTGTGTTCCTACTCAACAGGGTAGAATCCTGGTTGACGGTGTTGTATCTCTCTGCTATTCTGCTTTGTGAACGTCGAGGAGGAGCAGTTGAAACCAAGCCTTACACCCTTGCATCTTTCTCCCAGCAGCATTGCGGTATTCAAGCAGTGCCGCCAGCACTACAAGTTCCTTCATATCGACAAGCTTGGCGACCAGTATGGTAAGCCTAAGCCGTACTTCACCATGGCCAATCACGTCCACACCACTCTCAAGGATTTTCTATCACTTCAGCCGGTTGGACTCAGGACGGCAGCGGAACTGGCGGCGGTATCGCCTTGGCTTCCGGGATAGGGATGACGAGCTGAGATGGGCAGAAAAGGCGCTGGCTCAACTCAGGGCATTTGTTAGTACTCAGGATGTGAATGTTCAACCGATCATGATGGAAGAGCTAGTGGAGGCGGAGATTAGCGCCGGCCTGGTTCTGCGCGGTAGGATAGACAGGGTAGACAAGGAGCCAGACGGCAGCCTGCACCTTATCGACTACAAGACGGGCAGTGCAGCTAGACAGATAGACTGGGAGCAGCTTGAACTCCACGTACTTATTCTGTCCAAGCATCTGCCGTGGCCAATAAATAAAATCTCGTATCTCTATTTGGGTAATTCACTGATGCAGAGCGTCACGATATCGGCCGATGACCTTCGGCAGGTCCACTGGCGCATTCTCAGCATGGCCGGAAAGATCCAGCGGGAAAAGCAATTTCACCCCAGACCAGGCCCCTGGTGCGGGATGTGCGACTTCACGTGCATCTGTCCAAGGAAATCGGGGGCCGAGCCAATTGCGACGGCTTCTGACCAGCTCGAATTCCGGGGACGACTCAGCGCATGATTGGGGATAGCTCATAGATGCTAGGGTGTGCTCAGGCACGCGCTGGGCAGGGCGGAGTAAGAGAACAGAAGCTGTGGGCCAACCAGATCGGGGTTAACGTTTATGCCAAAAGGTGCATTAGCTTGCCAAGCGCATGCTAATGGGAAGGCAACTCAAGCATCATTCTCGCTGATTCAGCCGGGTTTTGTGGCTCATACCCGATAGCTCGGTATCCGCGGAGACGCTTCTGAAACATCCGCATTAGTGTTGGGCTATTGCGGTCAACATAGTCATAGATGCGCACCTCTGCTTTTCCGGCATGAAGCCGATGCAGCCGACCAGCGTACTGCACCAGCGTACCCTTCCAGGAGACGGGCATGGCCAGGAAGAGAGTATCAAGCCGAGCATCATCAAAGCCCTCGCCGATGTAGCGCCCGGTCGCCAGCAGGACTCGTTTCTCGCTATCTGGAATTGTGGTCAACTGCTCAGCTACGGCACGGCGCTGACGAGTTCCCATGCCGCCGTGTAGCACAACCACATGGGGCACAGATTTAGCCAGCGCGCTGGCGAAAAAATCCAGATGCTCCCTCCGCTCCGTCAGCAAGATTGGAGAGCGGCCTTCATTTACAGCCTGAAGCAGGTCATTAAGGATTAGCTGGTTCCTTGCCTCATCGGCTACCAGTGCCGCATAGATATCATGGATGGACGGCTCACCCTCTTGGAGAGGGAAGGTGAAGCTGGTATCGCGGCAGATGAGACGGTGCCATAGTAACCCCTGGGACTCGTGAACCTTCTGACTAATAGTGTGTCGCACTAGGCCACATCCCATGAGGATAATCGGCTGTAGACCATCGCGCCGATACGGTGTAGCAGTAAGGCTGATCACATAGCGAGCCTTAACTTGCCGCAGCACCTGCTCGAAGGTGACCGCAGGAAGGTGGTGACATTCGTCAACCAGCACCTGGCCATACTCAGCGACAAGGTCATCCACCTGACCCTTCCTGACGAGACTTTGCAGCATGGCTACATCAATGAAGCCAGTCTGCCTTGACCTGCCGCCACCAACCTGACCTATGGTTGTTTGGTCTACTTGTAGAAAGCTGGTCAGTTGAGCCCGCCACTGCTCTAGAAGAGGGCGACGGTGCACCAGAACCAGTGTGTTTATCCTTCGGGCAGCGATTATGTAGATGCCGACCACTGTCTTCCCCGAGCCAGAAGGCGCCACCAGTACACCGTTATCACGGCGTATCAAGTCAGACGCCGCCATTTTTTGTGCTGGTGTCAGCTGCCCGTGAAAGCTAACATCGATCTTCGTACCCTGGAAAGATTCATCAACCACATCGAGCTCAATACCCGCGCTTCCCAACAGTTTCTGTAGTTCCTCAAGGCAGCCTCGGGGGATGCCTATGTGCTTGGGGAATTCCTCAGCACAAGAGATAACCCTGGGGGTCAGAGTGGTAGAGAGACGCAGGCTCTGCCTCTTGTAGAATTCCGGGTTCTGAAAAGCCGCCAGACGCTTGATCCGATTGAGTAACGACGAAGACAGCCCTTCCTTCTCAACGTAGATGAGGTTACTCATCACCACCCTCACCTTGGGAGGGAAGGGGCCGGTCAAAGGTAGTCCCGGTAGCGACCTCGAGGGTGTCATAGCCCATGGCTGCTCCTCCTCACCCGTTGAGCTGATGCGCACCCCTATTACACCTCCGCTTCGAATTGCTTCACGAACTACCCCATCAAGGACAGATGATTCCACTCGGCTTACAGATGCCAAGAAGGCCCACTGGTCTTGGTAGAGTCTGAAGTTTCTATCCAGGAAGAGGGTATTGCCTCTCTCTGCCGGTGTCTTTTGCAGCGGCAAGGCAATGAGGTTGCCAAAGCCGCCCTTGGGAACGGTATCCTGATTGGGGAAAAGTCGGTCATAGGAGTCCATCCCCAGTTGATGGCGGTGTGCCATGGTCTCAGTCAGCAGGTAGCAACCGAGAAGAATATCCAGACGTGAGCCCCGCTTCCAGACCGGGAGCGCTCAACTGCCACCGGGATGCCCGTGCGGTGGCATGTTTCGAGAAATGCAGCGGTATCCTCCATCCAGCACTGCTTGTCGAAATCAACAGCCAGAAGGTAACAGGTGTCATCTGGCAAGAGGGGATAAATGCCGATGGTATGTTTCCCTTAAAGATGGCCCTGAATTACAGCATCGGTTATCGGGGTGAAATCCCGGTTAGGGCAATCACCACACTTTGTCCCTGGCTTGCCGCACAAAGCTGGATTCCATTCATGACGGCAGACCGGGCTGTACCCCACCCTCTGGCTCTTCCGGCTCTGTCACAGCCTGGCGAACACGTCTTCCCGTCCGTGGAACAGCGAGCGAAATAGCCGCAGCTTGTCGGGCAAAGGCGACTCATTGTTAACTGCCATAGAGCGAGGGTCTGGCTCCGTAGTAGCAGGTAGGGAACCGGGGCTTGTGCTGGTAAGGGATAAACTTATCTGCCCTGGCTCTTCTGGCCTTATCGAATAATCACGACGCAGACGATGGTTCTCCGCGAGCAGGCGATCCCGTTCTGCGGTTATCTCCTTCAGCTGTCGGCGCAACCGCTCCAGTTCCTCAATGTTATTAGCCACCATGCCTGCCCTCTATGCGAGCTTCTAACCCCTTGTCCATAGCTATCTCTGTGAGCAGCGAAAGCAGATGCCAGGCTCTCTACTTTTCTCAACCGCAAGAAATTTTTATCTGATGTTAGACCTTCAGGTCAAGAGCGAAAATAATCGCCTTGGCAACGGTGCTCATCTTCTGAGGGGAGAGGGTGGCAATTCGCTCAGCCAGTCTGGCTTTGGGAATGGTGAGGATATCATCCAGGTTTACAACACACTGTTGAGGCATCCCATCTTCCGTACCAAGTGGCACTTCGACTGGGATGGCGCGAATGGTACGGGTGACCATGCCAACAGTAACTGAGGTTCTCACTCTGTATGCGGCATTCCTCGACAGTAAAACAACTGGCCGTCTGCCAACGGGTGGTGGTAGTTCAGCCCACCATACCTCACCGCGGCGCACTTACCACGACTCCTTGGGCAAAATCTCACCAGCCAGAGCTATCTGGGCCTCTCCTAGCTCCGGTTCCTCGGGTAACCTCTCGTACCCCTGCTGATATAACCGGTCTAGCTCTTCAGATTCTACTTGCCCCAGGTAGCGCTGGCAGGCCTGGCGAATCAACTCTGATCTGGCTTTACGTTGCTTCCTGGACAGTTGGTTCAGTGCAGTAAGCAACTCTTCGTCAACTGGAACCTGTATCACCTTCTTGACCACTGAATCCCTCCACATTTCATTCCCTAATCATTATAAACATCGACTTGTATAAGGTCAAATTTTTGAAGTAGTGTTATTGTGGGGTCACACAAAACGATGTTTCGTGCAACCGACTCTTAATCGCCAAGCGGCACAATCAGTTTTGCCGCCTTTCCAGGTGCAGGGAATACCTGCGCTAGTTTTGCCCTTGACATATTTCTTCAGAAGTCCTATAAATGAGAGAAAAGTGAGGTGGCGGGAGGTTAACTCCATGAAGAAGATCATCCAGGTCAGGGTCTATAAAGGGGAGAAGTACTATGTCGCCGAGTGCATTGACCTGCCCGTGGTTACCCAGGGTAAAACCCTGGACGAGGTAGCGGCGAACATAAGGGAAGCAATTGGCCTCCATCTGGAAGGAGAGAACCTGGAGGATTGGGATATCCTTCCTGACTTTTCTATCCTGGCCAATCTTGAGCTCGAGCCAGCCCATGCCAAAGCTTAAGAGCCTGACTGGTGAAGACGTTATCAAAATCTTTTCCCGGTTTGGCTTCAAAATTGCTTCCCAGAGAGGAAGCCATGCCAAGCTGAGCAGGGTTTTACCTGATGGAACGAAACAAACCCTGACCATCCCCCGGCATAAAGAGCTGGATAAAGGTACCTTGAGGGCTGTTTTGCGGCAGTCCCTCAGATATATTCCTGAAGAGCAACTGAGACCACATTTTTACGCTGATTAAAGAGAGATTATGGCCTCCTCTTTTAATTTGTTCTGCCAGGGGCAGGCCTCAAAGGATACCAAATTCCAGCTTATCAACGGCTTCAGCTTGTTCCTCGTTCTCGATCTTGACATATCTCATGGTTGTATTAAGATTTTTATGACCGGCGAGGTCTTTTATGGTGAACGGTCCCACTCCCTTCTGATGTAGCCTGGTGCAGAAGGTATGCCTCAAAATATGTGGACCTCGCTTACCCTTATCGATGCCGGCCAAATTCAGGTATCTTCGCACCATGCCATAAACATAGCTGCGAGTGAGATTGCCCCCATTGCTTCCCACGAAGAACCTGCCATTTTGAGCCTGTGGGCGGTTGGCTAGATAATTTACTAATGCCTGTGCTGCTTCCCCATTCAGGTGGAGATACTGCTCTTTATTCCCTTTCCTCGTTATCTTTATCTGATTCCTACCAAGGTCAACATTGGCTAACTCTAGTTTTGTCAGCTCGGATACTCTTAGCCCGGTGTGAAGGAAGAGGATGGCTATTGCCATGTCCCGCTCACGAACTCGTGGCTTGGCTCCTCGAGCTATCGTCGTCACGAGGCGAATGCACTCCTCATCACTAAGGTACACAGGCTCTTTCTGTGGTATCTTGGGGCTTTTTATTAAAGATGCTGGAATTGGCTCGGGAATGGCAACAAGTCCTTGATTTGCAAAAGAAGATGAGAGAGCTAGCTGAGAAAGCCATTAAATCCAGTGATATTTTATACCCCTGCCAGTTTTGCAGGCGATTGTGGCAGGAGTAAACTAAAGAAAGGAGACAGCAATGAAGGGACACATTAGAAGAAGAGGCAGAAGCAGTTGGGCAATCGTGATTGACCTGCCCAGGGACCCCCAGACAGGTAGAAGGCGCCAGCGATGGCACAGTGTTCGAGGGAGTAAACGGGATGCTGAACGAGTACTAAGGGAGCTGCTGCACTCTCTGGAGAGAGGTGTTTGCATTAGACCTCAGCGGCTGACCCTGGGGGAATACCTACACCAATGGCTGGATGGCTATGTCAAAACTAACTGTTCCTCCCGCACCCTGGACAGCTATCAGTTGATTGTGGATTGTCATCTCATTCCTAACCTGGGCGGCATACTGTTAACTCAGTTGCACCCCCAAGAGGTCCAGCAGTATTACAGTCGTGCTCTTACCGGAGGGCGTACTGATGGGAGAGGTGGATTATGTCCACGGGCTGTCCTTCACATTCATCGGGTTCTAGTTGAGGCATTAAACTATGCCGTGCGGCAGGAGCTAATCATTCGCAATGTCGGCGAGCTAGTGGACCCACCCCGGGCCAGAAAGCCGAAGATGAGAACCCTTATGCCCGAGGAGGTTTCACACTTGCTCAGTACCTCTGGTGGTACACCTTACCACCCTATCATCTATACGGCGGTCAATACGGGTTTGAGGCAGGCCGAGCTGCTGGGCCTGCGGTGGCGCGACCTGGACCTCGACCTGGCATCGCTTTCGGTTACCCAGGTGCTGTATAAGCGCCGGGGCGTTTGCCAGTGTAAGGAGCCCAAGAGTGAACACAGCCGGCGGCGGCTTGACCTGTCGCCTTCCTTAGCTCTGTTCCTCCGGCAATATAGAGTTGGTAGGGAAGCGGAGCATATCTTGCTGGGAAAGCCCCTGGGCAAGGATGATCTTGTGTTCAGCAATGTTGATGGCACTCCTATGGACCCTGGCACTCTTACCCATAACTTTGCCAGGATTGCTCGAAGGGCTGGACTGCCTGGGACGCGCTTCCACGACCTGAGGCACACCTTTGCCACCTTGATGCTCATGGCAGGTATCCATCCCAAGATAGTCAGTGAGATGCTGGGTCACTCAAGCGTGTCCTTTACCCTGGACACATACAGCCATGTCATTCCCACCCTGCAACAGGCGGCTATGAGGCGGCTGGATGAGGTGCTGCGGCCGGAGCTGATAGAAAATCAGAATGTTTGCAAAATGTTTGCAACCGACCCTGAAAAGACGGCGCAAGGGGAGAAATTTGACCTCCCCCAAACGTAAAAACTGGCAGGAGTGGAGGGATTCGAACCCCCGACCGGCGGTTTTGGAGACCGCTGCTCTCCCAGACTGAGCTACACTCCTAGCCAATAATCTATATTATCATAAATTGTGGCAAAAATTAATCTGGTACCCCTGGGGCGACTCGAACGCCCGACACGCGGTTTAGGAAACCGCTGCTCTATCCATCTGAGCTACAGGGGCATATTGGCTTCACTATATTACACTGTTGCCTAAGTGCTTTCAAGCTGCTTACATTGTGCCGTTTACAGGCTTGACAAAAACAAGCCAGCTACTCAAAATGCCAGTATCTTGGTTATATTGTTGAGGGGGAAAAATGGGAATCGTTCCCCATCTGGGTCGGCTTTTGGGCATTCGCATAAGATTACATTTTACCTGGGCTGTGGCCTTTGTCTTGATAACAGCCATCGTGGTGACTCAGTTCCCTGAGGCTTATCCCTTGTGGCAAAGGATAGTTGTTGGGGTAGCTGCCAGCCTGGTCTTTTTCATCGCCGTGGGTATTCGTGAATTTACCCTCACCTTTTTAGCCCTCACTAGAGGTATCTCGGCGAAGCCGGTTACTTTGTTTGTCTTTGGTGGAGTGTCTTATAGGACTAAAGAAGCCACTCTTCCGGTTCTTGAACTGTTGATGGCTGTGGCTGGACTCCTGTCCAACCTAATAATAGCCGGCATATTTTACGGCGTCCATTCTGTGCTGGTAAACACTGGCAACGTTTTGATTGATGGGCTTGTCCTGTGGTTAGCTTTTATCTATTTTATGCTGGCTTTGTTCCACTTTTCCCCTGGTTTTCCTCTAGATGGAGGTAGGCTTTTGCTGGCTCTCCTGTGGAAGGCGACTGGCGATTATTACCGGGCAACCCGTATTGCTAGCTGGACTGGACAGGGTATTGGCTTACTATTTATTGCTGGTGGCGTGCTGTTGCTGATTTTGGCACATCAATGGTTTAACGGGCTGGCGTTGGTCTTTGTCGGCTGGGTTTTACACACCGCAGCAGCACGGAGTCGTCGGCAGGCAGTACTGCATGAAGCTCTTCAGCCTATTACGGCTCGGGATATCATGGCTAGGGAATGTCCCCTTGTCACCCAGCAACTCAGCCTTGGTCAATTAGTTCGCGATTGCGTTCTAGTTACCGGACAGCGCTACTTTGTTGTCGCTGAGGGTGGTAAATTGCAGGGAATTGTGACTATGCGGAATATGAAACGGGTACCTAGAAGGCGCTGGGACTCTACCCGTCTAGGTGAGATTATGACACCGGCCAGTGAGATTAAGGCAGCTCATGCCGAGCAATCAGCAGCCAGCCTGCTTGAGCAGATGGATGAGTTGGAAATTAACCACATGCCGGTGTTAGAAAAGGGTGAGGTAATTGGCGTTGTGGCTCGGGATAGCCTAATTCGCTTGGACAGGACTAGAGCCGAGCTTGGGCTTTAGTCTCTGCCTAATTACAGCAATTATTCGGTGCGGTGATAAGTTTTTGGCTGACCGGAGTAGTTGTCACCAACGGCTGTCCAGAAATTTTGTCAATGACTTTTCTTTGTCGGCTTTCTTTAAAGTAGACTCTCCACTCCGCTTTGAACCACCGGAAGGGGCTTTCTGCTTCTGACCGTATTTGTAGCCTCAAGTCACGGAGGTCAGCAGTTAGCCATGACACCTGTTTGATGTTGGTGAGGGGTGTGCCGGTGACTATTTCAACTTCATAATGGTCACGTTGAGTCCCCACGGGCGGTAACCCACATTGATAGATGCTCCAGTCAACCTGAACGGAGTTTCTTGGGGCAGCTCTGGTTCTCAGGTAGAGCCGACAATCCTCAGCGTTATCGGTACTCAGCCAGCGCGCTTCCTCAATGCTGGCACCAAAGGGGAAATGTCTGGCTAGACTAACTTGGTAACTACTCCGTTTGCCCCCTGGGGGGTACTCCCCAAGTATGTCCTCCCACTCTTGCCACTTGGTATAGGACTCATTCTTGTGTTGCAGCCTGCCGCTACTGGCAAGAACTTCCCCAACCACATCCTCCCAGTAGTCTGTTCCCGGTAGCCAACCGGCTTTATGTTCAAAAGTGCCACCCCTAGCCAGGACGGAGCATTCTATAGGTCCACCAAAAATATAGCGCAGGATTTGGTCGGCTATGAACCCGGCTACTTTTTCTGAGGTGGCAAAATCGCTATGACCATGCTCTCCGTAGTAGACTACATCAGCACCATCGGAATATTGAGCTGAAATGGGTATGATGCTGTCATCCATGTTTCTGGGCAGGGCGTCAACGCCACCAACATTAAACTGCTCGCTAGGCGGGGCAGCTTCAGCCGATATGAAAGCCAACCAGTGTTTAATCGCCCCTACCCACCTGCCGTCTTGAGAGCTATCGTAGTAGGCGACAGAGTCACAGACCCCACGGTCGGAAAGTAACCATCGGGCACGACAATAATCCACTATGGAGCCACCACCGGTAACATAATATCGGTCCATACTCTTAATAGGGCTATTGATAGTTACCACCAGTGCCACCTTGTCAGCTAAACCGCCGACATTCTGGGCTACGGCATAAAGGGCTGCCTTGCCCCCCACACTGTGCCCGATTAGGATTAGATTGTTCTTATTATGGAAATGCTTGTCAATACTGTCAGCGATGTTATTCGCCCAGGTTTTAATATCTGCATCGTTGGGATAACACCTATTTAATGTATCAACCTGAATCTTGGTACCTAGGTTGGCTTGTTCATAGTCAAGGATATATGGCGGTAGCTGCTCAAGGATGGTATCAGCCAGGAGCTGCAAAGAACAGGCAGCGCCGCCGGCGCCATGAAGAAAAACGAAGTTTAGCTCCTTGACCTGAACCTGTTCTTCTGGGGCTGAATGTGCTGGAACACAGAAGCCAAGCTGGAGGCAGAGGCCAATGGTTATTAGCAGTACCAACCTTTTCATAATGGGTTCAAACCGTTTACTTAACTTTGACCTGAATAATAATGTCTCCCGGCTGACCATCGGTTGTTTGCCGGGCGTTTCGGAGTCTTACCTTGGTGCCGTTTTTCACCCCGGCGGGGATTTTCACCCTTAACTTTTTACCCTTTCGGACAAGGTCTTTTTCCAACCCCCGAGCTGCCTGTTCTTTAGTAATGGTTACTTCATAGCGCACATACTGACGCCGGGGACGTTGTGCCTGTTGCGCCTGGCGAAATATTTCCTCCAGATTAATCCCTGGTGCGGCTTCAAATCTCACCCCACCGGGACTTCCAGTTCCCTGGCTGTATACCCTGAAGGAAAAGTTTCTCCCTTTCCTCCCTCTCTGGACTTCACCGAAGATGTCATCAAGGAAGTCAAACCCGAGCCCGGACCCGCCAAAGTCTTTCATTAAATCTTCAAAGGTAGTCCGAGTATAGGGGCTGCCGAAGATATCACCAATATTACCTACGGTACCGAACTGGTCATATTGCCCTCTCTTTTCCGGGTCACCGAGAACGCTGAAAGCTTCGTTAATCTCCTTAAACTTTTCGTTAGCCCATTGCTCCTTGCCCGGGTTGCGGTCGGGGTGGTATTGCATTGCCAGCTTGCGATAAACTTTCTTTATCTGCTCGCTAGTGGCGTTTCTTGGCACACCCAAAATCTGGTAATAGTCTTTAGCCATTACTATTTTCCCCTGTAATTATTAGTATATCACAGCAGTGGCAGCGATTTTTATTCCCTAGTTTGCGTCGTCAGCATTTATGACACATTCATAGGGGTGCAGTCCACCGGCATGCACACTTGACAGAGAGAAGTCAGTGCAGTCTATAATGGGATAGATGAGTAGCTTCATTTCTATGAAAAATCGTGTGAAGTGGCAAGTGTTGCTTACCGTTTTCACCAGCCTATCCTTGGTGATTGTCTTCGTCCCCCAACTAGGTAGAGCTAGTACGAGTGGCCAGGATGCTATCCCTCTTTCAATATCCACTATTTCTCATAATTATGCAGTGCTTGTCAGCCTCAGCAAAGCAAACGCCAACAAATATGACACCCACGGAAAAAGAGTGGCAACAAAGGGTGTGGTAGCATCCCTCAGTCCCTGTAGCGTTATTCGAAGTTATCACCGATTTTTCAGTCGAGTCGGCAACTTTGTTAGTCATTTCAGAGCGTTTCGGCAGGCTTACCTCGTCTTAGATTTACCTCCCCCCCATACGGCTTCGTAAGAATCCCAGGCTATTCAATTTTGTCTGAAATCTGCATCCAGATTTGAGGGGTCTTTTCTGGAATTCCTACCACTTTAATACTGTGGGAAGGCTACTTTGACAAAGAAACGAACACGACGCCACCCTACATTGCATGGCGCAAGTTGGTAATAGATAGTAGAAGGGAAGATAACGGGCAAGAGAATAACTAAAGGAGGTGTAACAAAGATGCTCTGGGGCAAAAAGTCGGTAAAAGAGGAAGCAAAGAAAGAGAAACTGCCTGGGCCAAAGGAAATACCGGTGCCAGTGCAAAGCCATTTGACAGTCGAGAGGAAAATGGATCCTGACTTGGTACGGCTTCTTAAGGCTGTGGTGCGTGGGAGTTCAAAGGGGGAAAAGGCGTTTGATATTCGGATTTTCGACCAGTCTGAGGCAGAAGCCAAGAAAATACAGGTTAAAGACTACACTTCTCTTGACGAGCACCCAGATTTGATAATATACGAGGGGTGGTTCGATGAGGCATCCAAAGGTGTCGAATTGGAAGAGAAGAAAAAGGTTAGCTCAGATGTCACAATTTTCACCCAAGCTGACATACAGCAAAAAATCGAGGGGTTAAGCGAACGCGGCAGCACTGTCTTCTTCTATATGGCCCGTGGTCCGAACGCTGGAGGTCCCCTGGGTAGAGGTGCCGCTGTAGTTGAGCTTAACCCTAATTACCCAGGCAAAAAGCAGAAGAAGTATATTATATACACTGCCGATGTGATTGATGAGCAACCTGTAGGGAAGGGACAGAAATTGTTCGACTCTGATAAACCACAAGATATCGCCAAATGGATTAAGGAGGCCCATCACAAACGCTTATACTAGTAAAGTCGGGTTAGTTTAGAACCTGTAATGCGAACTGTCCCGGAACGTATGCAGCAAAGGGGGAAGCAACGATGGTGGGCGGTAGAGGACTTGAACCTCTGACCTCCTGTGTGTAAGACAGACGCTCTAACCAACTGAGCTAACCGCCCTTGAGTGGTGCGCTTGGCGGGTCTCGAACCCGCAACCTCAGCCTCCGCAGGGCTGCGCTCTATCCAACTGAGCTACAAGCGCTTGAGAATGTGCCGAAGGGGAGATTTGAACTCCCATATCCTTACGGACACTACGCCCTGAACGTAGCGCGTCTGCCATTCCGCCACTTCGGCACAGCTAATGCCACAAAGGGATTATACCCAGTTCATAGTTGAGCGTCAAGACAATTATTTGGGGTAGTGTTACCGCTTGGTATATTGAGGTGCCTTGCGTGCCCGCTTAAGCCCGGCCTTCTTCCTCTCTTTGACCCTGGAGTCTCTGGTCAGCAACCCATTCTGACGCAGTACCGGCTTAAGCCTCTCGTCAGCTTTTACCAGCGCTCGAGCAATGCCGTGAGAGATGGCACCACTCTGCCCTGATATGCCACCCCCCTCCACCTTGACCACGGTATTATACTTGCCCACGCTCTCGGTGACCAAAAATGGCTGCACTATTACCCGGCGGTGCTCAGGGCGGGGGAATAACTTCTCGTAGGGAATACCGTTGACGATAACTTCCCCTGCGCCCGGCACCAACTTTACCCGAGCTACTGCCGTCTTGCGTCTGCCTGTGCCATAAAAATAGGTTTGCTTCTCCGTTTGAACCACTCTAATTCTCAGCCCCCTTTGAGCTAGTCTTGGTCTGAGCCAGGTGAGGATGAGCCTCACCGGCATAGACCCTGAGTTTTTTCATCATCTTAGCCCTGAGACGATTGTGGGGCAACATGCCCTTGACAGCATGTTCTATCACCTGGGTAGGGTTAGTCTGGAGCGTTTTCTCCAGGCTGATACTTTTAAGTCCCCCCGGATATCCTGAATGTCTATAATAGAGCTTCTGCCCGGCCTTATTGCTGGTGACCCGAACCTTATCGGCATTGATAATGACAACAAAATCGCCGCTATCCAGGTTGGGGCTGAATAGTGGCTTATGCTTGCCCATGAGTAAGCCAGCCGCCTGAGTGGCTAGCCTGCCCAGAACCTTGCCTGAAGCATCAATCACATGCCACTGGCGCTTAATATCAGAAGCTTTGGTGCTATAGGTTTTCATCATCCCTCCCCCGGGAGATATGGATAATTTATCCGGGTAAGACACAACCCACGGGGAGGGGCAGTCGGTCCACCCATCCCCCGCTTTCTGGCTTGAATTATACTATCAAATTCATCAACGCTCATCTTGCCCAAGCCGACTCTGATTAGAGCACCCACAGTATTACGCACCTGATGGGGCAGAAAGGAGTTAGCCACCACATGGAAAATAACCAGTTCCCCATCTCTTTCCACTTCAGCTCGGAACATACACCTTACTGTACTCCTTATGCTAGCCCCATCGCAACTGGCAAAGGAGGCAAAGTCATGCTCCCCGATAAGAGCCTGACACGCCCGATTCATAGCTTCAATATCTAGAGGACTGGCCACAAGGTAGGAATAGGCTTCTCTTATTGGAGAACGGGTCAGGCTATTTAATATATAGTAGCAATATTCCCGGCTAAGAACGTCACGCCTGACATTGAAAGAACCGTCTACTTTAGACGCTGCCTTTACTGAGATATCCCTGGGCAAATAGTAGTTTAGCCCACTAACAAAGGCGTGGATTGGAAGAGGCGACTCAGTCCTGAAGCTAACCACCTGCCCCTGAGCATGAACTCCGGCGTCGGTTCGGCTGGCGGCAATCACCCGACACCTCTCCCCGGTAAGCCTCTCCACGGCTTCCTCCACCTCCCCCTGAACGGAGGGCAAACCAGCCTGCCACTGGAAGCCATGGTAGCGTGTGCCATCATATTCCATAATCAATAAAATCTTGCTCTTTATCAAGCTGACACCTTTCTATTTGACCAACTCAATCTGAGCCATAGGTGCCCCATCACCTAATCTGGGTCCTAACTTGGTGATGCGAGTATATCCACCAGGGCGCTCAGCATACCTCGGAGCAAGCTCATTAAATATCTTCTCAGTCACCTTCTTATCCAAAATAAAGGAAAGTGCCCGGCGGCGGGAGTTGAGCTCCCCCTCCTTACCCAGGGTAATCATCCGCTCAGCCAAGCTGCGTATTTCCTTAGCCTTGGCTTCGGTAGTAGTAATCTTTTCATAGTTCAGCAGGTCAGTGACCAAGTTGCGATACAGCGCCTTGCGGTGAGCTGAAGACCGACCCAGCTTTCTACCGGCTACTTTATGCCTCATGTTACTTGCTCCTCTGCTTGGCTGTCACCAATCGGAGGGGTAAGAGCCAACCCCAATGCACTGAGCCGCTCCCTTACCTCCTGCATAGACTTCTGGCCAAAATTGTGCAGCGAGAGCAATTCCTTCTCCCCTTTACTTATTAGCTCCCCTACTGTGGTGATGCCACTGCGCCTTAGACAATTCAGGGTACGCACCGAAAGCTCAACTTGCTCTACAGGCATATTATACTTTTCGTCGGGGATAGAGGCGCGAATGAACTGCTTCTCCTCCTCAATGCGAGAAACCCGGGCATAATCGATAAACGGAGATAGCTGCTCGGTTAGAATTTTGGCACTCTGGCTGATTGCGTCCACAGGCAATATAG
>Ga0315296_10002187_pt1 | contig 16761 bp, 12 predicted proteins | sample YL17G14_18_MG_FD_203921 | JGI IMG/M metagenome (GOLD analysis project Ga0315296, IMG submission 203921) | Sediment microbial communities from Yellowstone Lake, YNP, Wyoming, USA - YL17G14_18 | ecosystem: Environmental > Aquatic > Freshwater > Lake > Sediment | place: USA: Wyoming | collected... | reverse complement strand
TTTGTTTTTTTACCCTATCTAGTATGGTTGTATGGCGATTGTTGGAGGTGGTGTGTATTCTGGAGTCCACGGAGCTCCACCGAATATCGGCTCCTTGTCAAATATGTTTACGTGTACCTTGGCGATTCCTGCATATGCCCATTTCGGTATCCAGATGCCGCCGCTGAGTGTAGTGTTCTTGTATTGACAGAACACTGTTCCGCCAACGTGGGTTGCGATCTCGAAGTGTCCAAATATCACGCCAAGTTCATCGGCGATGTGGACCTTCAAGAGGATCGGGTAGTCTTGCTGGGCATGTGATCCGAATGTGACAGATACTTCGACGGTTTCGCCGTGGTTGTATTCATACTTGTCCGTAGTCACCTTGAAGATGTTTACTAGGTAGTCATAGTGGTAGTCCATTGTGTCTTGGAGGTATACGTCGGCCACTTGTACTGCGGCTATGGCGTGCCAGACGCCGAATAGGCTTTCTGGGTTATCGCATGGCCATGGCATTCTGAAGCCGACTGTGGCAACACCGTTTTCGTCTGTGAATGCAAAGAGGTTAGCGTATAGTCCCAACTGTGTGCCGTCTGGGTAGTTGACTTGGAAGCCGACTAGTTTGTGTTGTACTGGCCAGTAGTTGTATGTTACGTTTGCGTGTAGCCAGACCCATGATTGTTCCTCAACGAGGTCCATGGGTGTCTGTGGTCCTTGTCCACCGAATGGGGCTGGGAACTGCAGGTAGTAGCCCGTGAGTGGGCCGTAGCCGCTGTTGACTGCTCCGCCGTACAGGTCTAGGTTCCTGCCTGGCAGGTTTGTGGTTATGGTGTACATGCCGTTAACTGGTGGCAGCATTGGTACGTCAACGATGTTTTGGTCAACTAGATTGTCAAGGCCGATCGCGAACTGTTCGACTATTTCGAGTGGTTCGCTCAGGTCTGGGTCGCCGAACGATTGGTAGATCACTTTGAAGGTGATTGTAGCTATGACGCCTGTGCCTTTGGGCATTGGCTCGTGCCAAGTACCATTCTCATCGGGCAGGATCATGTTGCCGGCGAGTGCGTGGGGTCCGTATAGGCCGTTAGGCTCAAAGAACAGTACCCAGAAAGTTCCTAGGCTTCCATTCTGTTGACTTGCATAGTCTGGCAGGAATGGTCCTTCATACCCAGTGACTGGTTCAATCAAGGTTGCCGGATACTTTAGTCTGAACTGTAGGCCTATCATGTTCAAGAATTCGCTGAGGTCGTTGATCGAGACTGTAATGTTGAACAGTTGTCCGATGCTTGGACCTGGACCCATCGTCGCGCTTGAGACACTGAGGTATGGTGGTACTAGTGACTGGTAGACATAGACTCTTGCCAGTCCGTCAGTAGCTGCGGTTTTTGTAACTGGAATGTTTGCCGTGCTGTATATGAAAATGTTGGTCAAGTGTTGTGTTGAGTCGTCATATGATCCGAGTGCTGGTGGGAATGGTCTTGGCGGTGCATCTCCCTGCGCCAGTATGGTGAACGTTACGTGTGCGACTACTACGTCTCCGCTTGGGTTAGCGGTAGCATTGCCAGCAAACACGCTGAGGACGCCTGGGTTATTCACAAAGCTTGTTGTGCCCCAGTTCGCGTCGAACACTACGTTCGTAACCGACAGGAGTGCGCTGTTGTATGTCATGTCAGATGAGAAGTTGCCAAGGAACCATCCTGCATTCACGTTCTTGATAACGATGTCGTTCGTGAATGTGTTACCAATGACGTGAGTGGGTGGTGGCCAACCGAAGTCGTTTGAAGTGTAGTTCACAACTGCTGGAGTTACTGGTCCTGGTGCTGTCCATGTGAACTTGTATGCGGTAGAACCCATACTCACGCCTGGAACAGAGATCAAGTCAGGATCTAAGATGAATGTGTTACCAGTGTCTGTGTCGACTGCTATCTGGCTATTGAGTTCTCCTCCAACGCCTGGTGTAGCCGCTACCGTGAATTCGATCCAGAACAGCTTATCAGTTCCAGCTGCACGGCTGTCGCTTCCCAATAGTGACTCGCCAATGTCAACTATTCCCAGTATATTGTCAATGATTGGAGCACCTGGGATCGTTGTTTTGCCTACAAAGAACTGGCTTTTGATCTCATTAAAGTCGCTGCGCGAAAAGTTGACGTTTGACACTTGAAGGTGTGCGGCGTTGAACAAGACTCTGGCCTGCCATGTGTAGCTGAGACCAAGTGTGCTTATCGATATGTTGACGTTGAATTTGTAGCCTATGCTGTGTGAGGCCGTGTTGAGATTAATGCTTGCGGGTTCTGGCCATATTGCTGGTGGTAATGGTGGTGTTGCGAATGCGGGTGTTATTGCTATTATAGATATCATTAGGGCTAATAGGGTAGCTAGTATTTTACGGGATTTGTTCATTCTTTATTCTCCCTTCTCCTTTCAGCGAGATATCGTTAGTCTTGTTTGGATTTAAACCTTCTGGAATTATCCTCTATGTACCGCATAGCATTGCACGCTTAGAAATAGGAGCAGATTAGGCACATATCTTTGCAGAATCAAAAAAAACGTCTGCGGGTTGCATGAGTGTCAACGAGAAGGTACGCCAAAAGTCGTTTTGCGTGAGAGTCTGGAGGAAGAAGTGTTTGTGGACTTTTCACGTTGGCATGGTGGATCCGCGTTTGCCGCTCAGTAGTCTTCGCGCTTTCAACTTTCTCCTCTGCTTGATGTAGGCCTTCAGCTCTTTCGCTGCATAGCATACGACGCCAACAATAATGATCGCGAACACTGCATAGATGAATGGTGTCCAGTCGAAAAGCGTAAGGATCAGCCCAACAACGAGGGTCAACTGCACTGGGTCAGACGTGGCTGGCGGATTTTCTTTGTCTTCGACTGTTAGCTTAACGATGAAACTGCCCGTCTGATCATATGTATGCATGATTATAGGGTCGTTCGTTGAAGTGATGTTTCCATCAGCAAAATCCCAATTATACTTGCCTATTGCAGCAACGCCAATCACTTTTGTTCCGTTATTTAACGTGATCACACCGAACGAAGCTGAGGCGTTGAAAGTGACTGAATAGCCCTTGTAAGCCTGTGCATACACAACGTCGCCCACCGGGGGATGGCCGGGAAGCACGAGGTTTCCGCTCGTCAGAGGACTGTCTCCAGTTGCAGCAAAGAGAGCTATGGGTTTGGACGCGCCTGCCCCAACTATCAGCGTGGCACTCTTTGTGGTGTATGGCACCTCTTCATTGTCAGCGTCCAAAACAAATGAATAGAATGCATCATACTCGTTCCAAGTTTTGTGAGCCCGATTGCTCGATGTTCCGATCAGTATCGTCGTCTGTCCTTCAGCCAAGGCAGTCACATTTGCCATACACAAGATGCCATTTGACACTGATACAGGGTCTCCTAGAAGAGTATTACCATAGTTCACGTACCCCATACTGTCCAGCACGTCTATCCCTAAGTCTGGTTCGACCGGGACCTGTGTCGCACTGCCGAAAACACTGATTCCAGCTGGAACCCACATCGCAGTAAGGTTCATAACAGATGCGTTATACTTCAGCGTCAGCTGCCACGCGCTTAGATTCGCAATGTTCGTCGCATTAATCACGATCGTAAAGTTGTCTCCACTAGAAACCTGGATCAATTCCGGGTCGATGATTATCTTCGTCCCTCCCGCTGCACGGGCTTGATTAGCCTGCGCGACCAAGGCGAGCAAGAAGGATACGCAGATCATCACCACAACGAGTTTGCCACACTTTATGTTTTGCATGTTCTGTCAACCACCTGTTAATTCTTCTCCGGATTAACCGCGAAACAAGCCACATAATGCTGGTTTCCTGCGTCCACCAGTTGAGGCTCTTTTTGCTTGCATATGTTCATCGCCAACGGGCATCTAGGATGGAATCGGCAGCCAGCAGGAGGGTTAACCGGGCTTGGAACCTCGCCCGTAAGCGGAGGCCGCTCCTTCCGCTGAGTGGGATCAGGAACAGGCACCGAAGCTATCAGAGCCTGAGAGTACGGATGCAATGGCTTCTTGAAAATCTCTTCAGTAAGCGAATACTCCACGATTTTGCCAAGATACATAATCGCGACTCGATGGCTGATACATTCAACGATGCTCAAGTCATGACTAATGAACATGTAGGTCAGGCCGTACTCTTTCTGCAAGTCCGTGAACAAGTTCAGCAACTGCGCCCTGACCGAAACATCGACTGCAGATGTCGGTTCATCTAGGATAACGAAGTCAGGACGGCTTACGAGAGCTCTGGCAATAGCTACTCTTTGTCTCTGCCCTCCGCTGAACTCGTGGGGGAACCTGTACATAGCCTGGTCAGAGAGGCCAACACGATTCAGAATCTCAAGTACCATCTTCTTTGCCTCCTCACCTTTCGCGATTCCCTGCGCGACAAGCGGTTCGGCTATTATGTCTTTGACAAGCATCCGCGGGTCCAGCGACGTCGTCGGGTCTTGGTAGACAATCTGCATCTTTCGTCTAAGCAAGAGCAAGTCTCTGCCACGGTACGTTGATATGTCATACTGCTCCCTGAGCCTTCGAAGTCTCCGGGATTTTGGGTTGCTATTCTCCAAAGCGTTGATCTCGTTGACAACATCTCCGGGAACGCCGAAAAAAATATGACCCATACTCGGCTTGTAAAGTCTCAGGATCGTCTTGCCGAGTGTTGTTTTACCACAACCTGACTCTCCGACAAGTCCGAAGCATTCGCCCTTCAGAACATCTATCGATACGCCGTCGACAGCCTTCACGTTGGCAACACTGCGCCTAAGCACTCCACCAAGGACGGGGAAGTATTTTCTCAGATTTCTAATCTGCACTAGGTAGCTCATTGAGACCCTCCGTAAAGGTAGCAAGCAGCAAAATGGTCTTTCTTAACTTCGAGGAACGGAGGCTTAACCTTTTGACATATTTCCATAGCATAGGAACATCTGTCACGGAATCTGCAACCGCTGATCGGATTGATCAAACCGGGAACAATGCCCGGTATCGACTTGAACCCCTTTTCTGGGTTTGGAATCGACTCCAAGAGTGCCCGCGTATATGGATGGAACGGCGAGCCAAAAATTTCAAAAACGTCCGCAGTCTCCACAACATTTCCGGCGTACATTACGGCGACACGGTCGCACAACTGGGCTACAACACCAAGGTCGTGAGTAATATAGAGAATAGAGGACTTGAAATCCCTCTTCAACAGTCTTACAAGGGTCAGGATTTGAGCTTGAACTGTAACATCAAGGTTAGTCGTGGGTTCATCCGCAATCAGCACTTTCGGGTTACATGCCAAAGCCATTGCAATGAGGACTCTCTGCGCCATTCCCCCGCTCAGTTCATGCGGATACATTCTGCAGACTCTTTCAGGGTCAGGTATTTCGACACTCTTTAGCACTTTAGTGACTTCTTTTCTGACCTCATTCTTCAAGGTCTTCTTAGAACTGAACTTCTGGATGAAACGAACACCAAGTGACCGAGGATTCCTTAGCATCCGTCGATAATTGCTGGCTTCGACTGTGCCCCCTCTTCGTTTTTTCTTAAGCACCTCCAGAGCATTTTTTAGGAATTCTGGTTTCCGATGTACAAGTATGACCTCGGAAATCTGGTCTTCAACCGTATAGACTGGATTCAGGTAGGCTCTGGGCTCTTGGAATATCATCGCGATGTCTTTTCCTCGCATGCTTCTTAGTGAGGCGTCGTTCATCAGAAGAACATCTTCTCGTCCAGAGTCGTTTTGGACGTAGATAGCTCCGCCTTCAATTCTTCCCGGTGGAGGAACCAGCATCATCACCGAAAGGCTCGTCACGCTTTTACCGCTTCCAGTTTCCCCAACGAGTCCGAGGATTTCTCCTTCTCTTAGCGACACGTTTACTCCGTCAAGAGCTTCCACTACACCTGCATACGTGTAGAAGTTCACCTTAAGGTCCTTGACTTCAACAACAGTTGCCAAGCTCATTTCATCTTCTCCTCAAAGTAGGATCCAATACGTCTCTTAGAGCATCACCTAAAAGGTTCCACCCCATCACAAACGACGTAATGAACAGTCCAGGAATCAGGAACGTGTGCATGTTACCTATCAGTTGTTCTGGTCGCGACATCCAGGCCCTGCTCCTCTGTATGATCTGGCCCCAATCCGCATAGTCAGGTTCAGCTCCTATCCCAAGGAAACTCAGGGCGGCAGCACTCAGCACTATTGAGCCAATATCTAATGTCGCGACTATGAGTATAGGGTACACTGTGTTCGGCCAAATGTGTTTAAATATGGTGCCAAAATCTGTGGAGCCAGAGGCTTTTGAAGCCTCGATATAGTCCTCGTTTTTGACTCGTAGGACTTCCCCTCTGATGACTCTTGTATAGCCTGGCCAGCCTACAAGCGTAATGGCAATGAGTACTTTGTCGAGACGAGTAAGGTTGAGATCCAAGATGAGCGGATAGTAAAAAATAGACAGCAAAGACAACATAAGCAGGCCTTGGATGACGAGCAATAGTTTCTTGCTGAACCCTAACGCCAACAGCAAGAAGGAAACCAACGCGAAGATTACCACGAACAACATTGACATGTTAATGGGTATCTTCGCCGGGAAAGCAATAACCAAAGCCATTGCTAGAATTAAGCCTGGAAACGCAATAATGATGTCTGTGAACCTCATGAGGACCTCGTCGAGCATTCCTCCATAGTACGCAGCTAGGGTTCCAATTAACAAGCCTACGATCAGCGAGATTCCAACTACTGTCAGACCAGTACGAAAGGCCGTCAGTGTGCCCCAGATACATGCGTAGTAGAGGTCGTACTGTTGGTCCGTCGTGCCGAATATGTGTCTCAAAGTCGGGGGCGTCGGATTCGGCGTTAGAACGTTAATTTCGGTGTCCTTCGGAATCTTAAAGGCATCCAAAGAATCGGGTGGTACTGGAGCCAGAATAGGAGCAAGCATTCCAATTGCAGCGAAACAAAGAATGATCACAAGGCCAGCCAACGCCAATGTGTTCTTCCTTATCCTTAGGAACATGAATTTCCATTCTTTGACACGAGGTCTCATCGAAACTTTGAATTCTTCAAATCTTGAACGCACATTCATGGCTCATTCCAACCTGATTCTGGGGTCGATATAGGCATAAAGTATGTCCACAATCAAGTTTGCTATAACGAAAATCACTGCACTAAGTATCGCATAACCCAAGACGGCAGGTATGTCTCTAGTTAGTGCCGCGTGTGCAGCCCAACTTCCCAACCCACCGAATGAGAAAACGGTCTCCGTAATTACCAGTCCTCCCAGGAGACCCGCCACGAGCATTCCAGACAAAGTGGCTACGGGTATCAGGGCATTCCTTCTCGCATGCTTGTAATATACGACTTTCTTGCTCAAACCCTTCGCTTTCGCAGTTATTATGTAGGCTTTGTTCAAAGCCTCAAGCATTGATGAACGCATCACTCTAATCAAGAGTGCAACATCAATTGCCACAATCACCGTAACCGGCAAAATGCAGTGTTTCACTGCATCAAGCGTAATATCTGGATGACCATTCAAAAGCCCATCAAACACGTGTATTCCTGTATATGTCGCCCATGTGTGAGACTTTATTCCTGCGGCTATGAAGTCTATGTTGGCGTTAGCGAGAGGGCCGATGCTTACCCAACGCAGGTAACCGCTGAAAACCGAAATGAGTAGCAGGCCGAGCCAAAAAGAGGGAAGCGACCACCCTACAATAGAAGCTACTCTGCATACATGATCAACAAGGCCGTTTCTGTGTATGGCAGATTGTACGCCGAGGTATATGCCAACGAAAATTATGATGGGAGCAGCGAACATTACTATTTCAAAAGTGAACACCCATCTACCACTGATCGCCGTGACGACCGATTCGCCGCTTGAGTAGGACCAACCTAGGTTACCCTGCAATACTTGGCTCATCCATCGGCCGTATTGAACATAAAAAGGATCGTTGAGTCCATGAGTGATGATTGCCTGTTCGATGACTCCTGGTCTCGCTTGTTCCGCGTTACCAACGTACATGTATGCTCGAATTTCGGGAGGAAACATCATTGTGATAGCAAAAATAAGAACAGTAACACCGAGGATAACAAAAACAAGCAAAATCAATCTTCTTATGATGTATGCCGCCAAGCTCACCATTCAAAGACCCAAAACTATACGTTCCTAATGAATATTTAAGGTTGTCGAGATCGTTTCAAACTGTTCTATTTAGAAATAGGGTTACACTTCGTCTTTGAGGTATATTTCTGCTGGCGTTGAATAGTTTAGCCCTTCATGAGGCCTCCTGTGGTTGTAGTAGCGTATGAAGCTAAAGTGCTACTTGAACAGGTGCGCCTCTACTTCGTAGGGTTTATGGAAAGCTTCGATTTTACCTATAGTTGTGGGCCTGCGTACGCTGGCAGTGATATGCTCGATTCCAAGGTCTTGACAGTGTCTTGCAAACTCTGATGTTCATCCCTTGGCAGGGTTAGACCGCGTTCCCTGATCAGTAAGCATCTGTTCTGGAACACCATACCGTAACGGCTTTTTCAAGCAGAAAAATCGCGTTTTCTCCAGTTGGACTCCAAATCCTAACTGACCCCGTCATAAGGCGCGAGTGGTCATCCTGATAGCTGATCATCCAATTGTCGTCGCTGCAAAGCCTAAAGTCCGCCTGCCAAAGGCTGTTGCAATGTTCCCTTCGGAAGCGCTCTGTTCCCCAGTTTTTTCCTTGCTCACTTATGGGGTGAGCTAGGCCGGCCTCACATATGATCAGGTTAACTTGGTCGTGGTCTGTGCAGAAGTCTTTGCGATTGAGGCAGCCAGCTTTCTTGTTTGGACCCCAACCGTACCGTTTCCTTAGCTTGACAACTTTCCCTTTCAAGGCTTCGTCAAGTTCTGGTCCTTCGGGTCGGCCTCGCTGTTCTTCCTCAAGACCCTCCCAGCCCTCAGCCTGGTAGCGATTCCACCAATAATAGAATACTTTCCTGCTTATCCTTGCTTGAGCACATATCGTGGCAACAAGCATACCTCCCGATCGGCGTCTAATAATCCACTTCGTGAGTTCATCCCAATTCCTTTCCAATCAGCTGCACTCTCTTGAAACATAGAGTGTTACCCATTTCTTAGATAGAACAAGATCGTTTCAAACAAAAACCAGATGTCACTCAGTAGTAAGACGTGGCATCTGCAAAGATTGAAAAAACAAAAAAAGGGGAATTGTTCTAGTCCTGAGTCTTCTATGGGCTTGGAGCCCAAGTTGTACTGGTCTTGCCGAAGTTCTTAGCTACTCCACCGATGTCCTTCATGTCGACCTTTCGGTCGTTGTTGAAGTCGCACCGGTAGATCCACTTCGCACTCATTGGCGGACCGTAGATTGCTCCGAAGCTTGCTGCGGTTGTGCCGATGTCAACCATGTTAGTCTTGCCGTCGTAGTTAACGTCGTATGGCAGCAGATTGGCTGTCGCGTTGGTGACCACGTCTAGCTGTGCATGTGGCGTGTAATACCATTTCCACACGTTTGCAACGTAGTTGCCTGGGTAGATCGGGTTGTAGTACCAGCCGTTAACCCATGTTTGTTCGTAGTGTCGGCCAATAGCCGAGTACAATCCAAGGCTTGGGCAGACGTCGATTGCTCTTTGCTGGATTTGGCTGTATATTGCGGCTCTTGCTGGACCGTCAGGTGTTGCAATACCTTGCTCGATCAAGGCGTCCATCACCGGGTCACTGTAGCCTTGTCGTTTTGCATAGGTTCCGTATGAGTAGTAGTATGGGTAAGCAAAGTTGTGAACGTCTGGGTAGTCTGCCAACCAACCTACTGTGAAGACTGGCAACTGCTTGCCACTGCTTGCAGCCAAGAAGGAGTCCCAGTCAAGTCCCAACGCGCTAGCGTGGAACTTAGGGTTCAACGAGTTAACGGCGGCTGCCATCATCTCGCACAGAGTCTGTCTCGCAAGGTTGCCAATGTTGTAGACTAGCTGAATTGTGAAACCTGTGTTCCACAATCCTGGCCACACATGGAACAGTTCTGCAGCCTTCGTCAAGTTGTAAGCGTACTTCGGAATTGACGCGTTGTAGTATGGCAAGGTCGGAATCAGGGCTGTCGGTGGCTGTATAGCTTCGCCCAGAAACACTGTGCTAAGGTAGGTCGGAAAGTCGACAGTGTACGAGAACGCTTTTCTGTTGTAGATACCATAGGTTGTGTTGCCGAAGAAGTCTCTTGGAACACCAGCCTCATTGATGATACCATATTCGTAGATTGGACCGTATGGCGATGTTGTCCTGATGTCGAACTGATAGTGGGCAACTCCTACGGCCAAGCTTGGCAATGGGAATGTAGACCTGATGTTTGGCTGTCCGATTATATCGTTTTTGTACTGTGTTGGTACAAAGCAGTAGTCAACATCTCCGGCGAGGAACAATGCTGACCTTGCTGTCCAATCGTAGGCCCACGTGACTTTGAAGTGGTCAATGTAGCCTGCGGGCTTTGAACCTCCGAATGCTGGCCAGCCTATGCCATAGTTTGGTGCAGGGCCACTGCCCCAACCACGCCAATAGTTTGTGAATCTGTTCACATCCCAGTACTTCAGTACCTTGTCAAGGGTTCCGAACACAAACGGACCCGTACCCATCAAGGCCGGCGTTGGGAAGTCGAACGGAGCAGGAGCCGGGTAGCGATAAGCTACCCAACCGGTGTAGTCGCCCCATGTACCAGGCCAGTTGCTTGCTCTGCCGAGGCTGTTTGCCCATGCTTTGCTGAGGATGCTTGACCAAGATTGGCTTAGAATCTGCATGAACGGAGCATACGAACCATCGAACACCAAGTTGAACCACACGTGAGTGCTGTTAGATTGGACAGCGTGGTCAATAGCTTTCCCAGCGAACACACGGTCTGCAGTAATGCTTAAGTTATATTCAACGCCGTCGATATAGTCGGCTGCGGCACCGTTCAACAGAGGCTCATAGAACATCCATGCCGGATCGTCTCCTGCCTCCATAATCATTACACGTTCGATAGAGTACTCAACATCGGAAGGAGCTAGGGTGCCGAATGCTGGGTTGTGGAACTGGACGCCCGTCCTGATCTTGAAGTAGTATGTCCACTTGAAGGTCAGACCAGTGTCTGGGTCAGTGATCGGCGGGATATTCTGCTTGATAGACCATTCTGTAGCCAACGCTGGCAGGTACCGGTCCATGTGCTCACCGTCAAAGGTTATAAGAGTGTCATAGACGTTGAATAGCAGTTCGGCGCTGGCAGTGTCGTAGCACTTGCCAGGGTCAACAGTCGGAATCGTCCCACCCTCAAGGGTGGCTTCGATGATTTCATTTTTTCTCGCTATGGGTGGTGGTGCAGCAAATGCGGGTACTACTAACATAGATGCAAAGAATACTAGAACTATAGCTAACGATACTATCTTTTTCATTTTTTTTCTCCCTTCTCAATTTTTACGCAAGAAACAATTATAATGGGGCAACATATAACCGTTGTGGAACATTGTTTCAGTTGATTCTTCCCCAGATCACAAGGAGCGAAACAGGGAAGTTGCGCGTCTCATGATCTCATTACCGCCCAATTCTTTACTCTCTCCATGACGGGCCTCTTCTTTGAATCTCCAGTCTCTGTAACTCCTAATTACAATCCAAATGACTATCAAAACTATAAGAACAACAAACAGAACACTCGATGAGAAGTTAAAAATCAACCCCACAATTAACACGGGCAGGATCAGAGCCAACAATAGCATGAGAAAAATCGTCCAAAACCATCGTTGTCTAAGAGGCCATGTCAACAATTCCCACTTCATGGACTAGAACAGTCCGAACATTTATATTCATTTCCCAAACGGCTCGCCTCAGTTCAAGTTGCGAAGTGAAAGCGCCGAAACAACATTTATCTTTAAGTTTAACATCAACTATCAATTGAAAGCGCGCACTGTCAATAGGTGAACAAGAATGAAGACTTATAGAAGAACTCAGCGAAAAAAGAAAATGATCAAATATGCAGAGATAGCTGCGGCTGCTCTGATTGTTGCCGCAGTGATCTCAATGCTCATAGTATTCTACAATCCGAATTCCCCACCGACGCAATCAAAGGTTCCGGCAACGGATTATTTTGAGTTTTCAGACCTTGGAGCAGAATATTTTGCGATAGATGGCACCGACAAGATGATCAAGATAAAGTTTGTATATCTTACCTTGACACCAGTCGGGGGGAACGCCACTGATCTGCACCTCGATATGTCCGGCTACACAGACCCTCTCGCCGCGGATCTTTACTACCCCGAAATCACCAACGGCACATCAAAATCGATAGAAGTAACTCTCCAGAGCATGCGCTTGGTCAGGAAGACCGGAACGACGTTTCCACTGCAAATCGGAGTTTACTGCAAAGAATCAGAAGGATACGTAACCCTACAGATACCTGAAGCAAATGTTTGGCAACTCTAGCCATCCAGTTCACGAGATAGAGAAGGGCAGAAGCCACGGCTCTGTACGATTTGCTTAAGAAGCAGAATTCACAACACTGAAAATGGTCTGGAGAATGCAGAAAAGTTTCGAAAGAAAAACCAACCTGGAAACGCTTACAAAACAGATAATTCGGTTCTTTGAAGCCAAAAAGTTCGAAGACATCACAGCTTTCCAGAATGATGACAGCTACCAAATCATAGCAGGAAACTCGCGAACGTACAAACTAAGGAGCGACTTAAAAGTGGACATCCACAAAGAGAAGGATGGTTTCACCGTCAGCTTGGAACCCCTAAAAGAGACAAAAAGGTTCAATTTCCCCATGACGCTCGCAACGATGTTCGGAGGAGGATATTTCCTGCTTAAAGACCTAAAGTCTAACGAAGCATGGGTGAAGATCGAAAGAGAATTCTGGAACCAGGTTCACAGTGTGATCGCAGACACAAAAGACAGGGATGATTCCACAGGGCAGCACGAAAATGAACATCATCCACCCGAAAATTCTGGCTGACAGAACACTTCAAGTTCCCGTCTGAAAGAAGGGTAAGACTCCGTGTGAGCCAACAACGTTTTATATTCCGAACAACATGTTATAAAGATGGGGAATAAGGAGAGTAATTGCTTTGCCTCCGAGTCTGATGGTTGAAGCGACATGCCCAGAGCATGGAATGGAACGGTACAAGATAAAGATCATAAAAAAATACAACATAAGCCCAGAGAAGATAATGCCGAAATACAGGACCAGGCCCCATCACGAACTCAGCGGCGTCGTAATCGGAAAAAACATTACCTTTGAAACCGCACGCGATTACGTGCTGAGATATCTCAACGAATCGGCCCAACAGAACACTGTGATGACCATAAGACTGCAAAGATAAAATTGATTGCTTGGTTCAGAATTTTCTCACAAATGGCAGTTGATACGTTCAGGCTGCACGATGTTTCTCCAAAAACGTAGAAATTAAGAAAACACCATTCTTTCTGAAGAATAGTTTATGTACAAAAAAAGGGTGGTTAGGGTAGTCGAACAAGTTTCTTGCGGTACACGACTATTGCGCCAGCTAACCCAATAAGCATTATGATGAGAACTGCTGTCATGAATTCAGGAACCACGTCGTAGTAATACGGTGTAGTGCCACTCTCGTATTTGGTTGCATTATTTCCAGCAGCATCAAACGCCATGATTCTGTACCAGACTCTTGTGCCGTTCAGTTGACCTGGGACTGTGCCAGTCCACGTGCTACCGCCAGAAGTCATTGCTGCATCTGTCCATGTTGAGTTGTCAATCGTATATGATAGTGTAGCGTTAGCCACGCCAGAGCCGCCGACATTGTCAGTGATGTTGGCCGAAATTGTGACCGTCTCATTCTCTGGGACGCTGCCGGATGGTGTTCTCAAAGGAGCATCTATAGTCGGTGGTGTAGTGTCTGGAGGCGGCAAAGAATAGTTAACCGTTGCATTGTAAGCCACGAGTTGTCCGTAGGTGGTTGTCGGTTCAGTCGCGTTTGTGATGAATGTGTCGGAATTCGGAACGCCTGTGAAGTTCAAGTTTGAACTCAACGTCGGAGTCGTTTCGTTTGGTGCCATCATCATCTCGAATTCAATCCAGCATAAAGAACCGTTTCCACTCGCCTGTGCTTCACCTATCAACGATTCACCATGAGTGATACTTGTTGTGGTGATTGTTGGAGTGACTCCTATGGTCGTGTGGCCAGCAAGGAATTCACTGGTGACTCCTCCCGTGAATCCCGCTCTGGTGCATGTTAGCAGGTTTTGGTCGAATTCTATCATGATCTGCCACGCGTAAATAGCGACGTTGTATGTGCTGTTCGCAGTGTTAAGCCAGGCTGTCACGTTGAACTTGTCTCCAACATTGAATGTTGCAGTCGTAAAATTCTTCGTTGGAGGATCTATCCACATCGAAACCGGCGGCTGAATATCTACTGCGTATGCTTTGTTTACCGCTGCAACTCCAAAGATAGCTAAAGCAACTGTCATGATCGCGATCGTACTAGTAACTGATTTCTTGAAACTTTTCTTTACCATGTTTTAACCCTTCGCGTAGTATATCATGGGGGTTCATTCTTAAGCTTTTCCGAGAACCATCGCTCAAGTCCTCACGAAGAAAAAAGGAACAGAGCCAGAAACACAAACCTAATCGACTAAAACGCCCGAACTATAGGTTCTTGAGGCTGCTACAGGTCACAGTGACGCAGATCAACTATGCTTCTTGCGCACTTCAATTAAAGCAAGTTGTGATCACATCAAAAAAAGTAGACCTCGGTGCTGAACAGAAAAAATGGATGGAGTTGTGTTGTCGTTAGCAGCCTTTTCCGAAGTTCTTAGCTATCAATGATATATCTCGCATATCGACTTGGCCGTCTGGCACCAATGGAATTGGACCCGTTATGTCTGCGTCGGGGTTCCATCTGGGGTCTCCTGGGCGCGTACCGAAAGCCGCCGCAGCGATTGCAATGTCCTTCATATCAACCTTGCCGTCGCCGTTTATGTCTCCCACGATTCTGATCTTTACGTTGCCGTCCGTGAAAATGTTGTTCGTCGCATTGAATTCGTATGGTACTGCAGTGGCCTCAGCGCTTATCGTATAGTTGTTGCATGGTGTCGCACTTGTCGTGTTCCAAGTAAAGACTCGCACCAAGTTGGTTGCAGGAGGCAAATCAATGACTGAATAGGTTCCTATCAGAGTCACATTGGCATACACTTTGATGTCGAAGGACTCCAGGATATCTCCAAGGTTCCTAGCCGTGACCGTTATGTTTACTGGGACCCCTGCAAAAACCCAGCTTCGTGAAGTGGTAACATTCACTATCGCCACATCTCGTATTTGTGTGAAGATCTGCACGTTACCGTCGGCATAGAAGTTGTTCGTCGTGTTGAATTCGAACGGAACAAACGTTGCAAAAGCAGACATCGTGTAGTTGCCTTCTGCAACTCCGCTCGTGTTCCAATGGAAAGTCACCGTCGTCGAGGTGTTCGAGGGAAGACTCACTATCGGGATAGTCCCAATCGTGTTGTTGTCATAGTATGCTATGATGTTGAACGTCTCGCTTATGTTTCCATTGTTCTTCGCTGTCACCAAAATGTCGACAGGCCATCCTTGATAGGCCCAGTTGGTCGAAGGTACAACATTAGTTATCGCGACATCCCGTATCAAGGTCATGATGAACCCGTCCCCAGTTTCATGAGACATGTTCTGGTGAGAAGGGTCTGACAACTCTGTGTCACTCAAGTGTAGAACGCTTGATCCGGGTGCGTCTATCTGGAAGTACACGGTCACAAGTGCAAGAGGGTCTATCGTCGCTATTGGCGTAGCCGGAGGGTGATAAGTCACGTTTATCCAGATATAGCCTGCACCGTCATCTATGAGGATATATGGCGTGAAGGCAGTCTGATTCTGAACCCTGTTTATGATTGCTCCTATACACGTTAACATTTCTGTGTTGTAGCTCAGTCTGAACGCATAGTCATACATGTTTGTCACATAGTTGACAGTCACGTTGACGGTGAGAAGCGCCGGTGGAAACAGGGTCGGGTCAACAATTTCTGGCGGGTCAACGTAAAGCATCGCAGGCCGAATCGTAGTGACTCTGATTACTTTGGAGGTTGTATCGGACATGTTGTCGTTGTCAAAGACCGTAAGTGTCACAGTATAGTTTCCTTCGGATAAGTAGGTGTGAGTTGCAATCTGCCCTGAACCAGTTCCGCTATCTCCAAAGTCCCAAGCCCAGAAAACTACTGTCCCATCTGGATCATAACTTGCCGACCCGTTGAACGTTATCAGTTGGCCCACTATGACCGGTTTTGGATAATAATCGAACGCAGCGACTGGAGGTTGAGGTGCTGCAAGTCTGTTATCGAAAGAACTGTTCTGGACCAAGCTTGGTATGACGTTCAGGTTTGAATCTAATAGGAAAGTGTCTGACCCGTATGGTAAGGAATAATTGAGGCCTGAAAACCCTCTACTCATAACTTGGAACTGTATTTGGCACAGTCGCCCACTTCCTGTGAAGCTTCCAGCACCAATCAACGTTACTCCAGTAGTTACGGAGCCTCCGACATTATCAATTATCGGAGTTCCCGGTATCTGGGTTTTGCCCGCAAAGACATTGTCTGAAGGATATGAAGCACCTGTACAATTTAGCACTGCTGGGTTGAAGAAAACCATCAGCTGCCAAGTGTAAAGGTCAACAACGGCGGTTACAGTAGCATTGATAACGATTGTCGAACCCGGAACTATCGTTGTATCCTGAATCAGAGAAGGAATCAAGGACATAGTTGTTGAGTCAGCTTTGACGAGGGTGGCCCCCGCCAAGATCGCAGTAAGAA
>Ga0315296_10002186_pt1 | contig 16764 bp, 17 predicted proteins | sample YL17G14_18_MG_FD_203921 | JGI IMG/M metagenome (GOLD analysis project Ga0315296, IMG submission 203921) | Sediment microbial communities from Yellowstone Lake, YNP, Wyoming, USA - YL17G14_18 | ecosystem: Environmental > Aquatic > Freshwater > Lake > Sediment | place: USA: Wyoming | collected... | reverse complement strand
AAATGGCGTATATCATGTGTACCACCAGTATACAATCATAAGCCAGAAAAGGGATGAAATTCAGAAACGATTGAAGGAGAACGGGGTTTCATCTGTAATCTATTATCCGGTGCCACTCCACCTGCAGGAAGCTTTGAAATTTTTAGGGTATAAAAAAGGTGATTTCCCTGTTGCTGAAAGAGTTGCGAGTGAAGTGCTTTCATTGCCCATGTATCCTGAGCTTGAAGAGTCGGCAATAAGAAAGATAGCAGAGATAATCAGGGATGTTGTTTAATGGATACTGTTATGATTGTTACGGGTGAAAGTTCAGGTGAATTGTATGGATCTCTCCTTGCAAAAGCACTGAAAACAAAATATCCTGAACTGCATATAATCGGGGTGGGCGGTGAAAGGATGAATGAGGCAGGTGTGGAACTCATCTCCGGAATATCAGGTGCCTTCGGTCTCTCAGAGGCAATTTCTTCCCTCAAGGCTATCAAAGAAACGTTCTCAAGAACTATTGGTGCGATAAAAAAGTTCTCTACGAAAGTTATTGTCCTTATAGACTATCCTGACTTTAACATCAAAGTGGCAAAGGTTGCAAAGAAGATGGGAGTAAAAATCCTCTACTATGTAAGCCCACAAGTCTGGGCGTGGCGTAAAGGGAGGGTGAAGACAATTGCAGCGATAGCTGATCGGATTGCAGTAATATTGCCTTTTGAAGAAGAAATTTATAAAGGCACAGGTGTTCCGTGCGAATTTGTCGGACATCCTGTTCTTGAAGAAATCGAGGCTTTGACACAGGATAAAATTGCTTTGAAAACATCTCTCGGGTTGAATGCTGAATCCAGGGTTCTCGGGCTTCTTCCGGGAAGCAGGGCTCATGAACTTCATAAACTTTTACCTGTTATGCTTGATGTAGTAAAGAAGTTTAAAACAGAATTTCCCGATTTTCATTATCAGTTTGTCATGCCAATTGCTCCTAATATTGAAATCAAAAAATATCAAACTTCCTTTGACAGGCTTAGAGATGAAGGTGTGATAGTTAAGAAGGACAATGCAATTAAAGTGCTTTCTCTATCTGATATGGCAGTCGTTGCCTCAGGAACTGCTACCTTGCAGGCTGCGTTCCTTGAAGTTCCGATGGTGGTGATATACAAACTTTCTCCTCTCTCTTATTTGCTTGGAAGGCTTATTATAGATGTCAAGTATATATCTCTGGTCAATCTTCTTTCGGGTAAAGAGGTTGTACCTGAACTCATACAGCACAGGGCAAGCCCTGAGAGTATAATAAAAGAGCTTAAAAAAATTATGTGTGATGTGCATCATAGAGAAGAGATGCTCAGCTATTATAGATTAATCAAGGAACCATTCTCGGGGAAGAGTGCTTCGAATAGGGTTGCGGAGATGATAATGGAGATGGCAGGGTGGAAACATTAAAGAGGTTATTAAAACTTGTCAGACCCTATTGGGGAAGGGTTGTCCTTGCAGGAATTCTGAGTCTTATTGTATCTGGAATCAATGGTGGGCTCGCATGGCTTGTAAAGCCTGCCCTTGATGGCATTTTCCTTGGAAAGAACAAGACACTGCTGGTTATTATGCCCCTTGCGGTGTTAATACTGTATCTTCTGAGAGGGGTATTCTTCTTTTTCCAGTCATATCTCATGCGATCAATAGGGGCAAAGGTTGTCAGGGATATGAGGAATAGACTTTTTGGACATCTTATGTATCTTCCTGTGGGATATTATAAAAAGGAATCTACAGGTTCAACCCTTTCACGAGTAACAAACGACATAGGTATGTTGCAGAATCTTCTCGCCTATTCGATTAAGGACCTGTTTGTTGAGAGTGCGACAGTTGTTGCGCTTCTTGCTGTTGCATTTTACAGGAGATGGGATCTTGCCCTTATGGCAATCACAGTATTTCCTGCAGCATTCTATGGTGTAGGGAGGATCGGGAAGAGATTAAAAAATGTGAGCACAAAGGCACAGCAGAAAATATCAATAATAACCGAGTATCTTACAGAGAGTTTTACCGGTATCAAGATGATAAAGGTATTTGACCGTGAAGGTGACACTATCAGTAAATTTAAAGATAAAAACCAGGACTTCTATAGAGAGACAATGAGATCAGTAAGATTAATAGAATTCACCTCATTGTTGATGGAGGTTGTCGGAGGGTTTGGTATTGCCTTTGTCCTCTGGTATGGTGGAAAACTTGTGGTCACAGGGACAATTACTCCGGGTGAATTCTTTTCTTTTTTAGCAGCAATATTCATGGTGTACACGCCAGCTAAGAGGCTTTCAAATGTGAACAACGGGATACAACAGGCACGGGCTTCACTCGAGAGGATATCCGAGATAGAAGATAAGGAAAGAGAGAAAGACGGTAAAGTGATTATTCCACCTATAAAAGAGACTATAGAATTTAGAGATGTCTCTTTTGTCTACCCGGGTGTGAGACATGAGGCGTTAAAAGATATAAACCTCGAAGTGAAGAAAGGCGAAATTGTTGCTATTGTTGGGAAAAGCGGAGTAGGAAAGACAACACTGGTTGACCTCCTGCCAAGGTTTCATGACTCATCAAAAGGAGCCGTTTATGTAGATGGTGTTGATATATCAACAGCCTCATTGAAATCTCTGAGAGGACAGATAGGGGTTGTGAGTCAGGACATTATCCTTTTCAATGATACAGTGAGGAATAATATAGTGTTTGGCAAACCTGATGCAGATGAAGATGAGATTGTGAGTGCTGCAAAGTCAGCCTTCGCACATGAATTTATTATGGAATTCCCTCAGAGATATGAAACAGTTATAGGTGAGGGAGGTGTAAGGCTTTCTGGTGGAGAAAGACAGAGGATATCCATAGCCCGTGCTATCCTGAAGAATCCTCCGATTCTCATACTTGATGAAGCAACCTCATCCCTGGATACTCACTCTGAGATGATGGTGCAGAAGGCACTCGGAAATCTCATGGAAAACAGAACCACCTTTGTGATTGCCCATAGACTCTCTACAATCAGACGTGCAACAAAAATAGTTGTCCTTGATAAAGGAAGAATTGTTGAGACAGGAACACATGATGAACTCATCGAGAGGGGCGGTATTTATAGAAAACTGTACGAACTGCAGTTCAGTGCCCAGGCTGTAGATTTATCGCTATTGTAGATATGTATCTCCTTTACAGCCTTATATATACTATTGTTCTCATTTTTATATTTCCCTTCCAGTATTTGAAAAGACTAAAAAAACAGAGGAAGAGATGGCTTAAGGAAAAATTTGGTTTTTTTCAATTCTCATTTCCCATTTCCCATTCCTCTGTTATTTGGGTTCATGCCGTATCTGTAGGAGAGGTCATGGCAGCACTTCCTTTGCTTAAAAAGCTTAAGGAACGTTATCCATCAAAAGGCATTATTCTTTCAACAATCACCGATACAGGGAGGAAGGTCGCAAGAAAAGGGGCACCTAAAGGTACAACAGTTGTCTATCTCCCCTTTGATATTCCTTTAATACTGAATGCAGTCATAAAAAGGGTAAGGCCTGAGATTTTAATCGTCATCGAGACAGAACTATGGCCTAATATATTCAGGGCATTTAAAAAGAAAGGAATTCCAGTTGTTGTGCTCAATGGAAGAATTTCTGAACATTCATTCAGGGGATACAAAAGGATTGCTTTTTTTATGAAGAAGGTTCTTTCCCATGTCGATATCTTTGGTATGCAGGATGAGGTTTATGCTGAGAGAATAAGGAGCATGGGAGTTGAGAGTGAAAGGGTTATGGTCCTGGGTAATTTTAAATTTGATACAAGGCCTCCTTCACAGATTCCAGAATGGTCAGAAAAGATAAAAGGACATGTTATCGTGGCAGGCAGCACGCATAAAGGAGAGGAGGAATTAATCATTTCTGTTTATATCGAGCTTAAGAAAGACATCCCAGACCTTAATCTTATCATTGCACCGAGACATCCTGAAAGATTTAAAGAGGTTGAAGATATGCTCACTTCAAAAGGAATATCATTTATAAAGCGCTCTGAACTTGAAACTTTGAACTTTGAACTTGGAATTTTTAGAGGTGTGATTATGCTCCTCGACAGCATTGGCGAACTTTCAACAATCTATGGCATATCTGATGTTGCAATCATTGGCAAGAGCTTTAGAGGATATGGAGGCCAAAATCCCCTTGAACCTGCATACTGGGGAAAACCTATCGTATGTGGCCCTCACATGGAAAATTTTCCGATCATTAAAGATTTCTACACTGAAGGTGCAGCTATTGAGGTGAATGAAGAAATGCTCTGTCCGACATTAAAAGAGCTTCTCATGTCGCCTGATAAGGCAAAAGAGATTGGATTGAAGGCTCAGGAATTATACAGGAAGAATACAGGTGCCGTTGAGAGGGCAATGGGGATTATCGGGAAGTATGTTTCTATTGAGTAAAAGTGATGAAGGGTAACCATAAAACAGCATTCTATAAGAGCACAGGATATTTATTTACTATGAACGAAAAGTTCATATCTTGGGCACTACTACAGACATGTTAGATTTAATCTTGACTTATGATTTCACATAGAAAGCAATGCCTTGCAATATTTTTGGTCTCGGCTTAATCTTTCCTGTAGTCGACACTTGAACAACACTCTACGGGTATGTGCACTACTATTCGAAATATATATATATGACTGCATGGGCGGTCCCAACCCACATGCCGGAATACGAATATGTGTGTAACAATTGCGGCAAAGAGCTCATTGAGCAGAGAAACGATCTCTGGTTTATCGAACCCATAATATCCGAGCCACTGCCTGACATGAGTTCAGGAGGGAACTTGTTTCTTCTTTTGACTTTTTATCTAAGTTTTGATATTATAATTGCATAGTTCCACATGCTATCGGAAAAACCGAGGCTGTGCACCTTAATGATGTTTGATGAGAGGGGCACAGCCTTTTTTATTTTGAAGGACTTAAGGGTGTGGAAAAAGAATTCCCGATGGCTCTGTCAAGTCATCGGGAACAGATACCCCAAATTTACGGCAGTAGTGGGGTAGCAAACGGTATGTTAGTTTTACGGTATCACAATAGTACGCTTGTGTCAACTGCCAGAAAGGAGACATCGCTGTGGCTAAAACAACAAAAATCGGACGCGACGCGGGTACTGGGAAATTTATTTCAGTGAAAGAAGCACAGAAAAATCCCAAAACCTCGGTCGTTGAGACGATCAAGAAGAAGTAAAAAAAAGGCCGGGGTATTCCCCCGGCCTCCCATTACGGAGGTCATGTGCTATGGACTGTAAAAAGGGAATTGTAATCTGTGTGGGCGTATGTCTGTGCTGCAATATTTACATGGAAGGGCTTGCTGAGACTCCCTACTACTCTGAGCACACACACGAGAACCACCCTACGTCACCAATAGGAAAGCTGCTTGTGGCAGGGACAACCGCCACTTCAGTAGCAATTTCGGGCTGGTAACAAAAAGGCCGTGGGATATCCCCCGGCCTTTCTTTTCAATCACTATTCACTTTTCACGCTTTCTCAGGCATTTTCCCTTCAAAGGCAATACGAGGCTACCCCTGTGTACTTTCTGAGGCAAAATCAACCGGATTAGGCCCACAAAGGCTGTCATTTTCATGTCGAACCACACTCTTTATGCTCCTTCCTGTAGTCAGCGCTTGAAATGATTTGCTGAAAAATGTAGATTACAACAAGAAACTATGGGATGACTGGAAACAAAAAGTTTGTCGAATAGGGATTAAGTTTTATTCTTTACACCAAAGGGATAGGCAGAATTAATGTGACTTCTCAAGATATTCTTGAAGAATATAAAACTTAAGGAATTATCTTGATGTTGACTTACGTTTAATCATTATTGACAGAAATTATTTAGAATTAAATTGTTTGTAATTATGTTTAAAATTCAAAATGAAAAAAAGACACATAAATATATATTTGGTCTTGTGCGCTATATTGGTGTTTATTTTAATACCATATGGTCAATGTTGTTTTATCCTAAGAAAACTTTAACGAACCATTTCTCAAAGTATAGAAGTTCTGATTTAATGAAACCAGGAGCGTTTTTAATGACAAATATCCTACTGAATTATTCGGTTGGTGAAATCTTTGGTTATAACATTCCTGAGTTTCCTTTCAAAGTTTCATTTTTGAAAAACATAATAGCGAGTTATGCGGTAAATTATGCTTTTTCGATAGCTTCAATTGTTTTAGGTTTGACTATCTTTTTTTTAATAATGAAACGTGTCATGAAAAATAAGAATTTAGATTATTTCATAACTTTAATATTTCCTGTCCTTTGTTATAGTAGTGTTGTATATTTACCTTCTATTGTATTGGGAAAAATTTATACTTTAATTTTTGGAGGTGATATACAAAATCTACTATTCAGCTTCTTCAGTCCAGCTTCTGTGAGACTAACTTTTATTACTTGTATCAAATTATTAGTCTATTTATTAATCCCTCTGATGATGCTTGTTTGGTGGCTCTGGTTAGTATATAAAGGTCTGAAATGTTCAGGCTCTGAAGCTAAATTTAGTCTTAAGAAAGTTGTCATATTTTCATATAGCATCTTTCTTATTATCCAAATAACATTATCTTTATTGACTTTTGGTATCGTTTACGGGGCTACATTAAGAGATTTCAAAACAATTATTTATGAAGATATAGAAAAAGAATTGTCTAAAAATCCTCCAAATTACTTTAGAGCAGCAATTTTGGCGGGGGATATAGCTAATAATGAAATGATGCCAAAATATATTCGATATGCCGCCATTTTAAGAGAGATTACTTATACACTTGCCTCGCCTCTTCATAGAACAGAAGATGAAATAATAAATCAAGCCTTAAAATATCTGAAAGAACGAGATTATAGCACTCTCGAAAATTTTTTGAGTGAATACTTGAAGAAGGTTTCATCCAATCGAGAAGATTTAAGGAGACCACTCTACGTGGGATTAATCAACGACCTTGAAAAATCAAAGCAATTGCGTAATTCACCAAATTTTGTCAACTTGCATGGTAAACCCTTTAACTTCATGTTTGTGTGTCCATCAAATCTAATAAGACTTTTCCCTTAAAATATATTCGATTGGAATAGCAAGACTAAAGCTTCGCAAAGGCTGGTATGCAAATGATTTTTCCTTCTTTTAAAATGTCAGTGTTAGAAGGCTTGTTTCTATTGGGAATCTTCGGTCATTACCTATTTCTGATTGTATCTGCTTGTAGGTGTAGCCCTCATCTGATGAGTGGTGTATACCGTACAGATTTGATGAAGAAGTTAACAGTGCATCTTATAACGTCTGATAGGTCAAGTTTTGAAGAGTACACAATTAAGTATTGGCCTTACCTGAATCTATTTCTTAACTCCTGCAAATTCACCTCTCCTCAATCCCTGAATACGTGCATAATAACATCTATGGTTGACCGAACAGTTTTTTACACTGTCATTGTCTACGACTCTTAGAGCGAAGGACAAAGTCTCAAAGCAATCGTTCGACTGAGCTCACGACGAAGTCTCAAGATGAGATTCCTCGTCCCGACAAATCGGGACTCGGAATGATGGCAAACTAAAACTATTTATGAGGCAGGGTACTATGATATTATACTTGGTGAAAGGGCCGTGAGATGAACAAAGAAATTTATGGGAGACTAAGAAAGATAAGTAAACGATTAAAGAAGGAATATAGCGCGCAGAAAGTTGTTCTCTTTGGGTCCTATGCCACAGGAAAAGCTACAAAAGACAGCGATGTTGACCTTTTTATTATTGCGCCTACGAAAGAACGATTCTTTGAGAGAATGGCAACTGTTAAACGTCTTATACGGGATTTACGAAATGGTTTTCCTGTCGCTCCTATTGTCTTGACACCAAAAGAAGTTGAAAGAAGACGAAAAGCAGGAGACCAATTTATTCAACAGATTTTAAAATCCGGGATTATTTTATGAAAAAACAGAGAGATACTCTGAATATTAAAGAGTGGATAGAAATCGCAAGAAAAGATTGGAAACGAATGAAAAGAAGTTTAAAAGCCCAAGATGCAGAGGCTGCTGGTTTCTTCTTTCAGCAATCCTTAGAAAAATATCTTAAGGCTTTTTTACTAAAATATGGATGGAGATTGCGAAAAATTCATGAGCTTGATGCATTATTAGACGATGCTGTCAAACATGATCCAAATTTAGAAAAATATCGGGATTTATGTGAACGAGTATCAGGATATTATTTTGCAGATAGATATCCACCTCTGGGAGTGTTAGAACTTACCTGTGTGGATATTAAAAAGGATTTGAAAGAAGTCAAAAAATTTGTTAAGGCACTGTTCCCAGATGAGAAATTAGATTCCAAAAAATAATAACTCCCGCAAGCTTACATCCCCTCAATCCCTCAACTCTTATATCAAGGGTATCTGCGATATTACGCGCAGGGTATAGTAACAGACAAATTCATACCAAATTTGTCTGTTACTACTTGACATATTTGGAACTATCTATTGCAAAATAACATTGAGAAGAATCAAGAGGGCAAAGAACATGAAGAGTAAGATTGCGAAAGCATTAGAACTCAAATATGAACCTGTGGCTATTCTGTGGAGTGATAAGAAACCTGAAAAGGCTGACCAGTTTGTAGAGGGCAGATGGGGTTGTGTGATGTGGTTGCTCGCACGGGCAGCAAAAGGGAAGACAGTCGTATTTGACAGAAAGACTTATGGATGTGTTGGCGGAGGTGTTGGTCTGGGATTTGGAAATCTGTATCTGGAGTTTCCAGGAGGTTTAGAGGGTTTTTCCTGCTTTCTGTCGACCGGCAATGAACGGTCTGGGTCAGGCAAAAAGATCGCTGAGCAGATTGAAAAATTTGCCAGAAAAGAATTTATCGAAAACTTTCTCAAGGGTGAAGGATATATCAAATCTCCTGAATTAGTGAAGAAGTTTGTTGAACAACTCCCCATGAAAGATATTTCTCAGAAATATGTTATCTTCAAGCCTCTCAGTAAGGTGGAGAAGAAAGATAAACCTGTGGTAATTGTTTTCATTGTAAACCCTCATCAACTTTCTGCTTTAATTATCCTGGCAAATTATGCAAGGGAGACCTTGGATAATGTGATCGTACCAATGGCAGCTGGATGCCAGCAGATAGGAATATTTGCATATAAGGAGGCTGAGTCTGAAAATCCGAGAGCGGTCATGGGATTAACTGATTTATCTGCAAGGAAGAATATCAGAAAGCAACTTGGTGAGGATGTGTTTACCTTTGCTGTTCCGTATAAGATGTTTAAAGAGCTGGAGAGCAATGTCAAGGGGAGTTTTCTGGAAAGGGAGACGTGGAAAAGTTTATTATCTTAGCCCGTTTGGTTCATAACAATAATAAGATAGCTCGAAGAAAGCAAGAGTCTCACAAACCAATCACATGAAAACTTATCTATCAAAGCTCTTCACTGGACGGCTGATAGACGCCGCGCAGTACAGATGTTACACTTAATGGTTACTTGTCTTCTGACTCTAATACTCCTTCTCATCTCCTTATACGGTTCAGCTTTTTCACAGCCTCCGGGGACCTCTAAAGACGTCTCTGATATATCTTTCAATTCTTTTAAGAGGGCATATAATGAACGAGATATAGATAGGATTAAAAAAATCATCGATGCAGGGTTTGCTGTCAACATGCAAGGTAACAATGGGAAGACAGCCCTCACCTATGTAGCAGACAATCTTCGCAACGAAACATTTTCTATCAGCGTCTCGGAGCTTCTTATCGGGAAAGGCGCTGATGTGAATATGCAAGATGCGATGGGCAGGATACCTATTATCTATGCCGTAGAACATGAGAACAAAGCATTAGCAGAGTTCCTTCTCGATAAAGGTACGGACGTAGCGCTCCATTGTTCTTCATATAATATGCCCATTGTATTTGTGCCCTTTATACGGCAGAAACCTGAACTGGCATATCTATTCGTTGCCAAGTGTAAAGATGTAAATATCCGAGACTCCATAGGGAATACACCGCTTTCATAGGCAGCGCGCTTTGGATATGTTGATACAGTCAAACTTCTCCTCCAGAAAGGCGCGAATGTCAATAATGCGAGCATCAACAATAAGATACCGCTCATGGAGGCAAGCGAGAAGGGACGTTATGAGATAGTGGAGCTTCTCATCAAAAGCGGTGCCAGTGTAAATGCACAAACCAAAAAGGGTTGGTCTGCACTTATGTGGGCAGCAGAGAAAGGATACATAGAAATTGTCTCTATGCTCATTGAGGTTGATGCGGACCTTTCAGCAAGGAATAACAAGGGAGAAAGGGCTCTCATAATTGCACAGAAGAACAACCATCAAGAAACAGCAAAATTTATCGAGGAAGCAGAAACAAAGAAACTGATAAAAAAGATTCTTTTCTTCAGTGCAATTGGCATTACCTGCACAGTTTTATTGTTTATTGCTATTAAGTACTTTTTTTCTTAAAAAAAAGAGAGGGAGACATAGTGTTAAAGAAAAAGAATGAACAGGGACAATTGTACTAGCTCACTAATTCGGTAACTTTCTGGAGTTTATCAAAGGGTGTTTCATAGTTCAAGCCTCCGTGTTTCCTCAGGTGATTATCATTTCTGCCCTAAACATCCAATCTGGTTCATAATGATACAGGCACAGTAAAAAATGGGATGTGTCCCTATTTGATTTCCTCGTAAAAAATGGGATGTGTCCCTATTTGATTTCCTCTATTTGATTTCCTACGCCCGTCTTGAGATTCATTGAGAGCTTGGCAGCCGGCTCAGCCCTGCTCCCTTTAAATGAGAAATCATTGAAATATAAATATTATTGTCTTTTAATACGTACACGTGGTTGAATTATGCTGTACCCCTGCTATACTATGAGCTAAGGGGGATCATAGTGCTTATGAAGAAAAATGATTTTCCTGGAATTGAAGATATAGTCGAAACGGTCCGCGAACCGCTTTTAGTTCTGGATGCGAACCTGAATATTCTCTCTGCCAACCGGAGCTTCTATAACATCTTCAAGGTAGAGCAGGGAGAAACCATCGGACATCTCATCTTCGATGTCGGCAACAAACAGTGGGACATCCCTGCGCTTCGGACATTGCTTGAGGACATTCTCCCAACACACAAACGGTTTGATAACTACGAAGTTGAGCATGATTTCCCCACCATCGGCCACAAAACAATGCTCCTAAATGCCCGCCAGGTCTATCGGAAAGATGTCGGCACGCAGATGATACTGCTTGCCATTGAGGACATTACCGAGCGTAGGGAGATAGAAAAGGGGCTGGAAAAAGCCCGTAAATAACTGGAAGTAACTAAAATATCCGAAGATGAAGCCCGCGAGTACGCCGAGAGCATCATCAACACCGTGCGTGAACCCTTAATCGCTCTGGATCAAGATTTAAGGGTAGTCACCGCCAGCCGCTCCTTCTATGAAGTCTTTAAGGTAACCCCCAAAGAGACCGTGGGACAGCTTATCTATGACCTGGGCAATAAACAGTGGAATATCCCCAAGCTGCGAGAACTGCTGGAAACCATCCTTCCCCAAAAGACAACCTTTGATAACTATGAGGTTGAACACGAGTTTTCTACCATTGGCAGGCGCATAATGCTTTTGAATGCCCGGCAAATTCAAAGAGTGTTGGGAAAGGAACGGATAATCCTCCTTGCCATTGAGGACATTACCGAGCGTAGGCGACTGGAAGACTTGTTAACAGAGTCTGAAGAGCGCTACAGACGTCTTTTTGAGACCGCAAACGACGGGATATTGCTTCTCGAAAAACACGAAGGGAAGATAACCCATGCTAATCCAGCCGCCACGGAGATGTTGGGCTATTCCAAAGAGGAGTGTATCGGGAAAAAGCTTCAGAATATCGGTGTCTCGCTTGATATGGGTGATTTTCAAAAGATAATGCAAACATTGGACAAGAGCGGCATTATTTATTACGATGATGTTCCGGTAAAAACCAAGGCCGGGCAATATATTGATACGGATATATATATGGTTGACAGGGCAAGATTGGTTCAATGTAATATTCGCGACATCACCGAGCGCAAGAGGGCAGAAGAGTCCCTGCTGGAAGCGCTCGAAGAAGTCAAGCAGTTAAAAACCAAATTGCATGAGGAGAATATCTACCTTCGGGAAGAATTTAATCTGTTGCACTCACACAAGGACATCGTAGGCAACAGTGAAGCTATCAGGACTGTATTGATGCAGATAGAACAAGTTGCAGAAACAGAGTCGACGGTCTTGATCCAGGGGGAGACGGGCACCGGAAAGGAATTGGTCGCAAATGCTATCCATGGCCTGAGTTCCCGAAAGGACCGCCTCATGATTAAAGTCAACTGTGGGGCCCTGCCGCCGACCCTCATCGAAAGTGAACTGTTCGGCCGCGAAAAGGGCGCTTTTACCGGCTCGCTGTCGAAGCAAATAGGCCGTTTTGAGCTTGCGGACGCTTCAACGATTTTCCTGGATGAGATCGACGCCCTGCCGCTGGAACTCCAGGCCAAGCTGCTTCGGGTACTGGAGAGCGGTGAGTTTGAGCGCCTGGGCAGCCCCCGGACCGTGAAGGTCGACGTCAGAATCATTTCGGCGACGAACCGCGATCTTGCCAGGTTAGTCAGCGAGGGCGGGTTCCGGGAAGACCTTTACTACCGTTTGAACGTTTTTTAGATTACCGTGCCGCCTCTTCGTGAGCGTCGGGAGGACATATTGCCGCTCGTATGGTCTTTTGTACAGGAGTTAAGCAAGAGGATGGGCAAGCGGATCGAATCAATACCGCAGAAGGGCGTTGAAGCCCTGCAAGCCTATCCCTGGCCGGGCAACGTAAGGGAACTGAGGAATATTACCGAGCGTGCGATGATCATCACCACCGGACCTGTGCTGCATTTGGATGTACCAAAGATTGCGCAGTCTGGTGCAGACCAGTCCGGGACTCTCGAAGAGGTAGAGAAACGGCACATTATCGAGGCTCTGAACACCACCGGATGGCGGGTAAGCGGCAAGAACGGTGCAGCAGAGATTTTAGGCATCAATCCAAAGACGCTTGAATCGAGGATGCAAAGACTGGGCATCCAAAGAAGTAAGCCCCGTTAGAGACCAGCGGTCTCCAACGGGTCGCCAGTGTCGGTGGCTTTCTCTAACGGGGCGAGAAGAATACCTGATATATCAGGAGACTCCTGATATATCAGAAGTCGGCACCTTTCAAAGTATCATTCCCTCATCGTAGCTTTCGCTGAAATTTCAATGTTTTCAACATCATAGAAACTCCTGTCCTGTCAACAACAGTCCTGGCACACATTATGCTCTTCAATACCATAATAGGTTCTCTTTTAATACAGTGAAGGCGTCAAGTGGAAGAAGAGAAAAGTGGATTGACGCGTGTAGCCGTAAGTCCGGGTGTGTAAAGTATGGATGAAGGTGTTTTTGTAGTATGTCAAAGCAATTTGACTACAAAAGGAAATCAATTTAAGGAGGGAAATCATAGGTATAGTCATCGGTATTTTGGTTGTGGTTGTATTAGTATTTGCGATTATGTATTTAGCAAAACGAACATAAAAGAGTATTTTAGAAAGGAGGGGAAAATGGGATTCATTATTGCAGTATTAGTTGTGGTAATTTTAGTGATAGTAGTTACAAGACTAATATAATATTCAGACCGATTCATGTGCTTATCAGCTACGTTGATGCGCTAAAGGTGTGGGGCTCCGCCCCACTCACCTCACTCATGACAATGTCATGGTAGTCAATCTATGGATGCCAACTTAAGTAAAAAAGATGGAGATATATCATGCTGATTGAGGTTCATAATCTTACAAAAGTCTATAATGAAAAAAGAGGGCTTCTCACAACCAGTTTTGAAGTAGAAAAAGGGGAATTAATTGCCATTATCGGGCACAACGGGGCCGGCAAATCTACTCTTCTAAAAATGTTAGCCAGTTGGCTCCTTCCTGACAGCGGAGAAGTTTTGGTGGATGGAATCAATCTGAAAAACAGGATGGCTCTGGTAAGGAAGGTTGGTTTTGTCCCGGAAACGCCTAACCTTTTTGATTTCTTTTCTGTTGAATACAATTTCAAACTATTTGCCCGTCTTTTTCAAATCCCTTTTTTACGAATAGAAGAAACTTTGAAAGAATTTAATTTACTGCCTTATCGTCATAATAAAATACAGGTTTTATCAAAGGGGTTAAAACAAAGGGTAAGCATCGGGCGTTCTCTTTTAGCAGATCCGCCGGTGCTTCTTTTTGATGAACCAACCTCAGGCCTGGATTTTGAGATGACGAAAGAGATTTATAGACTGCTAAAAAGTACTCATGCTTCAGGGAAAACAATCCTTTTTACCTCTCATCGCCCTGAAGAGATTAAAACCCTTGCAACACGTGTCATTTTGCTGCATCAGGGGAGTCTGGTCTTCGATGGCCCGCCCCAGGAATATTTCCAGTCAAAAATTTATGAGAATCTATACGCATGATAAGAAATATCATTACATTAACTTTGAATGATTTAGCCATTGCATTTAAAAATAAGACAATCTACCTGATTTTCTTTATTCCGCTGTTTGTTTTTTTATCCTTGAAAGTAGTCGATCAGAAAGATGAAAACTTTCAGAAAATAAAAATCGGACTCATTCAAAAAGAAAAATATTCTCCTGTTATTATTAAAAGCATCAAAGCAGCTGATAAAGTATTTGCAATTTCTTGGCTTTCTAATGAAGAGGAAGGCAAAAGGTGGTTAAAAGAAAAAAAAATAGATGGCATTTTGATAAAATCTGAAAAAGAACCGCAAAGTTTAGAGCTTTTAGTTTTAACAAAAGCATCCTTCTAAACCCTTGCAATAGTAGAAAGCTTTTCAGCATTACAAATAGCAGTAGAAGGAGATAGTAAAAACTGGATTTCAGATATTAAGCCTCTTCAGGACAGTGGGATTCAAAAACAGACGCTGCCCACCTGGATTTTAATGCTGGTTTTACTTGTAAGCTTCATTATAATTCCTGCGCAAGTTGCAGAAGAAAAAGAAAAAAAATTACTTCTTGGGCTCTTGCAAACTCCCATGCGTGAATTTGAGTGGCTGCTTGCCAAGTTATTTTTAGGGATGATTTTAATACACCTGGCAGTTATATTTCTTCATCTGCTGGGGAAATTTGAATTTGGAAATAGCCTGAGTTATGTTGCATTTATAGGAGTTGGCAGTTTCTGTTTTAGCTCTTTTGGAATATTTTTGGGTTTTTTATGTCGCAATCAGGCAAGTGCCAGAACTTTAGGTGTCCTTTTTTATCTGCCTCTTCTGCTTCCTTCTGCGTTATCCGACTTTTCACAAAAATTAAATACGGTTGCTCCTTTATTACCTTCCTATCAGTTTTATGAACCAATCAAAGCAATCCTGTTAGAGGGTGGCAGAATATCGAATTTCTCTCTGGAATGGATATATTTAATTTTAGTCGGACTCTTGACCTATTTTTTATCATATCTGTTAATGAAAAAACGTTGGCTAATGTAGTTTCAGAGCTACGCTGGTGGATGCTGACTATAACAAATGACCAGTCGTCTTGTGCGGTTGGCCCAAACACCCCAAATCAACAGAGCATTGACGATGGGAAGAATGTTAAGGGTTAAACAAGAGTGGAGGCCCTAAGATGTTTGAAGCTATTGTAGAGACAGTACGTGAACCCCTTATTGTACTGGATTCAGACTTGAGGATCCTTTCAGCAAACCGCAGCTTTTATAATTCATTCAAGGTAACGCCTGAGGAGACTATAGGTAATCTTATATATGACCTCGGAAACCGGCAGTGGGATATTCCCAGGCTTCGGACGTTGCTTGAAGATATTCTTCCCAAAAACAACAAGTTCGATGACTATGAAGTTGAGCATATATTTTCAAACATAGGACACAAAATAATGCTTCTCAATGCCCGCCGTATCACTCACAAAGAAATAGGTTCTCAGATGATCCTCCTTGCTATTGAAGACATTACAAAATTCAGAAAGCTGGAAAGAGAGCGAAAGAATATCCTTTCCATGTTTGCACATGACATGAAAAACCCTGCGGTAATATCGGAAGGCTTTCTGTCGAGACTCATCTTAGGCAAGACAGGGGCACTGACGGAAGAGCAACAAAACTACCTTGAAATTATCCATGGTGAGCTTAACAAATTATCACAATTAATATCAGATTTTATGCAGTTTTCGAGATTTGAAGCAATAGAATATAAGCCTGTTCACGCTCCATTTAACATAGAAGAGGAAATCCGGAAAAATATTGAAGCGGAAAAAGTGGAGGCTGAAAAGAAAGAAATCATTATAGGTCTTGAACACCTGGATACAATAACTCCTATAGTTAATGCAGATGCTGCTATGGTAAATCGCGTGATCAGAAATCTTCTCGTCAACGCAATAAAATATACCGACCCGGGAGGAGCTGTAACAATCAAAATATCAGACAGAGGCAATGAAATACTTGTCTCTGTTAAAGATACAGGCGTAGGAATACCGGAAGATCATCTGCCTTATATATTTGATGCATTCTACCGTGCGGGAAACTCAAAGGGTTCGGGGCTTGGGTTGTCCATTGCCAAAACAATAATAGAAGACCATGGAGGAAGGATATGGGCTGAAAGCATACCCGCCAATGGCAGTACCTTTAGCTTCACCTTGCCGAAATAGCAAAATAATATTTGGCGGGTAAGCGGCAAGAACGGTGCAGCAGAGATTTTAGGCATCAATCCAAAGACGCTTGAATCGAGGATGCAAAGACTGGGCATCCAAAGAAGTAAGCCCCGTTAGAGACCAGCGGTCTCCAAC
>Ga0315296_10002185_pt1 | contig 16767 bp, 16 predicted proteins | sample YL17G14_18_MG_FD_203921 | JGI IMG/M metagenome (GOLD analysis project Ga0315296, IMG submission 203921) | Sediment microbial communities from Yellowstone Lake, YNP, Wyoming, USA - YL17G14_18 | ecosystem: Environmental > Aquatic > Freshwater > Lake > Sediment | place: USA: Wyoming | collected... | reverse complement strand
AAAGGCATTCGCTACAACCAGGAGGATAAAGACCTGTTCGAGTTCGTCTCTACCCAGGTGGCGGCGGCGATCGAGCGAAAACGGACGGAAGGGGCGCTCCAGCAGGCGGAATCGAAGTTCCGCAATATCGTGGAGACCCTACCAGGTGTCGCTTACATCGCCGGGGCAGGGGGACAGGGCATCTGGGAATATGTCAGCCCGCAGATCGAACCCCTGCTCGGGTATACAGCGGAGGAGTGGATGGCTGATCCCAGGCTCTGGGCAGCGTGCATACACCCTGACGACCGGGAACGGGTGATCGCATTTAAAGCCAGCCTTTGGGATCTGAATGAACCTTGTACATTGAAAGATGAGTACCGCATGATCGCGCGTGACGGTCACCAGGTCTGGGTGCATGATGAGGCAGTGATAGTCAGGGACAATGCAGGTGATCCGGTTGCCTGGCAGGGTGTCCTGTATGACATCAGCGAGCGCAAGCAGGCTGAGGAAAGACTGCGCTCAAGCGAGGAGCGCTATCGCAGCCTCTTTGAAGATTCCCCTGTGTCACTCTGGGAGGAAGACTTTTCCGCGGTCAAGCTGCGCCTGGATGAATTGAAGCAACAGGGCGTCACGGATTTTATAACCTACTTCCAGGATCACCCGGAGGTCGTCACAGAGTTGGCGGGGTTGGTACATGTCATTGATGTGAATAAAGCTACATATCAATTGTTCAAGGCTGATACAAAAGAAGACCTGTTAACGAATCTCAGCCAAGTGCTCTGTGAATCAGCTTACGAAGGTTTTCGGTTGGAATTGGTGAATATCGCCCAGGGAAAGACCCATTTCGAATGGGAAGGCATCAACCGGACGCTGGCGGGTGACCAGATCAATGTCAGCCTGAGCTGGTCGGCAGCACCTGGCTATGAGGATACTTTATCCAAAGTCATCATATCCTTTTACGACATCACAGAGCGAAAATCCGCAGAAAAACAGATACAACGTCAGCTACAACGCCTGGCAGCGCTGAACTCGATAGACCTGGCAATAAATTCCAGTTCAGATCTTAGGGTTGTCCTTAATCTCCTGCTGGAGGAAGTCATCACACAGCTGGGTGTGGATGCGGTCGACATCCTGCTGTACGACAAGTACACCCAAAAATTGGACCATACCGCCGGGCGCGGCTTTCACACATCCGCTTTGCAGCATACACATTTAAGACTCGGCGAAGGTCTGGCCGGCAGGGCTGCATTGGAGCGGCGTTCCATCCACATAGCCAATCTGAAGGATACAAGGGAGTTATTCGAAAGCGCTCCATTGTTATCCGCAGAAGGGTTCGTCTCCTACCATACCGTGCCACTGCTCGCCAAAGGACAATTGATGGGTGTGATCGAGGTTTTCCACCGCTCATCCCTCACCCCCGATACTGAGTGGATAAACTTTTTTGAGACCCTGGCTGGACAGGCCGCCCTGGCTATAGATAATGCGCGCTTGTTTGAAGGATTGCAGCGATCGAACATTGAACTTGCCCTGGCTTATGACAATTCGCTGGAAGGCTGGTCACGGGCCCTCGACCTGCGCGACAAAGAGACCGAAGGTCACACAAAGCGGGTAACCGAGACGACCCTGAAACTGGCAAGCCACCTGGGATTAAAAGACGCTGAGCTTGTGCACGTTCGGCGTGGTGCACTGCTGCACGATATCGGCAAGATGGGTATTCCGGACAGCATCCTGCACAAACCCGGTCCGCTCAACGAGGAGGACTGGGCTCTCATGCGCCAGCATCCGGTCTTTGCCTATAATCTGCTCTCGCCCCTCACATATCTCCGACCTGCCTTGGAAATCCCTTACTGCCACCATGAGAAATGGGATGGCAGCGGTTACCCGCGCGGGCTCATGGGAGAGCAGATCCCTTTGACGGCACGCATCTTTGCCGTGGTAGACGTATGGGATGCGCTCATTTCAGACCGCCCTTACCGTAAAGCCTGGACGAACGAAAAGGCACTCGCGTATATCCGTGAGCAGGCAGGGCTTCATTTTGACCCCAATATCGTTGATGCCTTTTTGAAAACAATGGTCACCACGGATGACAATTGAATTTGCTTTCTAAAGGATGTTATCCGTGGTTTCATCGCCCGAAGCCAGGCAATGGTTGTGGATTTCTTTATTATTTTGAGGGGTTAATACTTTTCCGGATAAAAAAGCGAACCACGTAGTGGAATCCATTATTGTTTAGAATGAAATGGTTAAAATGTGAAACATCTGAAATGAGATGAAGTGAATGTAGAGCCTGGAAATTGCATGTATTAACCCCCCAGGAAATGGATATTCATGGCTTCGGGTAGAAAGAACACAGGGTAATGTCTTGAAGGATTGCTCTGTGTTCTCTTATTATTGGGCAGTGATTCCGGGTGTATTAATCTGAGCTACCAAAAAGCAGGGTCCCAGTAATGAATATCGTGAGACCCTGCCATATCACTTCGTAAAATTTACGGCTTTCTGCGTGACATCGAACCAAGAACCTGCATAATGGTGTTAGCCACAAACGCTCCGGACTGGGACCGGTGAGAGGACTGTCCCATCGGGCTGGTGGAGATCAATGCGTTCACGATCGCCTCGGCATTGCTGCCACCACGCTGCTTCGCATCCATGTAAGCCATGCCGGCATTCAGCAGATCGCCGACATCCATGCCGGGATCGGTTTGCTGATTGGCGGATTGTGTACCCGTCAGACCACCCAAGAGCGACCCGAGCAGATCAGCACTTCCCTGAGCCTGAGGAGCCGTCGTAGGCTCCTGACCACCGCCCAGGAGTGCCTTGAGCAGCATCCCGGCGTTGTCAGTGGTGACTGGTTGTCCCTGGAACTGTTGGGAAGCCTGGGCAAGCCCATTGGCGTATACCTGTGCTGATCCGCTCTTGCGTCCTCTCAGGATCTCGCTGGCATATGCCAGTTGGTCAGCCGGATCGGCACCTTTCTTTTCTTTGACAGCCTGTGTGATGACCTCGAATATCTGCACCATGTTGTCGCCATGGTCATTGTTATAGCTGTCCGCCTGGTTTAACGTTTCCCGTTGTCCCATGAGACCTTTGGTTACCGCACCGAACAGCTTCGCGAGGTCGATTCGATTAGGTTGTGGACTATTTGGCATTCTTTGGTCTCCTTATTAATAACATAATGCTATGGCACATATTTAAGTTTTTTGGCGGTTGCATGCCTCTATCTGTCCGGCCAGGTGTTTTGAAAATGGGATATCCTGGCATGTCAATTGATCAGCCGATTACTCGATTCATAACGAATCCAATAATAAAGAAACCCTGAATTTTATCAAGCTTCAGGGTCCACGAGTGGGCGGAACAGGGCTCGAACCTGCGACCTCATCTGTGTAAGAGATGCGCTCTGACCAACTGAGCTATCCGCCCGGATAGAAAAGATTATACCGCAGATGGAATGATTGGAAAACAGCAAAGTGTGTTAAACTTCGTCCGTATTTCGTTCCTGGAGATTCCATGCGTATTGTCCGCTATCAAACCGGCAAACAATCACCTCGCTATGGCTGGGTGCACAAAGATAAAATTGGCGATATCGAAGGTGACCTGTACGCTGAGTTCCGCCGTAGTGAAGCCCAAATTCCACTTTCAGAGGTCCAACTACTGGCTCCTTCCCAGCCAAGTAAGATCATCTGTATAGGACGTAACTATGTTGAGCACGCCAGGGAACACAATGTGGAAGTACCCGAAGTCCCAATGTTTTTCCTGAAACCACCATCTGCTGTCATCTCTCCAGGCGATACGATCATCCTGCCCCGGCTTTCGCAGCAGGTGGAGCATGAAGGTGAATTGGTCGTGGTGATCGGTCAACGCGGCCGCTATATAACCGCTGACGAAGCCAGGGCTTATATCCTTGGGTATACGATTGGGAATGATGTCACCGCCCGTGACCTGCAACGCATGGATAACCAATGGACCCGGAGCAAGGGCTTCGACACCTTTTGCCCCTTTGGTCCCTGGATCGACACCGAGTTCGATCCCTCCGATGCCATTCTTACCTGCCGTGTAAACGGGCAGATGCGCCAGATGGCTTCCACCCGCGACCTGGTCTTCGCTGTTAACACATTGATCGCCTATATCTCATCCGTGATGACACTCGAACCTGGTGACCTGATATTCACTGGTACACCAGCCGGGGTGGGACCGTTGACCGCCGGTGATGTGGTTGAAGTCGAGATTGAAGGCCTGGGTAATTTACGCAATCCGGTCGCGGCAGAATCCATCTGATCTAAACTCCGATCTGCTCTTTTCCCGCGAATTATTGGAAGCAGAATAGTACAAAAACATTCCAATATCATCTCGTTATTCGAAAATTATGATAAAGCTTGGGCTTTTTTATATACCTTCTTAATACGCGTAAGTTGAGTTGGGGACAATTCCGGACGTCGCATATCCAGCACAGACAGGAAACCCTCTTTGTTCTTTTTATCCACAGCGCAAAGCATGCTTTCCGCATGCGTTGGTACGTCCCGCGGGATGCAGATTTCCAGTTGTTGCAGCAGAAACGGAAATATTTTCTCCCGGAATTTTTCACCAGCAGTCGCGACCTTGGCCAGCGTTTTTATTCCCGCAACCACCGTGATCACGCTCCCATGTTCTATGACAGCCAGCACATCATCAAGATGTGCCCAGATTTCACCTGCCCGCCTGTCAGCGATGGTCGCCAGCCCGATCATCGCGCCCCACACCATCCGGTTCTCTTTGCTGTGCAATAGTTTTATAAAGTCGTACATATAATCTTCTATCAATTCGGGTTTGATATAGCCTATCTCATACAGCACCTTCAGGCAATCGCTGCTTATATTTTTATTTTTATTCCATAAGTTTTCAGCTATCTCACGGATCCCCTCACGGTTGCTGGTCTCTGCAAGTTCCTTGGCCAGCATCTGATTGGGGATTTCGTTGCGCTGGTTCTGGTAGTAAGCAATCTTATTCAGAGTAGACATGGGTGCTTCCAATTCGTATTTAGAATGGATCATCCAACATGCGTGGTGATCGTTCGCTTTGCCCCCGCCGCGACCAGCGCCTCAGCAACGATTTGAGCCGACTCTGGCTTGACCAGTGCGATCATATTCCCTCCGCGACCACTCCCGGATAGTTTCGCGCCCAGTGCGCCGGCACTTCTGGCAGCATCCACCAACCGGTCCAGTATCTGCGAGGATACGGTCATTTCCTGTAAAATGGAATGATTTTTGTCCATCAAAAAACCAAGGTCCATCATTTCACCCGATTCGATGGCTTCCCGCGCTTTTTGTACGATCTCCCCCACCGCGTCAAACATCTCCTCGAAGCGCGCTGGGTCAGCCTGCCACAGTTCGCGTACTTCCCTGACAGATTCTTTTGTTGAGGCTGACACCCCGGTATCACCAATTACAATGGTAAAGGGAACACTTGGATGGAAGGTTTCCACTGGACAACCCTTCAGAAAATAGACTGGTTTTGCATAAGTAACTACGGTGTTGTCAATCCCCGAGGGTGTACCGTGATGCAATTTCTCTATTTCAAAAGCCAGGGCGTTTACCTTTTCGTCTGGCATCACACATCCCAGGAACGATGCCAGGGCGCGGATCGCGGCAACGGACACTGCCGCTCCTGAGCCGAGCCCTGAAGCAACGGGGATGGTCGATTCGATGCGCATTGTGAAGGAAGGGGGATGTACAATTCCCAGTGCACCGAGAACCGCTCTAGTAACAGCTGCCAGCGGATGATTGGGGGGAAGCGCCTGGAGATCAGCATTCACGCCAATGCCCGGGGCTTCTATCCGGATTGTCCCGAGTCGGTTTTCGGTCACCGTCGCATTCGCCTGCACATCAGTTACCGGCACAGCCAGGGCTGGTCTCCCGTAGACGACGGCATGCTCCCCGAACAGAATGATCTTCCCAGGAGCCGAAGCAGATGTCATGAAAGATAAAATATGACCAGAACTGCCAATCCCCACAAAGTAATCGTAGCTTGCAACGGCCTGTCGGAGAGCAGCACTTCCTCGGGCGCACCCGCAGCGTGCGTTACCTGAATGAGATAAAGGTAACGGAAAACACCATACAGCACGAACGGGATGGTCAGCATCATGGTGTGGTTCGCGGGCAAATTAGGTGCTGAGAACGTATACAGGCTATAAGCCACGATCGTCGTGGAAGAGACGATGGTGATGAACTGGTCAAGTAATGGGATGGTGTAACCATCCAGCACTTTGCGATGCGTTCCAGCTCCGCTAGCAAGCAGCGCAAGTTCAGCTCGCCGCTTGCCTAAACCCAGATACAGTGCACCAAGTGTTGTGACGACATATAACCATGGTGAGAACCGCTCGACCTCGATCAATGTGACCCCTGAGTGGACACGCAGCACAAATCCCGCCGCAATGACCAGCACGTCCAGGATGGGTGCATGCTTGAACCAGAACGAGTAAGCCAGGATAAGCAGGAAATACATTGTAAGAACGGCCGCGAAAGCTGGTGCAAGCAGATAGCCCAGCGGTAAGGTAATTATCACCAATAGAATTCCCGCCACCCAGGCAAAGCGGACAGGCAGTTGTCCTGAAGGAAGAGGCCTGTACTTTTTCTCTGGATGTTGCCGATCTGCTTCAAGGTCAATCAGGTCGTTAAATATATATACTGCGCTGGATATCAGGCAAAAAAGGAAGAAGCCCGCCGCAGTTCGTATAGCAGGTTCAGGATGGAATAACTGCTTGTCAAAAACCAGGGCAAAGAACACAATTACATTCTTCGTCCACTGACGTATTCGCATGGTTTTTAGGATGGCTCTTAACATAAGGTTATTTTACCTGATAGCGGTAAAATACAGTGAATGAAAAAAATCCGCTTGGATCTCCTGCTCGTGGAACGTGGCTTGGTTGAGAACCGAAGCCAGGCACAACGCCTGATCATGGCAGGTCAAGTGCGGCTCGAGGGGCAGCTAGCAAGTAAACCTGGGATCATGGTCGCGCCGGAGGCGGAGATCGCCCTGACCTCCAACCCGCGGTTCGTCTCACGTGGAGGTGAAAAACTTGACACAGCCTTAAAAAGCTTCAAGGTGGATGTAAATGATCTGGTCTGTGCTGATGTTGGAGCATCGACAGGTGGATTCTGCGACTGCCTGCTTCAGCACGGTGCCGCGAAGGTTTATGCCATTGACGTGGGTAAAGGCATCCTGCATTGGAAGCTCCGTAATGATGCCCGGGTGGTCGTGATGGAAAAGACCAACGCCCGGTATGTGCAGTCTCTTCATGAGCCGGTGGGCCTGGCGACTGTTGATGCATCATTTATATCGTTGAAGATCCTTTTGCCGGTCATAAAAAAATGGTGTTCTTCATCTGGAGAGGGCATCATCGCACTTATCAAACCTCAATTCGAGGCTGGTCGCCTTGATGTTACACGCGGGAGAGGTGTGATCCGCGATACGGTGATCCACCGTCAGGTGTTGATGGAGGTTTTAACCTTCGGGCAAAAGGAGGGGTTAAATCCACGAGGATTGATCCGCTCACCTATCCTGGGACCGAAGGGTAATGTAGAATTCCTTGCGTGGTTTACGCTCATTGAACCAGGAGAGCAGCCAGAATGGTTGGTGGAAAAATTATTCCAATCCTTGTCAAATGAGAGCTCAAAATGAAATGCCCAAAATGTAATGTCGAGCTGGTCAAGAAGTTCTACAAGGGAATGATGGAAGTTGACTGCTGTGCCAACTGCAGGGGCATGTGGCTGGATCTTGAGGAAATGGATACACTCGAGGATATAGCCTTTAATATAGATGAGCACAAGGGTTCATTGTTTCATAAAAACACTGTCAGCGAACACCTCTGTCCACACTGTGGAACCCGGTTGCAGGAATTCCAGTACCGCCTGTATGATTTGAAGTTGGAATATTGTTCAGATAACAGTCATGGCTTCTGGTTGGATGCTGGCGAAGACGAGCGTATCATCGAAATCATGCACCAGCGTGCCCGGCAGGTGGAGAGGAAGCTCGATGTCGAGTCCGAGTGGCAACAAACCCTGAAACGGTTTCGAGCCAGGTCTTTCTTTGACAATCTCTTCAAATAATCCGGGAATCTTTCTTAATATAATTGTAGTATTTACTTCTGCGGGTGCTCAGCACCTCGTGAATTCATTTTTAATAAAATCAGATTTTAAGTCCTTCAGAGATCCTTTCTTCCACTAATCTGGGAAGGACGGATGCACCGGTCCTATACCATAATAGTCCGGACAGAAATTTACAGGTGGAAATCGGTTATACTTTCCGGTTGCGTTATGTCTGAAAATATCCGTAATTTTTGCATTATCGCCCACGTGGACCACGGCAAGTCCACCCTGGCTGACCGCCTGTTGCAGATCACTGGCACGATCTCCGAGCGTGACATGACCGAACAGGTCCTGGACAGCATGGAATTGGAACGCGAGAAGGGCGTGACGATCAAGGCTTCTGCCGTGCGCATGAACTACACCGCGGTGGATGGTCAGACCTATGAGCTCAACTTGATCGACACCCCCGGACATGTGGACTTCGGCTATGAGGTCAGCCGCGCCCTGAACGCCTGTGAGGGTGCCCTGCTGGTTGTTGACGCCACCCAGGGTATCGAAGCCCAGACCCTCGCCAACCTGTACGCCGCGCTTGAAGCAGACCTGGAGATCATCCCGGTTATCAATAAGATCGATCTTGCTTCCGCCCATCCTGACGAAGTCGCCGAGGACATCAGCAGCCTGCTGGATGTTCCACCCGGCAGCGTGATCCGCATCTCGGCAAAAATGGGGGTAAATATCACTGAGGTACTGGAAACCATAGTAACACAGATACCAGCGCCAAAAGGTACTTCAAACGCTCCATTACAGGCGCTGATCTTCGATTCACATTACGACGCATTCAAGGGTGTGATCGCATACATCCGTGTGGTTGAGGGCAGCATTCTCCCCACCCAGACCCTGCGTTTAATGTCCACCAACATCGATATTAAACCGGTTGAGATTGGCATCTTCGCTCCCAATCTTAAACCCGTCAAGTACCTCAACGCGGGTGAAGTTGGCTATGTGGCAACTGGTCTAAAAACTGTCCATGAATGTCGCGTCGGCGATACCCTGACCTCAGCCATTCAACCGGCCTCACAACCCCTCCCCGGCTACCGGCATCCCAAGCCGATGGTGTTCGCCGGCATCTACCCGGTTGAAGCGGATGATTATCCGGAACTGCGTGACGGCCTCGACAAGCTGCAGCTCAATGACGCCTCGCTGACCTTTGAACCGGAGACCTCCCAGGCAATTGGCTTTGGTTTCCGCGCCGGGTTCCTTGGCTTGTTCCACATGGAGATCGTCCAGGAACGCATCGAACGGGAGTATGACCTGGATGTGCTCTTCACTGCCCCTTCGGTCGAATACGAAGTGCTTTTGAATGATGGAACAACCATGCTGGTCGATTCGCCGGCTGAATTACCGGATGAAGCCCACGTCAGCGAGATACGAGAACCCTGGATGCAGATCCAGATATTCACTCCGACCGATTACTATGGCACGATCATGGAATTGACCATTAAACACCGTGCCACCTACAAAGGGCAGGAATACCCGGCACCTCACCGCGTACAGCTTAATTATGAGATCCCTCTTTCTGAGCTGATCGTTGACTTCTTCGACGACCTCAAGTCACGCACGCGCGGTTATGCCTCACTCGATTACCAATTCAAGGAATATCGCCAGGACGACCTGCAGAAACTCGAGATATTGGTCAACGGTGAGCCAGTTGACGCGCTGGCTTCCATCGTCCATAAAAAAGATGCCTTCCACCGAGGACAGTCGTTGATCACCAAATTGAGGAAGATTATTCCACGTCAATTATTTGATGTTGCCATCCAGGCTTCGGCTGGAGGTCGTGTAATCTCGCGTGCCAACGTCAAGGCAATCCGCAAGGATGTACTCGCCAAATGCTACGGCGGTGACATCACCCGGAAGAAAAAATTGTTGGAAAAACAAAAACGCGGCAAGAAACGCCTTAAACTGGTTGGTAACGTGGAGATCCCACAGGATGCTTTTATGGCTGTCCTGCGCCTGGAGGATGAGTGAGCAGTATTTTACATGACGCCCGCCGCTGGCTCCCCGGCGCGCTGGTCAGCCTTGCGCTGGTAGCAGTGATCCTGTACTTTGTTGACGTGCGCGCGGTGGTTGCAGCCATGCGCTCTGCAGATTATCGTCTCCTCCTTTTTGTTCTGGCTGGGAGCATTATCTGGTTGATCGTCCGCGGCATCGTCTGGCGCATCCTGCTGCGGGAACAGGTATCATATAAGGATGCCTTCCTGACCCTCAGCGAAGGTTACCTGCTGAACAACTTCCTGCCATTCCGCTTGGGTGAGATCGGACGTGCTTTTCTGCTCAGCCGCAAGACCGGTCTTGCATTCATGGAAATCCTTCCCACGATCGTAATTGAGCGTGTGTTTGACCTTGCGATATCAGCTGTTATTCTGATAAGTGCAGTTCCTTTCGTGGTTGGCGCATCGGGTGCGGAAAGGATTGGTTTCGCTGTTGGCGGGGGGGTAGTGGTTGGGCTTTTAATACTATATATAACTGTCCATAACCGTGAGCAAGCCCGGAATATTTTCAAAAACCTCACCGCTCGCTGGCCTGGTCTTCAGCATTTTGGGAACAATTTCCTCGGATCCTTCTTTGCTGGCCTGGCAGTACTGACCGATGGCAGGTTATTTTCTCGCTTTCTGTTCTGGATGGTATTGGACTGGTTGATAGCAGTCTTTCAGTACTATCTGATCATCGCTGCCTTTTTCCCACAGGCAAAGCTGGTATGGGGTATGTTCGGATTGGGAGCCGCGGCTTTTGGGGGGGCAGTTCCATCACTACCAGGTGCAATCGGGACATTTGAAGGAGCCTTCGGCGGAGCCCTTACCCTGTTGACGGGTGATCAGTCCACTGCCCTGGCAGTAGCCCTGACTGCCCGCCTGTACAACTATCTGGTCAGTGGTGTAGTCGGAGCATACGCCTTGTCCATTGAAGGTGAGACTTTATCAAGTATCTATAAGCAGCTGGTTAAGTTCGGGTCAACACAAGGAAGAACCGATCCCGACTGAATTATGATCTACGTTCAAGGAGAGAGCATGCCTCGCAGTTTTCTGATCACCGGCGGCGCCGGATTTATTGGAGCGAACTATGTCCACCGCTTGTTGAAACGCGGTGAAAATGTCACCATTTATGACAATCTCAGCCGCCGCGGTGCACCGCTCAATCTTAAATGGCTTCAGGAGACATACGGGGAAAAATCCTTCCATGTGGTCATTGGCGATGTGCGCGATCAAGCAATGGTAGCAGCCACCGCTCGTGAGGCAGATATCATCGTCCACCTCGCCTCCCAGGTGGCAGTCACAACTTCCGTGTTTAACCCGCGTGAGGATTTTGAAGTCAACGCCATCGGCACCTTCAACGTCCTGGAGGCTGCCCGCTCATCAGGACGGAACCCCATCATTTTGTATGCCTCGACCAATAAGGTCTACGGAGGCATGGAGCAAATCGCATTGGTTGAGGACGCCACCCGCTGGCGCTATGCTGACCTACCTTACGGCATACCTGAATCCCAACCTCTTGACTTCCACTCGCCTTACGGTTGTTCCAAAGGCAGTGGCGACCAGTATGTCCGCGATTATTTTCGAATCTACGGTCTTCCAACTGTTGTCTTTCGCCAATCATGTATCTATGGTCCCCGCCAGTTTGGTATCGAAGATCAAGGCTGGTTGGCCTGGATGGTCATTGCGGCTGTGACCGGTCGCCAGATCACGATCTACGGGGACGGCAAACAGGTACGGGATGTCCTGCATATAGATGACCTGCTGGACGCCTATGACGCTGCCCTGGCAAAGATCGACCAGGCTGCCGGACAGATCTATAACATCGGCGGCGGACCCCAAAATGCCTTGTCGATCTGGATTGAGTTCGGACCAATGCTGGAAAGATTATTGGGCAAGCCCATCCCCATCGCTCGCAACGGCTGGCGCCCCGGCGATCAGCGCGTTTTCGTTGCCGATATCCGCAAGGCAGAGCGCGAGCTGGGCTGGAAGCCCAGGATCGGAGTTGAAGAGGGGGTGACAGGCTTGTTCACCTGGATTAATGAGAATAAAGCACTGTTTGAATAATCTGTGAAAATGAGAAGCATAAGTCCTTATAGGTTTTTAAAAATTGTCAAATAATGATCTCCCTAATTAATATAGATACATATCCGCACCCATTTCCACACCATGACTAAAAACCATATCCGCCGCCTCGACCTATCCCTTATCATAACCCTGGTCTTCATGATCATCGAGGCTGTGGCAGGTTTTTTTGCCAACAGCCTGGCATTGTTGACAGATGCAGCCCACAACCTGACCGATGTGATCGCACTGGGACTCTCATTGTATGCCATGCGCCTGACACTGCAACCCGCCCATTCTGGTAAAACCTATGGCTACCACCGCGCTGGTATCATCGTGGCGCTGGCCAACTCGACCACACTGGTTGTCATTGCTCTGGCGATTTTCTACGAAGCCTATCGGCGGTTCATCTCTCCCCCCATGGTAAAAGCTAACATCCTGATCACAGTTGGTCTGGTTGCAGTCGTGGTCAACCTGGTTACCGCCTTGCTGGTCAAGCACGGAAGCGAGGGTGACCTGAACCTGCGCAGCGCCTTCCTGCACCTGATGGGTGATGTGCTCTCAACCATTGGGGCAGTGATCGCTGGTATTTTTATTCTCTTTACCGGCTGGAATTGGCTCGACCCCCTGGTCAGCGTGTTAATCGGCATCCTCATCCTGTGGAACGCCTGGGGTATCGTTCGCGAGACGATCCACATCCTCATGGAAAGCACCCCCAATGACATTGACATGGACGAAATGCTAAGTGAAATCCTGCAAATCGAGGGGGTCAATGGCGTGCATGACCTGCACGTCTGGAGCATCACCCAGAGCATGCGAACCCTTTCAGCCCATATCGTTACCGGTGACATGCCCATCAGCAAGGGAGCAGCCGTACAGAATACGATCAGTACGCTCCTGAGCGATAAATATGGTATCACGCACGCAACACTGCAATTGGAATGCACCGAATGCAATCCTGACCTGCTTTATTGTGATTTCAACCATCATAACAATGAGCAAGTAAAATTCAACCCTTTGTAATAACCGTGTACTATGCGTATCCTGAGCGTTCTAACCTACTACCGTCCTCACACCAGCGGCCTGACCATTTACGCCGAGCGCCTGGCACGTGCCCTGGCCAGGCGCGGTCACCAGGTCACCGTGATGACCACTCAGTATGACAAGTCTCTTCCATGCGAAGAGATTATGGATGGCGTCAGGGTTATCCGCGTCCCGGTCGCGCTGCGCATCAGCAAGGGAGTGCTCGCTCCGACCTTTGGCTTTGTTGCCACCAGGCTGGTCAGCCAGCATGATGTCGTACAGATGCACCTGCCTCAGTTCGATGCTCCTGGTATCGCCTTGCGCGCCCGCCTATTCCACCGTCCCTCTGTGCTGACCTATCACTGTGACCTGCACCTGCCTCCTGGGATTTTCAATCGTCTGGTCAATCTGGTCGTAAAATTTCAGAATAATATGGCCGGGCTGCTCTCGGATATTATCGTCACCTACACGCAGGATTACGCAGATCACTCGTCTTATCTCTCGCGCTACAAGCACAAACTGCGTCCCATCCTTCCACCGGTTGCCCTTCCGCCGCCCGAACGCGGAGCGGTCGCCTCCTTCGCCGAACGACACCAGATTGCAGAGCGTCGTCCGGTGATTGGCATGGTTACCCGCTTTGCAGCAGAAAAGGGTGTGGAGATCCTGCTTGAAGCCTTGCCCGTGGTCCTGGAGAAATATCCAAAAGCCCAGGTTCTTTTTGCTGGTCAATTCCAAAATGTGCTCGGTGAGGGGGTATATCACGATCACCTGATGCCGTTTATCAGGAAATTCGAATCCACAAGCCATTGGTTTTTTTTAGGCAACCTGGATCCACACCAGTTATCTGCCTATTACCCCAATATCGACATTCTGGTCGTCCCCTCCCTCAACTCAACGGAAGCCTTTGGTCTGGTTCAGATCGAAGCCATGATGAATAACGTCCCTTGTGTCGCCTCCGACCTGCCCGGTGTCCGCCAGCCAGTGATGATGACCGGCATGGGAAAAATAGTACCGATCGGTGATGCCTCTGCTCTTGCCCGGGCTATCCTGGAAATACTCGCCGAGCCGAAGAAGTACCTGCGCGACCCGGCTGAGGTCGCCCGCCCATTCGACCCCGACTCGGTGGCGGCAGAGTACGAGAAGTTACTCGAAATATTATTGAAGGGAAAGTGAGTAATCAGCCATGACCAGCACTTATGGGATGATTTCGAATCCATGCTCTCCGAAGTGTTTGTCAAAGGTGAACACAGTGTTGATGCCAAGTCGCTGCATGGTATCGAAACTGCTGCAATCTACCAGGCTCATTTGGCGGCGATTAACAGAAATGAGCATCGCGACAGCAAAGCGATGCTGCTCTGCCGCAATCCAGTCTATGCTCAGTAATGGGAGCATTTTCTGTAAGTCGAGCACCGCGTTCATTCCAAACCGGTTCTGTAAAAGCGCTATTGTTTCTACCAATACATAATTATTGCAGGCAAGGCTTTCTTTTTCCATGATAAGAGACACCCAGGTTCTTTTTGCGGATTCGTGATAGCCGTCGTCCTGATCAATGATGGCATAAAAAGCGGATGTGTCAATGTAAATCATGACCTATAGATCTCCGTCAGATACTTGTCATGATTAACTGCTACATCCGAAGTGCCCGAACTGTACTTACCCACAATGGAAAGCGCGTGTTTTCTTATTTCATCCATGTCTGGTTCTTCAGCGTCTTGCAGAACTTTTTCTACTCCCTGCCGAACAAGCGCAGCCAGCGACTGCCCGCGCCGGATGGACAACCGTTTTAATCTCTGATATTGTTCTTCCGGTAATTGAATTTGGGTTCTGATCATCATCATACACCTCATGATAACATTATAGCATAAAGCGATAACATTACATTATGCCAGAAAAAGATTCCCTCTTCCTCCACCTGCGCGACCTGCCCTATTTCCGCGCCCTGGTACGGACGGTCGAATCAGCCTTCTACCAGGATCTCGACCTGCCCTCCCCAACCCTGGACGTGGGCTGCGGTGATGGGCATTTCGCCTCGCTGACATTTGGACATAAACTCGATGTTGGTCTGGATCCCTGGCGTGCTCCGCTTCATGAGGCCAGGAAGCGAAACGCCTATCACTTGCTGGTTGAAGCCGATGGCGGGAAAATACCCTTCCCTGATGGCACCTTTGCCAGCGCTATCAGTAACTCGGTACTGGAGCACATTCTCAACATCGAGCCTGTATTAATTGAGATTGCCCGAACCCTTAAAACTGGTGCACCATTCATTTTTAGTATGCCAAACGAACGATATCTTTCTGAGTTGGATATCCCACGCCGCCTGCGGTCTTTGGGTTTGATGGGATTGGCGGATAAATATACCGATTGGTTCCGCCGCATATCGCGTGTCGCCCATGCTGATGATCCGGAAGTTTGGGAAAAGCGGCTGGTAAAAGCTAACTTTAGTCTGGATCGTTGCTGGCATTACTTTTCGCCTTCTGCCGTGCGCGTGTTAGAATGGGGGCATTATCTCGGTCTACCATCTCTGGTCGCCCGAGTTTTAACAGGGCGCTGGATCCTGGCTCCATATCGCTGGAATCTGTTCATTACCGAAGCCCTCGTGCGCAGGTATACCAGGGTTGAAACTGATGAACAAGGCACGTTCACTTTTTATATCGCTTACAAAAGGTAGAGGATGTTGGAGAACGCAATGTCTGGTGATACAGCCTTATTGATCATTGACATTCAAACTGGCATGTTTGACGAAAAGGATCCCGTCAATGAGGGGGACAAATTGCTCCAGATTCTAGCGGGACTGACCGCCAAAGCACACCAAAGCGGTATGCCGGTTATTTACGTCCAGCACAGCGGTGGAGATAATCACATCCTGCATTCCAGCAAACCCGGCTGGCCCATCCATCCCGCGATCGCCCCACAGCCGCACGATCTCATTGTACACAAACACCATCCTGATTCATTTCAGGAGACGAACTTACAGGTTGAATTACATCGTTTGGGCATCAAGAACCTCGTCGTAGCGGGTATTCAAACAGAATATTGCGTGGATACAACCTGCCGCCGCACTTACAGCTTGGGGTATGATGTCACCCTGGTCGAAGATGGGCACAGCACCTGGGATAATACTCATCTTAATGCCTCCCAGATCATCGCCCACCATAATGAGACCCTGGGCGGGTGGTTTGTGAATCTTAAACCTGCCGACAGCATTAAATTTGACCCCCTGCCCGTATAGAGCCATGTCCTTCGACGAAAAATACTTCAGTACCCACACGTATGCGGATATCTCGTTCGCCAAATTTAGCCAATACTGGTGGTCGAACCGTTTTTACGCCATCCTGGCGCGCCATTATGGCAAACGTGGCACACTCCTGCTGGAAATCGGCTGCGGTCTGGGTCACCTCGTAGGGCAGCTGCAGGATACTTTCAAGACTTACGCGATAGATGTCAACCACTGGGCACTGGTGCAGGCAAAAGTGACCGCTTCACACACCCGGCTGCAAGTTGGTTGTGCGGAGGCAATTCCATACGTGGAGGGCACCTTCGACGTGGTCATCATCAAACATGTTGTGGAACACCTGCTCTACCCTGAGAAAGCCCTGGCAGAACTTGGCCGCGTT
>Ga0315296_10002184_pt1 | contig 16767 bp, 16 predicted proteins | sample YL17G14_18_MG_FD_203921 | JGI IMG/M metagenome (GOLD analysis project Ga0315296, IMG submission 203921) | Sediment microbial communities from Yellowstone Lake, YNP, Wyoming, USA - YL17G14_18 | ecosystem: Environmental > Aquatic > Freshwater > Lake > Sediment | place: USA: Wyoming | collected... | reverse complement strand
TCTATGAGGTAGGTTGTTATCTTTGATTGCCCAGATTCGTAGCCTGATGTTTGGGCAGTAATTGTTGTTGTGTTGGCTGCGCAGGTTGAGAAGAAGGTTCCTGTAGCATATGTTTCTCCGAAGGGAATTGTCAGGGTTGTTGTGACGGTTCCCGCTTCAGGTTCGGAGGAGAATAAGTTGACGATTACGGCTCCTTCAGGATCTTTGGCGGGTCTTCCTTGGGCATCTTGAAGCTGAACTTGAACGGCTTCGTATTGTTGGTTATCCGCTGGCAGCGCTGAAGGTAGGCAATAAACGGCCAGTTTTGACGGAATCGGCCCGACTGTTGTTAGTGACTCTTGATCAGTCGTGTAGTCTGTTGCGGCTGCGATTATTGTTGTTGTGCCTGACCTGTATGTCGAGGTGAATTTTGCAGTGGCGTAGGTTTTCGACACGGGTATTGTGATTGTTGGGTCAACTGTGCCCACGTCTGTTTTGGATGAGGATAAAGTGACGGTTACGTTGCTGGTTACTTGCGCCATGTATCCTGATGCGTTTAGCAGTTGGACTAGAATTTGCTGGTAGGATTTTCCTTCTGCGAGGACTTTCGGCGGTCCAATGTAGATTTTTAGGGTGTTTGCTTGTGTTGCTGTTTTTCGTGTTGTGATTGTTGTTTGTTTGGACGAGTAGCCTGAAGCGATGGCTGTAATAACTGCTGAGCCTGTTGCGTCCTGGGTTGTGTTGATGGTCGCTATTGCGTAAGTGTTGCCTGCTTCAATTGTAACTGAAGGAGCCACTGCTGCTATCGTGTTGTTTGAGGAGGAAAGCGTAACCTGCACTGATTCGAGTGGGGCTTTTGCTGGTGATCCACCAGAGTCCTGGAGTTGAACTACTAAGGAGTCGTAGGAACCGCCGTCGGCTGGAAGTACAGGCGGGAAGCCGTACACTGCAAGTGTAGAGGGCATAGGTCCAACGGTGGTTACTGGTGCCTGAACGGTCATGTAGCCTGATGCGGTTGCTGTAATCGTTGTGGTTCCTGGTGTGTAGGTTGTGTAGAATTTAGCTGTTGCTTGTGTTGATCCTTTAGGTATAGTGATTGAAGAATCAACTGTGCCTATGTTGGTTAGCGATGATGATAGGCTTATTGTCGTGTCTTCGAGAGCTCTGGCTGGCGCGTTCTTAGAGTCTTGCAGTTGCACGAGAATTATGTCGTAAACGTTTTTGTCGGCGAGGACGCTGGCTGGTCCAACGTATATTTTGAGTTTAGATGGTTCAGCCGCTGATACGGAGAAAGTACTAGTATTAAGTAACACTTGAGAACAGACTATCACTAATGCTATGAGGGTAATTCCGAGAAGCTTCTTTCTTAACATGTTTTTTCACTTGACTTAGATTAAACAATAGATAATTGTTAGTTTTTGCTTATTTATCTTGTGTATTGGGAGTCAAGAGTCACTGCAATTTCCCATGTGATGACGGAGAATTGGATGCGAAAAAAGGCAGTTCATCTAACCAAATTTGATTCGGCTCTTCGTCCGCTGTACAGTGAAAAATCCATTATGAGCTTAAAGTGCTCCTGCGAAGCAGAGGGGTTTTGATTTTTAATTTTGTTCGCATCGTGCACGTGTTTTCTTATTAGTAGAAGTTTATTTGGCTTGGGTAGTCTTGACCGTAGTGAACGAACATTGTGCCATAGGCTGGTTGAAAGTAATACACGTTGACTTTTAGTGAAAATATGCTTCCTGCTGGTATCACCCCTTCTCCGAGAGGAGTCCATTGCCCAGTATCTAGGACGTTAATGTTTAGCGTGTACACCCCGATGTCTTGATTGGCAACATCAAAAGTTTGACTTCCAAGGTCATAGTATTGTCCGCTGTAGTAGAATCCTATTGATATAGTCACATTTTTGGCGTTTTGTACTTGGCTAACCTCGACATACATAGTCGCCGTTATGACGCTTGCAACGTAATTGGTGGGTAGCGCTGTTGAGTTTGCGTCTACCTCTTGGTTGGCTTTTCCCTGATTTGAGTATGATTGCAGTTTTATGCCTCTGCCGCCCTTGTACCATTTATCTGAGAGTTGGGCATCTGTATGCAAGTTGTTGTTTTCGTCAACGTAGAGGGTTCCTCCGCCGCCAATGAACGGTGCAGGACCATATACTGCGATGAGAGTTCCATTTTGTGTTACGGAGACTTTTGTGTCAGCGTTGGTTCCGTTCCAAGGTATTACACCAACCGTGTGATTCCAAGAACGAAAGACGTAGGTCGAGTTAGTTTCTGTTGTGTATGATACAGGGTGCTCTACTGGGTAAGGTAAAACATTAATTACCTGGTCGGGCAAGGAATGTGTAATTGAATCCCAGGTTATTGTGCCTTTGGATCGGGTTGAATTGTCAGACTCCTGGCTATATAGCCATACCGTATAGGTTTCATTTGGGTAGTCTTTTGAACCTGGCTTGTAGAATGCTGTTATTGTGCAGCTCTCGTTCACTGTTACTGTCGTCGGATTTAAGGTAGAGTTTTCTATGGTTGAGAGCCCTTGGGTGACGTTCCAATGGTCGAAGGTGTAGCCGAAGATCGGAATGTATCCAATTCCATAGGAGCCGACTGGCGTAATTGTTGAGTTTGGGAGAGAAAGACGGCGGAGATCCCCGAAATCTATTTGACCGTCATTTGTGGGAGCTGGAGAATCCAAAAGCTGGCTTTGAAGGTTTACTCTCACGTAGAGGCGGTAGTGTTCAGCTTCAATGAGTATGCCTTCCTTGGGTGTTGAAACGGCTATCTTAACGCCCAGTGTTTCGGTGTTTATCCTTGGAGTGAACGTTAGGACATATTCCCCGTTTCCTAGATATGTCAAAGCGATTACATTTCCAGGGGTCCAAGCAATTCCGGTTTGGTGCGCTTGTACTGCTAGGTTTTGGCTTGTGAGGTTTGGGATAGGCAAATCTGAACCGAAACCTGACGATTCATTAATATTAAACTTTAATGTTGTTTCGCCTGGCTCTGTGACATCAATGGATTCAACATCTATTGAAAGAGTCACTCTTTTGAATGATCTACCTACGTATCCTTGAAAACCATATGCAGGTGCGTCTATGTTGATGGTTGCGGTGGCATATATGCTAGCTGTTGTATTATCCCAACCCATGTAACTGAAGCTGACATACTCCTGAGGCACGCTTGTTTTCAAGCCTGTGTTGGCGTAAGTTGTCAACACGGAGCGGGTCCAATTTGCAATAAAACTTGATCCAGTGGCATTTGCATCAATTCGAGCTGCCGCGTCAGCAAGGATTGGATTATAGGTTGTTTGGTATACCTTACTGTATGTGGCGTTGTAGTTGTGACTGGAAACGTTAAGTGCAATATTTAGCGCCCTTTCGAAGTCGCTTGTCGTGCCCAAAACGAGTTCCTGAACGGGTTTGTAGCTCAACTCTTGTCGTTGCAGACTTATCTGATAGATTGAAGCAGCCAAAGAAAACGTTAGAACAGCAATCAGAATGGCTGCAATGACTACAAACTGACCTCTATTGTTTCTCATGAATCGAATCATAAAGTTGGCTCTCCTTCATGACTTTTGAACGGGGACTTTTGCATTTTGAAGCTGTTTTCGATTTCATGGACCTTCACTTTCCACTTTTGTCATTCACCAGCTCTGGCCAGTTGAAGCCTGAGTTGGCGGGTTTGCCCGCTTAGTGATGTGAACATGGTTGATACTGATGATATTTCTGAGGCACTAGCGAAAGATGCCGGATAACTCAGGTTGTTTATGTTATTTAAGATTGGATCGGGCTGCACTGAAATCATTCCGGTTGGGGTGCTGACGCAGTTAAAGACGGTAAAATTGTAGTATATTGTTGAGGGCAAGTTCGCTAGTAGGATATTTTTAACGGTTGTCGGGTCGGTTTGTGGTTTATCTATCACGCCGGATTCAATTACTGTGTTCAGAACGTTGTAGGCAAGGCGATCCAGATCTCCTCTTTCTTGAAGTACTTTAATGTTGGAGGACTGAATCATTACTGCTGAGGCGGAGAAAGTTGCGAGCAGAATAACTGCAGCTATGACTGCCTCAAGAATTCTTGAAACCCCTTGGCGGCTTCTTTTAGGTCTGTTTGCCACTAGTATGTCATCCTCCAGAGTTGCAGCCTTACTGTGCATGTGGTGTCTCCGATGATTGCTGTTCTCTCAAGAGAATATGAAAGAAGGGAACTAGATGAAGGAAGGTTGGGTATCGTGCTGAATGTTGCGTCGATGTTCTTTGAGGCATAGTAAAGTGTTTGATCGTCGGATAGGAATAGAACGGCAACCACGCTGGGTTCAGCGGAGCTTAACGTATAGGCTCGAAAGCCAGTTGGCGCGTCCAACCCAGTTGATCCTTGAACATTGAAGTTGGAGATAACGTATTGACCCGCTTGTTTGGTGGCAATAACTTCAGTAAATTTGGTCGTGCTGATTATTGAAAGAGAATCTACCAAGAGCTTGTCGCCAAAAAGATGTGCCTTGGCGGCACTTTGACTAGCGTAAACTTGTGTAGTATGTATTCCCATGTATTCTGCGCTAACGACTAAAATTTTCATTCCTGGGTCAGGGACGCTGCTAAAGGTTAAGGAGCAGGAACCATTAAAGTGGGTTGTACCACTAGCCGTTTGGTAGTTTATTGTGGCTCCTTCTGGATAGTAAAGCATAGCGGTAACTTGGGCATTTACCACAGGCAATGCTTGGTATTCTGATGAAACTGTCACATTATAAGAATCGGGATCAGAGGGCAAAGGGGAAATTTGCACTTTGAGTAGGGGGTGAATGTCTAAGGTAAAGCCGTAGCTATTGGCTAGATTTAGCTGCGGCGCGGTCGCATCGAGATTTAGTAAATGTGCAACCACGCTTGGTGAAATATAAAGAGGGTTGCCTGAGTCGAGTCTTTGTACATTGTCTGGGTCGAGCACGTATGCCTCACGCGTGCTTTCATGATATTTTGCCAGTCCGAAATCCTGGAGGTTTGATTCGCTAATGCTTGTGTCGCTGCCCCAATTGGGAGGTTGCCCAGAGTTCAGGAGTACTTGTGTCATGACTTTCTCAGCAGCGATTTTTACTTGCTCTTTATCTGATGCACTCAGTTGTGCGCTCGGCATTGTTGTTACGATTACTGACGAGGCAACTAGGATGGCGATGGCGATTACTGCTGCAAAGAGATATTCGTAAATGTGCGTGTTATCCACCTGCCGATAATCTTCCCAGTCCAGCCCGTGTAATTTCAGTTTCTTCTGTTTTTGTTTTCTGTGCCCAGACGACTGTGTTGTTTCCTCCCCCGTATATTGGGCCATAGGTAATTTCGGCAAGAGTGCCTGATGTTGTTTCCAGCTGCGTCTTGCTCTGACCTGCGCGTAATGGGATTAACGAGGTAGCGTTTATGTTATGGTTTGTTACAAGATAGGCATTGATGTACCAGCTGTTGGGTAGACTTGTGCCGTCCTCGAAGATTTCGACTATGTATGTTTTTCCGGCGACGTCACTGGGTAGGTTTAGAGTGCATGTCATAACGCCTGAACCTGAGTTGCCGAAGTTTGCCAAGTTTACTATTTCTACTACGTGCAGGGCTACGTTTTCGGATATTTCTTGGAGTTGTTGTCTTCTTGTGTCCGTTTGTAAGAAGTCAGTGATAATAGTGTATGAGAGGCCTATGCTTATGACTAGACCCATGAGGGCGATGGTGCCGATGATGTGTTGTATTGGTACTTCCATGCGGTTTTTTCTCCTAGGCTATTGAAATTTGAATTGTGACTATGGTAATCAGAACCGCGTAGTTTTTTGTGCTTGACATAGAAAGTAGAGTGGTTGGCGGATCTGTTGACTTTAGCGTAGCGGTGATAACGCCACTTGTGCCGGTAAATGTCCACGGAATGTTTGTGATACCAACGTTTTGCGCCATAACTCTCACGTTGCCTGAGCCCGTTGTGCTTCCTTGGGTTAGCTGCAGGAAAGTAATTTCGTAAAATTCGTAAGGCACAGATCCTATCCATTGTTGACTCATGTTGACCACTCTTACTCTGTTATAGTCTAGCTTAATTTTTAAACCGTTGCCTGTCTCGACTCTGAGGTAGCCAATGGGTTGTTGAAGTGTGATGCTTAGGCTATTGCTTCCCTTGAGATCTTGGCTTGCTCCTGACATTGAGGTGCCGCCGGTGTAGACGAGGCTGTATAGTGAATTGTGTGGTTCAGTTGTGGATGGGTAGGTATGACCGCTGGGTCCTGTGATTGTCAGGGTAGAAGTTGTGTCTTTGGCTATACCGATACCTCCGGTTATTTGGTTGAATTGTACGTAGCTTCCTGCTCCTTGTCTGAGTGAAACGTCTTGAATGACGCTATCCAATAGTAGCATGTTTGATTGAGCTTGCTGAAATTCTGAGTCCGCCATTTGCAAGCCCAGGATATTGGTGGCTACAAATGAGGCTATAACCAAGATTATCAGAAGTGCAGCTGTGATGATTACAGTTGAGATGATTGATGATATGCCTTTTTTGCGTCTACCTTTTCTCATGGGAGAAAGGCGGTTTGTGGATATTTTGCTCAACGCCATTTTGGTTAGCCCCCGAAACCTTGGAAGGGAATTGTCAAGAATCGCGCGATCATGATTAGTATTAGTGCGAGGATAACTAGGATCACTGCGTGTTTAAACCCTGCAGAAGCTTTTGTGCTGCTTATTTTTCCCGTGACTATGCCCGTTAAGTATACTTGCAGTATTAGCGGGGGCACTATAATTGTGGCGAACTGGCTGAAGGGCATTGCTTGGCGGGCGTAATTGTAGATTACCGTTCGGGTGAAACCCAAGAAAACGACGGTGGAGACCAGTAGGATTATGGCGCCTACATAGGGCATTATCAATAGAGGTTTTAAGGTCTCCTTTTTCTCCCTCTCTTGCGACGAGAGCATTTCGCTGAATTGCGTTAGAGTTTCCATCGTTTCGGGCGTTCCGCCGCCCACTTCTATGGCGTCCACCATGAGGTAGAGGTTGACAAGCGCTAGCCACGAACGGATTCTGGACTTGAGAGTCTCGTATACAGTTTCGAAGGATAGACCCCAACGAATTTGGCGTGATGCAACGCTGAGATGTTTCGTGAATCGCCCGTAGTTTCTGCCTGCCAGGTTCTCCATGCAGCTTTCTGGCGAGGCGCCGGTCTTGCGGGTCTCTGTGAAGTCTCTGAGGAAACTTGCGATTTCGTTTTCCATGTCTTTGCCCTTTCTTGTGTAGTAGCTGTGGGCGATGGCTGCTGGTGCATTGCCCACGATTAACGATAGACCCAGGCCTAAGGCTGCTTCGTACCCACGTTCTAAGCCAAGTGCTGCTCTCATATTGGTGATAAAATTCATGAAGGGCTCGGCTAGTGGTGGGTTTAGCCCTGGGACTATGAATGGTAAAAACATGGTTATTAGCATGAAAATCATTATGGGGAGGGTTGCTAGAAACACTTTATATGGACCCCAGTCGCTTAGCGGTTCATGCACTTGTTGAGCATCAGCCAAGTAAATGAACGCCACGGACAGTATTGGAACAAGGATGTAGGCGTAAAGCAGGTAATTTTCTGTGGTGAAGGCGCCTCCTTGGAAGTAACCGCTGAAAGCGGAGGATGTCATGAAAATTATTGCGAGGCTGAGCGTGACTAGGATACTTACTGTTACGTACGCTTCCATTAATACTGCAGCGCGGTCGCCGAAGGCTTTGACTTTGGCAGCTAGGTTGCGGAACATGGTTTCGGTTCGGATCAAGAGGTAATGCATGACGTCGCCGCCCGTTTTCACGGTTGAGGCATAGCCTAGGAATAGGTCGCGATAATCTCTTGAGGGCAAGTGTTGTGCTGATTTTTCCATGGCTGAAATCGGGTCATGCCCTTTCATCTGAACGTCGACTTCTATGTCCTTGATGGCTTTGACCATTTCGGGGAGAAGCGAACAATCTTTAAGTCTTTTGAGGCTAGCATAGGGTGACAAGCCGCCCGTTGCCATGACGCTGATGTACGCGCCTGCGAAGGGAACTTCGGCGTCAAGCTTGGACGCGCGGTCGCGGGCCATGATTTGGGGTACAACGTAGCCGAGAAGTAGCACAATGAATGGAAGTGGAATCAGGTAAAGTAAGCCTGTGAGGATAACTATTGGGATGATTGCTATGACGAAAATTAGGAATGCGAAACCTATCATGGCGAAGTATGCGGGTGGATAAATTTTTAGGCCTGCGTCTTCTAGGGTCTCGTCTAGTTTAGTGCGGCCGTTTAAGTAGAATACTTTTGAGATGAAGACGCCTAGCCAGTCAAAGTGTCGATAGCTGAAGCCAGCGAAGTTGAATTGGGTTTTCTTCTGCATTTCTTTGCCTCAAGTTTGTGTTTTCTTCGGTGTTGCTTCTTTTGTCCTTAAAGTCTGAGCTTCAAGGTTGTAGCTAGTGATTAGTTTTGCGATTTCGTTGTTTTTTCGGATGTTTTTTGCTCTCAAGTCTCTTAGATAGGCTATTCTTCGCCCAATTTCTATGAGGACTTCGTTGAGGGTTAGGCCTTGGCGAACGGCTATCTTGTGCAGTGTGTCGCTGTTCTTGAAGTCAACTTTGAAAGTGTCTGTAGTTGGGTTCCATGTGGCTATTTGTCGGTATTCGCCGATGTCGACTATTTCAGTGAGGGATGTTAGTCTTCTTCCAAATGTGATGTCGCCTCGGGCGCTTGGCAGTTGAACTCGTTCAATCATACATGACATATTTATGAGGGGGACGTAAGTTTTTGACACGTTCATGGGTGGGCTTGTTAGACGTTTAATTGCATAGTCTAGGTTGTCTGCGTGGAGCGTTGTTAGGCCTCCGTGGCCTGTTGCTAGAGCTTGGAAGAGCACGAATGCTTCTTCGCCTCTAATTTCGCCTACTATGATGTAGTCTGGTCTGTACCTCAATGATGTTTTCACGAGGTCGAAGAGGGTTACTTCGCCCGTTTTTATTGCGCCTAGGCCGTAGCTTTCTCGGCTAACGAGTTGCACCCAGTTTTCGTGGGGAATGTTCATTTCGGGTATTTCTTCAACTGTGACTATTTTCATTTGGGGTTTGACTAGGCTGGCAAAGGCGTTCAGGGTGCTTGTTTTGCCTGCGCCGGTTCCGCCTATTATGGCTAGGGTCATGCGGTTTTCGACGAGCACCCAGAAGTATGCTGCTAGCTCTTCGTTTACGGTGTTGAGTTCTATGAGGTCCATGATGCTGAAGGGCTCTTCTCGGAATCGTCTTATGGTGAAGGAGCCGCCTTTTGGTGAGACTTCTCGGCGGAAGGTGGCTGCCAGTCTGTCTTTTCCAGGCAGCATTGCGTCTAGGATTGGGAAAGCGGTGCTTATGTGTTTGCTGCTGAGGTGCGTTAGTTTAACGATTAGGTTATCAAGCGTTGCTTCGTCTGTGAATGTGAGGTTGGTTGGCATGCTCTCGTATTTTCGGTGCCACACGTACACGGGTATTCCCACGCCGTTCACGCTTATGTCTTCAATCATTGGATCGTTCATTGCGACGTGTATGTACTCGAATCCGAGGAAGTCTCTGTTTAGGTAGTACATGATTTTGATCCAGCTTTCCTCTGTCATGTTTTTGGTGAAGCCGTATTTTTTGCCGAGCCTTTTTGCTTCGTCTGCCAGGTGAGTTATTGGGTCAGTGCCTGATTTCGGAGGTTCGATTTCTTTGCTTATTACCTCCGCCAATTTTCGGAGGATTTCTTTTTCTGTTTCTCCGATTTGGACTTCGTCTATGAAGTACGCTTTTCCTCCGCCCAGTTCGGGCAGGGATGCTATGGTTACGCTTGAGTAGGAAGGCTGAATCGGGTAAGATTCCACGATCTCGGCATTCTCGGGAAGCCTTGTGAATAATACTGTTTCTGGGAGAGGCGGAAGTTTTCTAGTAAATAACTTTTGCACGCTTTTTGAGATAGCCTCTCGCAGTTGTAAGAAGAAGGAGTTACCTTGTTTCTTTTTCTCCTGTGACCCTTCTGAAACTTTGCTTGATGTTGTTGTTCCAGACGGAGCCTTCGCTTTCTTCTTGAACAACTTGCCTTTAATCTTCGAAATAGCCAATCGAACTTTGGCTAGTTGAGATTGTTTTTTTGGTTGGTTTTTTTTCTGTGCCATTATTCTGTTCCTCGCAAGCACCTCGAAAGGGGGAAACAAAAGGAAAGAAAGGGGGAAATTTGAAGGTAGTCTATGGTAGAACAACTACCTTCGGGTACTGGTTACCAGCTGTGGTCTGTATCGTAATTTCAACAGTCATGCCGCTAGTAAATCCAGTTGCGCCAGTTAGGTCAAGCGATGCTGCTGTAGTTGAAGCACCAGGATCTAATGTCAATGGAGTAAAGGCCGCAGTTGCGCCAACATCTCCCACTGGTTTGCCATTGACGAAAACAGTGTCCACATCAAGTGTAGCAGGCGCGGACCCCGTGTTCTTAAGTTGCATATTTATCGTATATCCGGTAGATTCGTCGCCACTAGCGTAGGCGCTTATAAATTGTAGTTTTTCGTATCTTGTCATGCTTGCGCCTAATCCGAGTACCCAGTAAGCTACAGCTATCGACATCACTATGGCTACAGCGACAATGATAATTGTTGCAATGACAGGGCTAACTCCTTTCTTATTCATTCTGAACCGCTTCATTATCTTGATTCACCTCCTTTGCTTCTGTCTCAAACCGCGATAGTTAAGCCTCAATATACAGGCATTTCTTATAAGCAATCGTTCCTTTCCACAAATATTTCGGGAACCGTAATATTTAAATCCCCAAAAAGGCAAAGCCTGATCCATAGGGGCTAAGCATGGTTGAAAAGAAAACGATAAAGCGACTCATAAAAATCTCGTGCGTGGTCCAAGCTGTGAACGCGTTAATGGACGTTTACATGTGGGTCACTTCTGGCTTCCACGTACCCTCATGGACCATATCCACACTCATCATAGGCTACTCAGTAATACTACTAGCCTACGACAGGCTATAGCAAAACATGCGCCTCAACCAAAAAACCAGAACGCACATTACGTCTCCTTCTTGGTTTTAGCGTCCCATTTCCATCCAAACTCCTTTCTTAACATCTCCCATCCTATTATGTTTTAGTAGTTTAGATACGTTGCACCTGACAAACTGTCGTTAGATCTGGATCTAGAGCCATATGGATCAAGGCTTTCCAAAAGATGTGTATATTCAATCTCTTCCTTACTTATATTAGGTGCCTTCAATGACTGAAGAGTGGAAAGCGAGAATAACCTTCAACCCCAACATTTTGGCAGGGAAACCAATCATAAAAGGCACAAGGATAGCCGTTGAATTCGTTCTGGATCTGCTTGCGAATGGTTGGACAACTGAAAACATACTGAAAAATTATCCGCAACTCAAAAAAGAAGACATAACTGCGGTTCTAAAATATGCAACTGAACTATTGAAAGAAGAGAAGGTTTATCCACTGCCTTGATCCAACTTCTGGCCGACGAAAACATTCCAACGAAAACCGTGGACCTGCTGAAAAAGTTTTGCGCGAATGCTTTCATGCGGTTGGGCCTGGAAGACCTTCCAGAAGCCCAATGGGGCTGTTCAGAACCTTCATCGTAATGCGAATGAAAGGGGTTCGCAGCCTAAGAGAAATGAGTAGACTGCTGAATGTCGATGACAGGCTGAGGAAGATCTGCTTGCTCAAGAAACGCGAGAAAGGTTATCCGAGGTCTGTTTTGAGCAGGTTCACCCGAAAGGTAGGAGCAGACAAGCTTGAAAGAATAATAGAAGACAAGGTTGTCACGCTCCTGAAAAGAAACAGGACCGTAAACGTTGACGCTGTTTTTGACGCCTCCTTCGTAAAAGCTTGGAGCACACGCCACCCAAAAAACAGCCAGAAGGGCTTCTCTGACGCTAATGCAAGAGTTGGAAGAACAGGCAGAACGTTCGGTTTAGGCTACAAGCTTCATTTGTCCATAGACTCCGAGAGCAGACTTCCATTGGTGAGCGTTGTGGCTCCGGCAAACGAGAACGAGAAGAAGCACACACCCTCCATATTGGAGAAGACCAGACAAGTCCTCTTTAACGTTGGAGCTAAACTCAGACGCGTAATTGCTGATAGCCAATACAGCGATGAGAAAGTCAGGAAGACTGTTGAAGCGGTGATTCCCTACCCTGCCAACCAGAAACGCGACGTTAAAGGTCTTCTTAGAGTGGATAAGAAGTTTAGAACCTATGGACCGGAAGACTTGAAGAGGAAATACCACAAGAGACCAGCGATTGAAGCTGTCTACAGCTTTTTGAAAACTCAATACAGTATGGTCATAAACAAGGTCAGGGGCTTAAAGAACGTCGCCTCCCACGCGCTTTACAGCATACTGTGCTTGGTTCTGAACAGAGAAGCAGCAGAAAACATTGGAAGACAAGACAAAGCAGTCTCACCAACGTTCTTCAACACATAATAAAGGGACAAGGCAGCGCGCGGCAGTAAAAACTGATAACTCTAGCTTTAGCTTGGAAACAAAAAAAGAAGGGTGTTTTGAGTTAGCCGCTGTATGGAAGGCGACCAGCTGCTGCGTTGAACCAATTGGCAAGCAGAAGCCAATAGCCCTTGTATTGGTTGTCTTGGAACGCTATATTTGCCTTCTCGAGAGTGAAGGGTCCATAGAAGTGTGTTTGTATGTATGTCTCATACTCCTCCATAGTGTCGGCTGTTTCATGTGGGTCTCCACTGTAACTTCCGGGGCCTCCGCAGTAGACTTTCACGTTATGCTTCCAGTATCCGGGTGAGAGCCCTGGCGGACATGCGCGAGCAACGTATACGTTTGAAACCACTACAGCTATCAGTGCAAGTGCAGCTACACTCAAGATGATTTTTTTGATTTTCATCTCCTTTCCCCATGTTGGAGATAGTCTTACACCTATATAAAATAAGCTGAAAAACACTTCTAGAGGACGCTTCTATTCAGATTCTAAACACCACAAGAGAAGATGCCATGCTGCAAAGACGATAATGAATAGAGCAGAGCCATAACCAATTATAATACCGTTTAGCCGCGCGAGCTATGAGAGTTCTAAAGATGATGTCTAAAGGGTGCCTGGGAGGTCTGCCAAGTCAGGAAGCGTGCAAACAGCCGTTCAGAACGTGTTTAGCAAAGCTTACGTCAACGTTTCTAAAGAGGGCTTCTACGGTCTCGTTTTCATCTTGTCCCGCTGGGATTCACCTCCTAAGCTTGGACGTAACACAAAATACGAGACCCCACTTCTCAAATTAAACATTAACTCAATTTAGGGACAAGCCAGCGCGCGTCTGTTTGCTGGGATGGGCAACTTCGATCCACGTCTGCGAGACTGTCCCGGCGTGAGCACGATTCTAGTTTTGGGTTTTGAACGCTTTCTAAAGTGCGCGTCGCTGCTTATGGGAAAGATTTAAGACTGAAAAGCTAGATATGTCCTGCAACGCGTTGCTGGACGGTTTTGGGCGAGGGATGAAAAGAGCCTCGAAATTGAGGGCTGCGGTTGTGCTTTTTTTGTTGGCGTTACTTCTGGGCGGATCAGCCACGCTGTCGGTCACCGCGGCGGAGATAACGTTTGTGTTGGCAATAGTGATTATTGTGATTATGGTTGTGGGCTCAATTATTAAATCTAAGCTCGGCAAGAGAAGAAAGTGAGAGCTCCGCGCGTTAGGCGTTTGATTTGGGATCGTAGGGTATGGATTTTCTTCAAGTTCGTCAATTCAGTCTTTGTAGTCGATTGTGAAGGATGAGTCGTAACTTTTTTGGCGGCGTTATGTGCTTGGGTGAAAGCGTGTTTGAAGTTTTGGAGGGCTTGCGCCAACTTTCGTTAACTGATTTTCTGCTTTGTATGGTTGAATCTTGATGTACTTTCGCTATTTCTTCTTGAGCTTTTGCGGCGTCTTTTCCATGTACGTCGCAAAAAAAGTGTATCTGCACAGAAGTCGCGAAGTTAAAGCGGAATGGCGCGTATAAGTGTTGAATAATTGTTTTTGGATTTGTTTTTGATTTTCTGGTTCAGTATGCGAAAGTTTTTATGCTGTTGGCTAGGTCGGGTCTGCCTACCTTGTGGGCTGTGACGGCCACGGCGTATATGCATGCGTAGCATATGGCAACGTGCATGCGGACCTTGGCTGCTCCCCTCCACCTCAGGTTGTCCATTGCTAGTTCTAGCTTCCCAGCCTTGAAGGCTCTGTCCATAGCCATCCTCATCTTGTAAAACTCTACAAGCGTGGGTTCTCCTCTGACCTTGAAGCGTCTCGTCACCCACAGGTTTATCAGCGGATCCTTCACTTTGAGCGGATGAGGAATAACCGGCTCTGCCCTGAACACCCTGATGGTTCTGAAGACGTCGGCTGAGTAATACTGCCTATCAGCTATCACGTAACGGATACTATTCCCATAACGTTTAAGCTGATGTGAAGCCGTCTTGAGAAGCGGCTTAACCATGTCTTTGTAGTTGACGTTTGCAGCTCGAACCATGTAGGCTATTGGTAGGGCTGACATGGATGCGGCTGTGTGTGCTCTCCAGCCAACCCTATAGCTACGGCGTTCAGTCTTCCCCACTCTTGCGCCTCGATCGCTGATGCCGCCCTTTCTCCCACGCCTAGAGTAAGCCTTGATGAAGGTGCTGTCCATGCTCAGCTTTACGGCTATCTCTGTATCCACTATGCCCATCATGAAGGCTTGCTCCCTCAGCTCTCTGAACAAGCCCTCAATATTCTCAGGCTTACTACGTTTGATGAACTTGCTGAAGGTCGTGTGGTCTGGAGCCTTATCCTTGAACTCGCAGATCTCCCGCGCATAACGCCTCTTCTCAAGCCTTAAACAAAGCTTCCTCATGGATGGTATAGCCTCGAAGCGCATGAACAACAAAGCCAGAAGCATAGAACGAACCGGGTAACGCGGCCTGCCCCTCCCAGAGTTGACGTACCTGACCTCGATTTGCTTCACAGTTACGCTTATATCCACCATAGAAAACAACAGCTTGAGGGTGTCAACGGGCAGGCGTTGAAAACCATCCAAAAGAGTTTATCACCTCCCATAAGGGTGGTTTTTGCTATCCCTTGACACTCTCACCCCCATAAACCTAACCAAGCCTAGAAAAGGCTTTATTGAAAGAAATAAGCCGAGAAATAATTATTCAACACTTATGCGCGCACGTTTTCAGGGCGAGACCCAACATAAGCGAAGCAATCCGTGATTTGATTGAAAAAGAGCCTTTATCTTATTATTACACACTGCTATCAGAATATGCATAACGCTTCATTTCCTGACTTGCTTGAGAGATGATTGGCTTTCCAATTAAGTTTGCCACTTGAAGAATACGTTGGCGGGCGCTGCTCCCTCTCGTGTCAACCATCACGCGAAAAGTACCCCCTCCCACCCCCTTACTGGCGTATCAGGCTCTGCCCGTTGTAATACGTAATACAGTATGCGAAGTGCGCGGGCTGCTGTCTGTGAATCGATACGCTGACCTTCAGCGCGTACTGGGTGTACGAGGTTCTCCTAGATGACGTGCGTCTTGACGTGCATTACTACTTTTTGTGCTTGGGTTAGAGCTGTGTCAGCTGTTTCTCTTGTGTAAAATTTGTTTGGCGCGAGAAGTTCTAAACCTTTGCGAATGGGGTATCGGGCCTTTGTGATGTGGGGTTCAAGAATTTTCATGGACTCGATCATTTCTCTCATAGCTGGTTGCAACTCATGGGTAGCGCTTGAGACCAGCATGTTTAGAACCAGTGAGTTCCTGTGTTTCTTGCTGGGTTTGGCGCCTAACGTTATGAGTAAAGCTGATGTGGCGTTCTCCGCAGATGATGCGCTGAGGAAGGCGCAGAGGGCGTATCTTCCCTCTTTGAAGGCTAGTTCTGCGTCTTTTAGCTGGTCTTCTGCGGTTTCAAGGTAGGAAGTAGCTTCTTTTGAATCCATGTTTGGGCCTCCTCATTGTAAACCCAGTTCTCTCGCATTTCTTTTTTCTTAATGGAGAGCAGGTTTTCCACTCCTCCACGGTCATGTAGTATTTGGTAGCCTTCTAATAGCCCAAAGGAAAAGGCGGTCTTAGCTTGGAGATTTATGATTAGATCGTCATACGTCAAGAAAACGGCTTCCACTGGGACGTTGTGTTTGAACATGAGGTTATAGATTATATTGTTGAGTTGATCTTCCATTTCTACTTCTGTTACGACTAGTAAGTCAATGTCGCTTTCTTCTGTAGCCTGTTCCTTAGCCACGCTCCCGAACAAAATAACTGCAACAACCTGCTCATTGTGGCTTATTTCCTCTGCGATCAATCTTGCCTTTACTTTTAGCGAGATCTTTTCCTGAAGGTATTTTGCAAAAATTGGGTCACCATTTATTATTTCAGTAGGGTTTTTCAGTTGATAATTACTTCCTTCGTGTTCAACTATTCCAGATGAAGATAGTTCCTCTAACTTCTTGGACAGCCAGCGGTCACTTAATCCTGTGGTGGATTTTAGTCCACCATAGCTTTTGGGACTTCTGATCAAAGCTGCCACAATTTTGCCTTCAGGGGTAATTTCAACCAGTGAGGGTAGACGCCTCATTAGGATTTTTCACTAAGTAAAGTAAACTTTATTTAGTATAATAAACTTTGCTGTTTTCGGGGATAGGACGATGGTCCTGTAGGATACAGTATGCGAAGTGCGCGGGCTGAAGATTGGTCAGCGCGCGCCAGCTTGTTGCTAAATCGATTTATGCGTGTCAATTTCAGGTTATCTTGCGAGCATAGTGATTAATCTGGCTTTTTCAGGTCTATTTAGCCTTAAAGCCGCCACCGCTGTTAGGAGCATA
>Ga0315296_10002183_pt1 | contig 16768 bp, 22 predicted proteins | sample YL17G14_18_MG_FD_203921 | JGI IMG/M metagenome (GOLD analysis project Ga0315296, IMG submission 203921) | Sediment microbial communities from Yellowstone Lake, YNP, Wyoming, USA - YL17G14_18 | ecosystem: Environmental > Aquatic > Freshwater > Lake > Sediment | place: USA: Wyoming | collected... | reverse complement strand
AATCTTTAAACCCATGACACATTCCGGAGCTCATGCCACTCCGATCCAAAGCGAAGGAACTCTCCGAGAAGTATAAATTTAACCCCTTTCCCTTAAATCAGGTCATGGACGAGCTCGCGAGCGCCGGGCTCGACCCCGATGCGTTCGACTGGCTCACTGTCGTTCAGGACACACTAGATTCAGGGATCACGGTCCCGAACCTATATATCAAGCTCGGAGAATATTACGAGATCACGCGCCCCCAGGAAGAGGTCCCCGCTCGAGAGCTCGAGATCATCGAGGAGAGAGCGACGGAATACGAGGAGGAAGAACTACGGGATATGATAGAAACCGCAGTATCCAGGGTTGCGGAGAGTGAGCGCATGGCACTTCGAGACTATGTCTATCAGGAACTTAAACGGGTTCTTCTGGAGACACCGGAAGCCAAATCAAAGGAAGGGATCGAACTCCTAAAAGTCGCCATTCAAGCCTTCGACAAACGTATAGCGGACCAGGAAGCAGAGTTTAAAACGACTTTGCAGACCACGGCAAAGACCATGTTAGAAGCCAGCGAAATGAGGTTTAAGGCTGAACTGGGACAGATCCGCGCCCAGGTCCGCGAAACGCTCACAGCTCCCAAGCCGACCCCCGCCCTGTTCAGAGCGCAGGCACGCCTCAAAACCCCACCAATCCCCGAGGAGATCGTCCCCGAGGGTTACACACGGGAAAGGATCGTTACCACGACAGAACGCAAGATTGACCCCTCCACCGGAAAGGAAACGGGGATCGTCGAGTTCCATGAGATCCCGCCCGAGGTCGCGGTCTTCCGAGCACCGGACGGACGTCTCTTTCAGGTGAAGGACCGGAAGATGAAGGAGATCACCGTTCCCGAAATATTGAAGCTGATTTATCCGCGAATACCCACGCCTCCTCTGATGGGAGCAGGACTACCCAGGGGAGCGATCCCCCTGGGTGTCCCTATTTTTATTCCCTCCGTCGCTCGACTCGATCTAAACGACATCTTCAAGACGATCGACGAGATCAAGCGCGAGGACCTGACGTTTTACACCAGGTTGAAGGACCAGGGTAAGACGCTCCAGGAGATCGTGATCGAGTGGCGCAAAACGAAAGAGCTCCGGTAGGTCCTCCCTCGTTAACCTGCATATGCTCGGAGCCGATCCTATTTAGATTGTGTGGGTATCCGGAGCGATGGCATTGTACCAAATGCAGAAAGAACCGAGACAACGCTCCTCGAGGAGCGCGGATCCTCGGGTGAATGGGACCGTTAACTGTATACAGCGGGTTTTCAGCGATCGTTAAGTTGTCCTGAATCAAAAAAAGCATAGTCGTCGAGCTCCGGAGCTCCCGGACTCCGGGCGCTGCGAGCTGCAAGACTGTATACAGCCGAATCAGGACGTGCTCCACTCCTTGAGCATCTTTTTCAGGAAAAAAGAAAAGGGAAGGCATCGCATCCCCGAAGCCTTCCCTAGCCTACTCCTCTCGTTTCTTCCCCATGGGGAACTTCGACGGTTCTAAACTCACTATATCCACAACCTTCCTTTACGCCAGGTCGAGGATCAGGACATCCGATCACTTCCGAGCACCAGGTCCAGAACCTCCGACACCATACCCGAGCTCTTGTTTTTTCCATGTCTACCCCTCTTTTTTCTTGAATTGATCTAATGGAGTGCAGTCCTTTCCTCTCAATCGTTTCTTTCGTCGATACGAGTAAGCTCGTTTGAACGCTCGAGCATGTGTATCCATGTGTGCATCCCTCAATTTTTGAGAGGAGAAAACACCCGGACAGTCCTTATATTTGCATGGATATATTTTAGACATCAGCTCTCTCTCCTCATCGAGAGGAACTTCTCTACGATCTTATCGTTCAAGATCTTCATTTCACGACTGACGAATTTCTGGAGCTCTGAACATTGCGATGCGTGGATCTGTCCCCATTTGAATTGGGCTTCCGTCTCGTCGTTGCCTGGCACGATCATACCGATTCCGCAGACCTTACAGCTACAATACCACGTAGTCATGTTTTCCCCTCTTTTTCTTTCGTTCTTTTCATCAGCTCGTCATGGACCTGGCGCCCTCCCTTCATCGCATGATAGATAGCCAGGCAACATACCCCACAAATATCCGTCTGTTGAATTGATCCATCATCGAGGTGCACACCAGGAATATCGAGCATTCCTAGCCCTCGTCCTCCGTGCTTATGACACATCAGACAACGAGGTTTATCGACCACGTGCTCCCCTCCTCCGTCTTAATGTTGACCAATCAAAAAGGTAGCTCCTCCGTTTCAATGCGGTGGTAGTAGTAGTAGACATGATCTGCTGACATTTCAAATGGATCCGATCGAGCTCTGCGTCCTGGAGGACGTCCGTCTTGATCACCGGAGGACGTGCTCGAGGATCAACGCGCCGAGGTTCGGGGAAAGCACTTAATTTAAGTGTGTGTATTTTCTCATGCGCCATGATACGACGCCGGACCGTCCCGTATCGTCCTGGGTCCCTGATTCTCCTGCCGCAGCAGCTGGTCCGGTTCCATCCTGGTTCTCTGGTCATGTGATCAGTCCTCTAGGACCCATTGCAATGCCATAATCCAGCCCTTAAGGTAAGCTTTCTCTTTTGTGCCCTCCGCTATTTTCTGCAACCTCGTTCGTTCTTCTATACTTCTTTTTATCGTTTTTTCAGTTTTCATGTGATCAGTCCTTCCGTCGTCCTTTGCGGACCTTCATAACGACGTATTCCTTAACCTGTTGATCGCTTCGGTGAGCTTTCCATGCTCGATTCCGAGCGTCGTCCCTGTCCTTTCCTTTCACATAGTAAGGATATGAATGAGTATAGATCACTTCGACGGTCCACCAGGGTAAGGGTTTACGTCCCATCTACCTCACCATCCTTCGGGGTAATCTCTTATTTCTAGTTCTCCCTTTATTTCGGATTCTATAGTAAATATTGCACCCATCGCATCTAAAAACGCGGTCTCGTATTTTTTTTAATTCCTTTCCGCAGTCGGTGCATGTCAAGATCAAATCCTCGATCTTGCACGTCATCCTACCTCACCGTCCTCCTTCGGGGTTTGCGGAAATCTTACCCCTTCCTTTGCAGGTAGAGCAAACCTGCCAATTCCTCTCCCAGTTCTGCTTCTGGGTTATATGGGCAGATACTGCTTGCCGATTCGATGGAGTGATGTGCGCTTTCCATCCGCATCCGCTGCATTTCCAGCCTGTTTTAGTTTTGATAGGAAATGCCAAATAATGATATCCCGGATAAATGCCACCTTTCCGCGCCTTCATCGGGGACACCCCTTCTTTTCCACTGGAACGCTTGACTTCACGATCTCGAGGCGTTCCCCGATCGATCGGAGCTCGAGATCGTCCCCCTCGTGCCAATTCATCAGCTCGAGGACCGCTTTCGGAACCACGATCCCGAGCGATCCCCCGATCCGTTGTAGTCGCCGAATTAAACTCATGTCTTACCCCAGGGAGAACCTGTATCTTACTCCAATATTTAAAATCACGTTTGAATGACGTATAACCCACAGTATACGTCGATGGATTATCCGTCATATTTTGACGCCGGTCCGGTTCCCAGAGCTGGATTAATCGGACCAGCGGGGGCATGGAGCCCCGATACCTCCATGAGCTCTTTAGATCCCAATGGATGCACATGAGGACCTGGAGGTATGGATAGATATAGACTTCTGATTATTTAAGAATATCCCATTATACATGAATTGGCTGTATACAGTCATGGGGTCGGTGCCCTGGTGCCTCGAGGCTGCACGATCCGGAGCTGATCAACTTGAGGACCTGGGAGCATAGCGATAAAAACGATCGGAGCACGTGCTCCTGGATCGTCGCGCGCATCGCTGTATACAGTTATTCGTATAATTTATCCTGGATCGCGCGGAGCATGAGGACGTGATTTCTCTCCTCGTTTGTAATTTTCTTGATCTCGTTTATTATTGCATTCCTAACCGCTTCGTTCTTGATTGGTGAACCAAGATATAGATCACCCCGTGCAGCATCGAGCAGGCGCTCGTAAGCCTTTATCCCGTCGACCTCCTCCCGGATCATGTCAGCGATCAGGTCCTCAATATTTCCTTCACGTTGTCCCAGTGGCATAGTTTTACACCTCATCAAATTCGACGAATCCAGTGATCGTATCCCCGATCACTCCGACGACAAGGAGATTTATGGCTAGTCCCTCATTCGGTTGGAGTTCATAGGCATTGTTGGATTGATCGAATGGCATATTAATCTGTTGTAGTGGAGCTAGTTGCCGAGGTTGTTGGATGCACATACCGACCGTTTCAAACACCACACCGGTTATACCTAGCGCTGCTGCTGGATTTTGTCGCGCATCGACTACGGTGCTCGCGCCATAGGTAGTTTTCTTTTTGACTATGACTATAACACTTCCCCCCGTTGGTGTTGCAGTGCTGAACCTCATAATTTGGTATGTCTGCGTGGTAGCGGCGGCGGTCCCATCGAAGGATGTTGTCAAAACGATCCTTCGTAGTCTGATCGTTTTCGCCGCGCCATTTCTAAACGCCCAGATATAAGAGCCTGCTGCGATCGCTGCGGTCTGTCGTCCCATCGAGATCGGAATAAGATAACTTCCACCTGGAGTTTTATAGAGCTCTTGACCTGCTGAATCATACTCCGTAACTCGTGCCGCTTTGCTCGTCGGATCGATCTTCAAGAGATCCGGTGAATCTCCACTTTTTATGACTGCCATCTTATCCTCCTATGAGATAATTAACTTTGAATTTGTCCGCTAAATATCCATCCATCCCACGAGCATAAAGCATAAATTGACCGTCGCCAGGTCCGAATTTAAGATCGATCGCGTCCAGCTCGAGCTCGTCCAGGTCCTTACCCGTGGGCGCTTCGTATGCGACCTGTCCAGTGATCCGAGAATTAACATTAACGTCCACGTCTACTATCGTGAAAAGTTTTTCACTGACGGGTGTCGCGCCGAAATCTATTTCGGTCTGCTTGGTGGTTACGCCTGGCGGACCTGGTGGACCCGGATCACCTTGAGGTCCTTGGATCCCTTGAATTCCCTGCTCCCCTTGGGGTCCGGGATCACCTTGAGGTCCTTGGATCCCTTGAATTCCCTGCTCCCCTTGGGGTCCGGGATCACCTTGAGGTCCTTGGATGCCCTGGATCCCCTGCTCCCCTGGGTCTCCCTGGAGCCCCTGAAGACCTTGGATCCCCTGCTCCCCTGGGTCTCCCTGGAGCCCCTGAAGACCTTGAATCCCCTGCTCCCCTGGATCCCCTTGAGGACCTGGCAGACCTTGAATCCCCTGCTCCCCTGGGTCTCCCTGGAGCCCCTGAAGACCTTGAATCCCCTGCTCCCCTGGATCCCCTTGAGGACCTGGCAGACCTTGAATCCCCTGCTCCCCTGGGTCTCCTTGAGGACCTGCTGGTCCCTGCTCTCCAGGATCTCCTTGAGGACCAGGCGCACCTTGAGGACCAGGCGCTCCTCGAGGTCCAGGGCAACGTTTCTTAACGTCCTGCTCGAGATCATCGAGCCGGACCCGATCGATAACTCCTTTCATCGCTCGATCACTTCCGTAATTCTCCCCTGGCTGTCTCGAGTAAAGGAAGTTATTTTAGTGGAATGCCCGGAGCTCGAACTCGAGCTCGAGCCCGACATGAGAGCCACTATAATAGTGCCGAAAATAGCCAGCACGCCGAGGACCGCGATCGCTACTATTCCAGTGTCCGAGCTTCTACATTCTTGTTGCCTGGGTGATTGCGCCAGGTCAAACGTTTTTACTCGTTGACCTAGTGGCATGTCATCACCAATAAACCGGAAATTCGGCTAGAAGTTCGATATCGGTTTCGGTGGCATAATAGTTAGCATCTCCTGCGAATGTCAGTTTCAGGAGCAAAGCTAGCGGGATATAACGAAATCCAGTTACGCTAAATCTCCCGGTGCTATCTGTTGTCCCTTTTACGAGGCTTTCGCAGTGTATGATGAAACCGACACGCCGACAATACCATAGCCAGACATCCCGACCCTTGACCGGAGCACCAGTTTCATCCTTTAGAAAACCAATTACCGAGTAATTAAATCCTGCGCCGTATGGCACGGCAGCCCAGGACGTGATCGTGATCACCGTCTTTTTCTTCGTTGGTGGAGCTCCTCCTCCTCCGGAGGCTGCTGCGATCCCGAGGAGCGCCAGGAGTCCAGCAACAGCACCGATAGCGACTATAACAGCTCCTCCTCCCTTACGATCCGGTTCCGGAGGTTTCTCTCGTCCTGGAGCGCTCCACCATTTGCGTTCTTGCTCCACGGTCCAGCGTTCACCGAGAGGCATGGTTATCGACCTCGCATAAGATCAATTTTTCTTAAAACGCTCTCCTTCTCCCCGTATCCTGCCTTCGATTCTCCCTGCTGTTCAAGATAACTATAATAGCGCTCGGCTTCTTTCTTCAATGTGTCGAGGTCCGGCGCTGTGATCAATCCAGTATCTCCCTCGGTGAATGTAAATATTTGTTTTTGAGGAATATTAATAGCTGCCCAATGGTAAGGGGCAAAGAAATAGAGCTCGTCCCAACCTCGAGTTAAAAGATTGTAAAATTTATTGTGTCCATCGAGTAAGAATCCTCTCTCGATAGTGCTCCCGGGTTCGGTCCTCTCGATTTCTCGAGCTCTCGTCTCTGGTTGTTTTGAGGACCTTACTCCGAGTGGCATTTAGATCACCATCCCCGGGATCCAATCGTCCCCTCTCTCGTTCTTCGGCGGATCGGGGTCCTGGGACGGGAGGACGTCCTTCGGGCTGTTGTGCTCGCTCGAGATCTCGCCGTTGATGATCTTCTCGATCTCTTTCCCTCGTTCCTCGGCTTCCTTCTTTTCCTTTCTTTTCTTCCGCGTTTGCATTCCCATCGTCGTCAGGAATGCCCACAAGGCAGTTAGAAGCGAGATATAGATTACTCCCGGGTCCGGCGGGTATCCGTGTGCCTGGTAGTCGACGATCAGGGCGCTGACGATCGACAACAGAAAGAGCACGATCGCATTCTCGAGGGACCGCTTTAGCGTGGTGTTCATGCTTTCCCTCCGACGGGTGGGGGGGGTGGTGGCGTGTAACCTCCTCCGAGGGCATAGATTACGGGAGCTCCTCCTCCCATTTTCTCCTTTTTCCTCGTCATGGCATACGCTAGTAAAGCGATGATTCCGATAGCGACACCTCCACCAACGATCCAGGGAAGCGCATCCTCCCATCCTGGAGCACCGGTTCCTGGATCGAGGATTCCGGTGCAGCAGTGCCAGATATAGGTTACGCAATCTGCACCTAGATAGAGGAAGTTCTCGCATTTGGTTCCATCGACGCATGTTACGGTAACGATCGATCCAGCTACGATACCGGGCTGGCACGATTTCAGGATCGGACCGATCAGGTATATGAGAACGATCACAAAGAGCATGCCTAGCAGTCGCATGAGAGCGGTTCCCAACTTCGCATTCCATAGCTTTCGTAGAGCCTGCTTTATGTTGTCCCATTTGGACGGTTTGTTATTTTTGCTCTCGTCGTCCTCGACCTCGGTCCCGATGTTGTAAGGATACGAATATCTCGTATCCTTCGGGTGGTAGAGGTGAGGTCTGCCCAGGGGTGGGTCTAGCTCGTAGTCTTGTGTGAGTGCGATACCATAGCTCTTTCCTGCCTGCATGGTGTTCGGGATGAGGTCCTGCTGGATCAAGAGCGTGGCTTGAAGTTCGTTCTGGAGATACCACATGCCCATGACGAAAGCTAGCCTTTTCTTCCTGGTCATGCTCGCATCGTCGTAATTCATCTCGCCGGGGATGACGATCGCATAAGCGTAGGGGTTGGTCCCGGTCGGGTCGTCGGTTACTTCCACGTCGTAAACGACGACGACCGCAGGGGTCGGGACTAGAGGGGATATTACCTCTACCGTCGGTCGGAGGCGCTCCATGTGTGTAATGTCGGACCTGGTGATCATTTATATCCACCCCTTGATAGTTATTTCTACCCTCGTCAGATAGTCATCGTTCTGCGTGGCGGGGTATGCGCTGATCAGGATGTCCTGGAGCGCTCGATCGAGGTCGATGCGGTTCATGGGGCGTCCGCCGATCGGATCGGTGAGGAGCTTTCCTAGCTGGAACGAGCCAGCAGCTCCCTGGATTCCATGATAAGCTCGCATCTTCGACGGGAAGGTTACACGGTCCCCGGATCCTTTGAAGTAGCCTAGATAAAAGTGGTAGCCAGGAGCTCCCGACTTGCTGAACCAGGACACGGTCCCGATGATCCAATCGATCTGTGTCGGTTTCCCGAATATGCTTGAAATATCGACGTGAACCGCGTAGGGCTGCGTCGGTCCTGGGAGGACCGAAAAGGCTAACTGCTGCGACGTGTGGGAGGCTAAAAAGTGGTTCAGGTAAAGGATCCAGGCGTCATCCCCTCCCGTGAACTTGTGCACGGGGTTCAGCGGACAGACCCACGTCGGCATGATGATCCTCCGGAGGACCTGGACGCGCGGACCAGTTCCTCCCTATTCCTTCTCGGGTTCAGGCGTGGGCTCGGGCGCTGGCTCGAGCTCGGCTGCCTTCTCCTGGGCTTTCGCCTTCTTCTCGCGGTATGCCTGGACGATCTTCTCGATCGGTTTCTTCTTCTTGTCTGCCTCGTCGTTCAGGTCCCGCGCTTCCTGGACAGAGAGCCCTTCGAAGGTCCCCGACGTAACGATCACCTTGTCCCAGTGCACTTCAAGCTCGTTAAGTATGTTTTCCGGTTTTGTTTTTCCCATTATCTCACCTCTATGGCTGCTTCTTGAACGCGACCCAGTAGTAGAGACGGTTCTGCTCGTTGAGGTTTCCTATTACGTGGAACTGGTTGGCTACGGGCTGCGTGAGTTCCAGCGTTGGGATGATCCCAGGGTTAGCGGATGCTCCCAGGTCGCTGATGACTATGCAGAACTGTGCGCCGGTTCCGTTCGGTATGAAGAGCATATCAGAGGTGCAGTGGGCGATGATCCCGGACGTCTGAGGTTCAGCTTGGGACACCTGGATAAAGTCCGCCGTGAACCCAACGACTATATCTTGAGGGACATTTCTTATTCCGACATACGTCCCCGTCGCCATCAGCATTCCGCCGGCGCATGGTTCCCAGGTCGGATCCGCGCCCGGTCCGTGCGTGTGGAGGACATAGCCGTCGGTCCCCGGCGGGAGCTTCCTCCATTTCCCCGTGCCTTTGAACCAGACTGATCCGCGCTTACCCTTCCTGAACTTGATGTCGTATGCGTCCAGGTCCGAATCCAGCTCGAGGTCCCCTTTCTTCATGTCCAGCCCCTATCCTATGGCTGCTTCTTGAAGGCTACCCAGTAGTAGACCTTGTTCAGGACGTTCAAGGATCCACTTACACGGAACTGGTTGGCTACGGGCTGCAAGAGTTCTGTCGTCGGTTGGATCCCGGGGATGCCAGGTCCGCCCAGGTCGCTGATGGATATGCAGAACGGCACACCTGGGGCATTCGGTAAGAGCATCTCTTGGATGCGGTGTCCAACGATCCCGGACGCAGGCAGTTCGGCTTGGGATACCTGGATAAAGTCGGCGGTGAACCCGACGACTACATTCTGGTTGACGTCGACGCTCCCGACGTAGGTCCCCGTTGCCATCAGCATTCCGCCGGCGCAGGGTTCCCAGGTCGGATCCGCGCCCGGTCCGTGTGTCGTGAGGACTTCGCCGTCGGTGTCTGGCGGAAGCTTCCTCCATTTGCCAGCTCCTTTGTAGAGCACGGATCCGCGCTTACCCTTCCTGAACTTGATGTCGTATGCGTCCAGGTCTGAATCGAGCTCGAGGTCCCCTTTTTTCATGTCAGTTCCTTCCTTTGTAGTTCAGTGCTCGAAAGGGGACGGGTCTAGTAGAGCTGTTGGGTCTGCGTCTTGATCAGCTTCACGACGTCGCAGGGCGCAGAGGGAACCTCGAATGATTCGGGTCCGAATAGCTTGAACCTGCACGATGGGCTGAACAAGAGGTATCCGTTCAGGACCAGGTCGAGCTTGATCATTGATTTGCCACCAACGACGAATTTCGACAGGTCCCTGATCTTTGTCCCGTCCTCCATCTTCTGCTCGAGGACGAACCCCTCGACGGTGTAGACTCGCGCGATCGCCTCGGCTGGCGGAACGGCTGCCTCGTCGTCGGTGGAGAGCTCGGTCTTGGCTGCCTCGCTGTCGGTCGCTGGCGACGGGCGGAGCCAGACCGGTAACGTCTGCTCCTTATACGACTTGTCGATCTTGTGAGGATTCGGGCATAGCGTCCTTACCCCGTCCACCATCATATAGGCGTTATCGAGGATCTTCAGGTCTGCCCTCGCTAGCATCGGATGGGAGTTCGGGATCTTCTCGGGGAGGTCGAGCTTGGGATACGTGTCGTCGTCGAAGTCGAGTTCCGAGATCCAGACCGCGTTCTCCTCGGTGATCAAGAATCCACCGAAGCAGCTGGCGGGGAAGGCTGGCAGCGTCTTTACTGCATTCAGGTATCCCTCGATCTCACCTGCGGGAGCGGTATAGCGGAAGTTCTTGATGGGAACCTGGAGCGCCCAGGGGACCGGGATGTAGTGAGTCAATCCCATAGCTACTGCGATCGCGTTGATCTTCGCTCCGAGCTGATCTAGACGAGTCGCGTAGTATGGGGCAAGGATATGGTTTTCGACACCCATTTTTTCAACTCCTTTTCAGATTTCTCCTTTCAGTCGGTGTCGTGCCCTTTAGAACCCACAGTTCGGGCGTCCCGGCGTCCTCGACGGCGGAACGATCGACGGTGGAGGTGTTCCCGGGTTCCCTGGGTTCCCTTGCACCTGGACCTGGCTGTCGAAGCCGTAAGGCGGATCGACGATCGGGAGCGGGGCTAACGTTGTCCCGGTCTTGCATCCGACCATGTATCCTGGTCCGCCGATGCTGCGCCAGGCGCAGTTTGTGTTATAGGCGGTGTCTGCTTTCGGGGCGATCATCGGGACGCCTGCCTTCTTGCGTCCATCGAGGGCGGTGGCTAGGTTTCCGAGCCCTCCGACCATCATCCCCGTTCCGAGCACCAACAGGGCGCCCTGGATCGCTGGACCGTCCTTCTTCCCCTCGAAGTATTTGTCCGCGAGGATCCCGACCAGCAGAGCGATCGGTCCCACGACCAGGGGGACCATCAGTCCGGGTCTCTGGTAGAACGGATAGGATTCTGGATCCTTTCCGGTCCCCTTTTTGACCCAGTCGATCGCCAGCTGCGCGTCGACGTTCTGCAACAGGATCGGGACGCCTGTCCCTACTCCCGTGCCTACCAGCAATGCCGCCTTCTCACCTAGATCAAGTCCCATATTTTTTCAACTCCATAGATTCAATACCCGTCAGTTCTGTGAGTTCGTCAGTGGAGATCCCCGTTTATGCGGGGACGGTGATCGCTGGAGCGATTGCTCCGGGGATCATGGCTTGGAGCGCTTCCACCGAGGAGTGGTATGAGGCGACGATGATCCCGGCAGCTCCCATCTGCATCGCGGACTTCGTCGGCATGAGCTTCATGGCGCCGTCCACGCGGACGACGGATACCCCTTTCTCGTGGTGAGCTTGGGAGACGCGGATCGCGTTCCTCAATCCAGCAGCGACGCGGGGGTTACGCGCTGCTAGCTGGTCTATCCCGTGGACGCCTTTCCAGGGGACGCTCCTCCCGACGTAGAACGTTCGGGAGCCCAGGGAACCGAAGGGCGAGGACCCGATCCTCACTCCTGGGGTCATGCTTATTCTCACCATATCCATCACGGTCGTAACCGGAGATCCAATTTTCATGAGATTACCTCAAGAAGGAGAACGCTCACGGAATATTTAACTTCTAGCATTAATTCATTTAATTAATTAAATGAATGACATTAATGACATGAATTAACGTTTATGGAGTTTCATGGAGCTTTATCGACTACTGTTAGGACGTGGGTAAAGGTGGGTAACGGTCGGCAACAGCGAAGGAATAAATACATTAAATTAATTACGGTCCGGTGTGATGAGGATGACAACGATCACGGTCGACCTGGAGACTTTGAACCTACTTAAAACAAACAAATTATGGCATGAGAAGAACCATGGAGAAACTCTAAAGCGGATCTTGAGAGAATACTCGTGCAAATCGTGTAATCCTGTTAGGATCCTTTGTCCGCTTCACGTTCGGAAGGGCGGACCGTGAAACTTTTGGTTTCCCCCCTTAATCCCCTCTTCCAAATGCTATACAGAAAATCGAAAACCATAGCGGAAAGGTCAAAACATGAAAACCCTTTCTAGTTTCATTTTCCCCAAAAGGTGTGGGTTTCCCCCCCCAGTTTACTTATAAACTGGGTCCCCCCCTTTCCTGTTGCTATGCATAAAATCGATATTAGAAAGAGAAAGAGGAGAAAAGGGACTAGTTACTAGCTAATTGATATCATTAATATCACTTTAACCCCCCTTCTGATATCACTTTCCTTAAGCAAGATGTCGACTCCTCCGGATGCTCTGATTCCATGAAAATAAAACTAGAAAGCCAAAAAACATGATTTCACACCATAGCAAATCGATATATATCATATCACATTTTTTATAGCAAACACCCCAAAAACCAGCGAAAGTAATATTAATAATATCGATTATCTACCCTCGGGATGCATATGAGATACGACCTTGTAATCAGGAATCTAGACCCGGAACTGATGAAAGATTTTAGGCGATGGTGCATGGATAATGGAATACCCATAGCCGGACGGAAATCGCTGATCGGTCCTACGATCTGCGAGATCATCCGACAGCACATCACGAAAGATAGTGAGGACACGAAAACCAGATTAGAAACCCTAAAAGACATCCTGGATAGAAACATCATCCCGAAGAAAGTCTACTATGCCCCTCAAAAATATATCGAGGCAATAGTAGCGCGGACGATGATCATTTCAAGTCCGAATCTGATCCGGAACTACGCTGCCCTGTGCGGCTATGAATATGATCGACGCCGACGAATGTATAAGGTCCCCGAACGCGCGACGCCAGCTAGCCAGGCACGCCTCAATGAACCCGAACTCGATCCAGAAGCGGAGAAGGTCCTCAAGATCGCAATGGATCACGCCGAAAAAGTGAGGAAGGAACGCGCGGATAGTGTAAGGAGCACGTCCTCCGACCAGGAGGACCGTCCTGGTTCGAGTCCGGGTCCGCGCACCACACCCCCGAAGGAAATAAAATTCTATCCCGGTCTACCGATCGATCATTCGCTCAACGTCCAAGCGAGAGAGGAGAGGAAGAAAGCGAAGGAAGAAAGAAAGAGCACCGCAGGACGAAAGCGAGGAAAGCCACGCGCAGCAAATCGCCCCATGCCGAGCTGTCCGGTATGTAACCTCCCGGTTCATGCCAGGCAGTCCTCCGTCGAGGACAAACCTCGAGGAAAAATCTATCATAAAGAATGTTACGAGGATCGAGCTCGGACGGTGAAAGTATGACATTACAGCGAGTAGGACGGAGAATACAGGGTATTTCATGGAAAGGGGACATTTATTTGACGTTGCATCTTGATGATGGAACGATACGCCAAGTAAATCCGATAGGATTGCTGGCATTTCTTCATGGAGAGGAGGAATGAAAGCGTGATCTGCCCTATGTGTGATCAAGATACTCTCAATGAAATTCCCTGCGATATTTGTGAAGGAGAGGACCACGATGATTATGATTATGAATGTTGTGAATGTGATGGGAGGGGAAAAATTATGACTTGTGAAAATTGTGGTAGAATAGAATATGAGATGCTCCGCTTCACCCCGAGCAGGTGCCCAGGATGCAGGAAAACAATCGAGGACCATGAGACAAAAACAATTTGCAAAGGTAAGACCTGGCATGACGTCTGTGCTCCGAAAAACTAAATAACCACGCTCCGATACGGAGCGCATGTCAGGAAAACGAAGCAGATCCAGACCCGAGGACCCTCCACATGATCCAGATCGGACGGTCCCGTCCGAGGTAACAGGACCGCCTCCAGGACCGACGCCCCAGGACGTGATGTTCCAGGCACTAGCCGGACAGGGGATCGACACGCCCGAGAAACTAGGAAAGTTTTTTACTGATGTCGGAGCACTCCAGGGACAGGTTAAAAATCTCCAGGATCAGCTCCAGGTTCTCCAGGAGAAGAAAGCCAGCGTCCCGATCGAGCCGCTAACAGGACCGATTGTTCAGGACGTAAAGCAGGCAACAGGACCGACGTCCCAGGACGTGATGTTCCAGGCACTAGCCGGACAGGAAATCGACACGCCCGAGAAACTAGGAAAGTTTTTTACTGATGTCAGAGCACTCCAGGGACAGAATAAAAATCTTCAGGACCAGCTTCTGGTCCTCCAGGAGAAGAATAAAACTATTGGCTCGTATGGTCAGGAGGTCGAGGACCTGAAGAACATCAGCGCGACGGGGAGAGAGATCCAGGAGCTCCGGAAGGTATTCCCCACGACGGACCCCGTAAATATCGCCCTCGCTGCGCGATTAATGGAAGGTCTTGGTGGCGGAGGTAATGAGATTCAGGCACTCCGGAAAGAAATCAATGATCTCAAGTCCGCCCAGGTCGAGGATCGACACCGGATCGAAATGCAACCATACCGCGACCGACAGGCAGCGCTCGAGCAGCAGGTCCAGAACCTCCAGGTATCATTATCACAGCAACCGCAAAGAGGATCCGCGATCGACGAGCTGAAGGGTATCGTCGCAACCTACAATAACCTTCAAAAGGATCTCGAGGGATTAGGGATCACCACGGGAACGGGAGAAAAGAAGTCAGCCGTAGAAAAAGCTCTAGATCTCGTCGGTGATAAGATCATGAACGTAGCAGAGAAATACGGACTGATCGATTACGTCCTCACCGGAGGACAATCCGCGACGGGAACGGGACGCCCCCCAACACCGCCGACGGACCTCCGGGGGAAACCATACGACCAGAACGAATTTAATAGCTCTGCCGTCGTCTGGATCCGAGACGCAGGATCACAGCTGATAAAGGATCAGATCATGATCGACGACAAGGGATTTTTACTGGGCTATGGAGACCACATTCACAGATACATAGCCCAACGGAAGCCCCAGGGAGTGCAGCCCTATATCACTCCCGATAATCATTACGTCGTGCCGAACAGCTTGAGCGAGGACTATCTCCTATGGGCTCGTCAGAACGTTCCGCAGCAGCCTATCCCTGGCGTCCCACCACAACAGCCCGGACCTGGTGCTCCGAATGAACGCCCAAGGACCGGATTCTGAACTCGTCCGGTTCATGATGCAGGCTCGAGCGCGACGTCTCACGCCGGACCAGGCGCTTTATCATTACCTCGTGCAGAAGGGACAGGAGAGCTTTATCCCGTCCTTTGCACGAGGGTTCGTCAAGGGACACCTTGCAGAGATCCATTCATTGCTCCGTTATCTCGGATCCTCCGAGGGCGCGACCTGGTTACGAGAGGGACAGAACTTGGAGAATCTCTTTAATTACCTGGTCGAGTTACTCCAATAATCAGGGGACACCGTCCCCCGCCGGATCTCGTTCCACCATTCAGGTCCGGCGTCAGGTTCACGCTGCCAAGAATTCCTCCTTTTATTTCCCTTTTTTGTTATTTCCCTTTTTTGTCTACTACTACTACTACTAATGAGTTTAATGACTTTAATGGTTTTCATAGTTTCTATAATTTCCATAATTGACAGTATACAGTCGTGCAGCTCCGCAGCGGAAGACCATGACTGTATACAGCCGCATGCGAACACGTCCGGGAGCACGTGCTCCGATCGTTTTTTGAGCTATGCCCCCAGGTCCTCAAGTTGAACAAGTGGCGATCGGCTGCCTGATCTTGTGCAGGGCGCCGACCCCATGACTGTATACAGCGAAGGCAATGTTTTTATCTCTCTGCTATATACAGTCTTCCATGCCAATGAGTTATAAGGAACTGACGCGAAGGTCCAAGCAGACGAAAGAAATAAAGTTTAGAAAGGCAAGAGAGATAGTATCTTTTCTAAAAGAACATCAAGGTATGTTCTATGAATTGGAAGAACTCAATAAAATCTTTACCCCAGATTTTATTTCTCATGCTCTTTTGGAACTAACGGAAACCGAGGGCGTAGTTTGTTGTAGTTTACACGATCGCAAAGAGATATTCTTTGGCGTCAAGAAAAAATGAAAGGATGTGATGCACTCATGCCACCCAGGAAGAAGAAGATCGAGATCGAGCACCGCCCGAGGTGTCCGACCTGTCCGGGAGTTCCTCCGATGAAAACGCTTTACGAACGGATCGGACACTCCGGTCGACTCGTGTCGACGGGGATCTTCATGTGTCCGAGCTGTCGATCGTTCTCCCGTCGAAGGTGATCAGCCCGGCGATGGCAGTGCTGCATGTGTTTTTTTGATAATTTTGGCAATCGAGAATGAACACGGAAAACGATCAGTCAACAGAGCTCGAGCTGAAAACCCCCCCCTCCACGACCTCAAAACCTCCTTCCGTGAGCTCTTCGTTTATATAGTCCCCCTCCATTTTACTCCATAGTGAGCTTAATTTCCGATTGTTCTTCGGTCATTGAAGAACAAAGAATGATTGTTCTTCGGTCATTGAAGAACAAAGAACGCCTCGACCCGAACAAGGTCCTCAACGTTCAATCTTTAAACCCATGACGCATTCCGGAGCTCATGCCACTCCGATCCAAAGCGAAGGAACTCTCCGAGAAGTATAAATTTAACCCCTTTCCCTTAAATCAGGTCATGGACGAGCTCGCGAGCGCCGGGCTCGACCCCGATGCGTT
>Ga0315296_10002181_pt1 | contig 16774 bp, 14 predicted proteins | sample YL17G14_18_MG_FD_203921 | JGI IMG/M metagenome (GOLD analysis project Ga0315296, IMG submission 203921) | Sediment microbial communities from Yellowstone Lake, YNP, Wyoming, USA - YL17G14_18 | ecosystem: Environmental > Aquatic > Freshwater > Lake > Sediment | place: USA: Wyoming | collected... | reverse complement strand
ATCGGCCTCTATAACCTGACCAGAAATAGTTACCTCTGGAAGAGCATCAAAAGTAAGGGTTGCGATTTCTCCAACTTTTACTTTGGCTGCATCAACTTCGTTGAGAGAAATCTCGGCTATTTTTTGTTGAGTAATAATACTTGCCAAAACTTGACCAGATGAAACTGAATCTCCTTTTTTGATTTCGGAATTCACTTCAGCAATAATGCCATCAAAGGGCGCACGGATATAGTGCTGAGCCAGATTTTCTTTGGCATCGGACAATGCATCCTCGCGTTGTTTTACGGTAAGACTTTGGGCTTCAATATCCAAATCTGCCCTATCCCTTGCCTCTTTTTTATCAATGAGAGACGACCTGATTGATGAAAAGGTATTCACATGATTAATAAGCGAAGAAGTAAATTCAGTCAGTTGAGAAACCTGACTGTCAGATGTTCCAGTAGGAATAGGCGGGGTCAAATTTTCTGTTTCAAGAAGTGCCTGGTATTTTTGTGTAAGATTAAGGGTCTGTCGGACTAAGTCTAAAAGCGTTTGAGTAGTATCGTAAGTCTGGTTTAGTATAATTTCGATCTGGTCATGGGGAGAACTCTGGCTAAGAGCAAGGTATCCTGCCTGGACCGCATCAAACTGCGTTTTTACAGCAAGATATTTCTGCTCGGCGCCACCTGTCCAATAGGACAATTGATTGGAATCGCTGCTAAACGCACGAACTATATGCAAATAATAATCAATGTCGCTTTCATTACTGCCATAACTGCTTTTCAGAAGTACCTCAAACACCTTCTTCAGGTTAGACATCATCGGCACCAAGTCCTTAAAAGTATTTGTCAAAACGTTAAGTGAATCTTCATAAGCCGCGGCAAGCGATTCTTCCGCCTTTCCTTTGAGATTTTCAAGTGTTAATTCGGCGTCCGCCAAATTAATCTCCGCATCCCACACGGCTTTTTGAGCGTCTCTTGTATCAAGTTGGGCAATAAGCGTGCCAGCTTTGACGACTTCACCGTTCTTTACACCGACATCCACAACCTCGCCAGAAACTGCTGGTTTAATATCTATTTGGTCTGAAGCCGAAACCTGGCCAGAACCAGAAACCGAAACAATAAGCGTGCCTTTTTCAACCGCCGCCGTAACATACCGCACCGCATTTTTGTTTCCGGCTAATTTTCGATAACCAAAATAACCGCCTCCGATAATTAAAATGAGAATTATTCCTGTGAGCAATTTATGCCCGAGTATTTGTTTGAATATTTTTGAAAACATATTTATCTAAAGAAAGGAAATCGAGGAGGTCCTTGTAAATCTTTTATATCTTCTCCGTTAAAAACCCTTATGAGTTTTGCCTCAATCTGACCTTCTTCGTTCGGAGAACCAATAATAACAATACTATCGCCGACCTTTAATTCATCTTTTTTGAGCGTATCTCTGCCTCTTTCAATAGTAGTGTCTTTAGTGATAAGAATGACTTTTTCTACATCGCCTTGCCCTTTAACTATCAAATCAGAATCATTAATTTTAATAATTTCTCCGAATGTGCCATGTCCTTCAATAAAATCGCCGGGAGGAGGGAGTGTTCGCCAGTCGACAAAAAATCCGGCCCTAGGTCCGGCAAAGTTTTTATGATAACTTTCTGCCCAGCGGTAGGAGAATCGTGCTTTCGTTCCGCCAACAAACATGCCAGCACTAAATATCAAAACAATCACCACAAAACCGGCAAGTCCAATAATAACCCACTTAAGCACATCTTGATTTATTTTTTTGCCTGCCCCGTAGGAAGATTGCTTTCCTTCGGGGTTATTTTTTTCGCTATCAGTCATAAATTTAGCTAAAGTTATTTATTAAATATCCTAACAATAACCTTTTTTTGTAGAGGAAGAGACGAAGAGTAAAAATAGCCATTCCTAGACTTATTGTAAAGGCTACTATGCCCACAATCGGTAGTGATTCAAGAATGGCCAAGCCAAAGTCCTGCCACAGAGCAAGAAAAGTTCCGAAATCGCTAACTGCAGTAGAGACGAAATAGAAAATTCCAGAACTTTCCACCTGGTTAACGAGCATTGTCCAAGAAAAAGGAACGGCCGCAAAAGAGGCAACCAAAAGACCTGCAAAACCAAACACCAATCTCCTCGTGTGTCGTAATTCTTGCTCTCGTTTAATCGCTAGAATTATCCGATCAAAAAGACCCGCAGGTGGCTCTGCAGGTTCAAAACGCGAAAACAGTTTTTCGTAATCTTTACGCATAGCCTCTATTTACTAATACGACTGAGCTATGCGGTTTGGTGCATTTACTATCTGGCGAATTCTCCAACGCACTGGTTTAATAAATTAACTTGAGAATTATATTGATCAATCAATACCTTGCTTTCCTCAACAAAGGCATTATATTGAGAAACTAAAGCATTATATTGTTCAATTTTTTGAATATACCCTGTCCCCCTCTTTGGCCTCATTGTTCGAATTTCTACTTCTAAGGTCAATAAATTCCTTTGAAGTTCTAATATTTGTTTTTGATTTTCATTGATTTTTTCTTTGAGAGATAAATCCGGCTGAGGACAGGCAGAAAGGGGCAAACCGAAATGCTGAACAGCCAACCAAGTAGTTTCTCCTTTAAAAATACCTTTTCCAACTGCTACTCCAATTTCTTGATAGGCAGAATTTAAAATATTTGCTCGATGGCCAGGACTTGTCATCCAGCTCCCAACTAAAGTTTTGTCATCTTGGAAATTACCCATAGCCAAATTTTCGCCAATAGCCAGAAATTCATAGCCAAAATTTTTAGCCAAATCGGCTACTCCTTCACCAATCGGCGAATAATGGCTAAAATATTGATTTTTAAACATATCTTCTAACTTTGCTCGAGCTATCTCGTTTAACTTTGCGTTTTCTTTCAAGAGCGGAAAGCCATATTTTTCTCTCTGAATATTTGTCAATTCTATTACGCCATCTTTAGCCAAAAATGCTTCGGGATATTCTTTTTCTGCCCGAAGGGGCGGTGGAAGAGAAACCTGCTTTTCAACCTCTTTTTTTACAAAACCAGTAATTTCTTTTTCAATTTCTGGCAATCTGAGGGTTAATTTTGAATAAAAATCCAAAATATCTTTCCAAAAAAACAAAACCAGTACCAGAACTATTATCAAAACCGCAATAAATGCTTTAACTTTTCTCATGTTTTTGAGTTAATTGAGAAAGTACTATTTAAGTAAGAAGTCTTTTGAGCAGGGTGATAGCTCGTCTATGCCTGCTTTTCACAGTATTAATAGGCTCCTCTAAACTCTCGGCTATTTCACGGAAAGTAAAGTGATGGTTATAACGAAGCAATAAAATCATACGGTATTTTGGTAATAGACTTTCCAGTGCTTTATTAAGGGTTGCGGTAATATCCTGTTTCTCTAAAAGTTCGTTAGGTAAAGGCGCTGGGTCTTTAATAGTTTCAGCAAAAGAGAACCCTTTAGCTTCGTTATCTAAAACAGAAAACGGAATGGCTCGCTTTTTCTTTTGCCAATCAAGGCAGGTATTTTTGGCAATAGTAAAAATCCAGGTCTTGAACTTTTTCTTTTGATCAAATTTTTTTAGATTCCTCCATGTCTTCACAAATACCTCTTGGGTTATATCTTCGGTTTCCTGTTCGTTGCCAACATACCGATAGATAAAGCTGTAAATCGGTTTGAGATAACGACGAATTAAAATTTCCAGCGCCTCTTTGTCGCCTTTTAAATAATCAGTTATTAATTGTTCGTCAGAGCAATTTTCCATTGAGAAAATAAGGAAAGTTATTTTAAGTTTAATATATCACAAGTTAATTAAAATTAAAAGAGTTTAAACTATAAAAAGCCCGAGACTATAACTCTCAGGCAAAAATCGTGGCTCCGGGGACGGTATAATATTAGAACTTGGTTTTGGAAGAATTTGCCTGCTATTTCTTTAATAAAATAGTGTCATTTAATATTTCTATTTGATAAACCTTTGGGTCGGCCCAATTTTCATTGGTCCGTTGTAAAGTCCACAAATATTCTCCATCGTGGGCTATGGCCCAGGTTCCCTCAGCAGCCTGATAAATCTTGCCAACAAGATTTCCTTGCTTATCATATTTACATATCTCATGTCCACATTGAGCAACCCAGAAATATTTTCCATCAAAGGTTATACTCTGCCCTCCTAAGCCTTTTAGCTTAACTACCTCAAGCAGATTTCCTTTTCTGTCAACTTTATAGATCTGCTCTTGCTTTACCCAATTTACCAAGTAAAGATACTGGCCATCCCATGCTATTCCACTTGCCCCACTTTCCATAGCTGGAATCTTAAAACTTGACAGAATTTTGCCATTACTTGGATTTACTTCAAAAACCTTTAATGACGAGAAGTCATTTATCCATAATGATTTACCATCAAATGCTATGCCATGAGGCTGGGCAATATCAACGTTAAAAGATGCAAACACTTGGTCAGTAGTAGGATCTAACTTTGTTAAGTCTTGTCCTCCCCCATGTCCGAAAAGCCATAAATAGCTACCATCCCATGCTAAAGACCAGCCAAATCCACCTCTTTCAGCATAAATCTTCTTCACTATCCGTCTACTCTCATCTTCAGTTGCAAAGTAATAAGGATACTTATCTTGAGCATCGCCAGGATTATAACCGAGTTCTGTTTTTTTCAGATCAGCGTAATCAAAAATTGGTTCGCTTATTTTTATTTTCCCTTCTTTTTCAAAACAATTATCCTTTTTTTCAAGTTGGTGCATTTCGTAAAATTCATAATTTTTCTTATTATACAAATCATTACTCTCAACAGTTAGCCAACTGCTCGAACCCCTAATTCCTAGCTCGTTATCTATTATTTTATTGAATTTTATCTCTCCTCGTGTTTCAAAATGAATGCTTATCCCCTCAGAATTGTTTTCGATCAAATTATTTCTTATTATAACACCACAAAAATCATCGAAAGTAATACCAAGTCTGTTATTTTTTATTATGTTATTCTCTAGTACTACCTCAGTTGCTTCGCCGTGGATTCCGGTGTTATGAGGAATATTAAAAATTTTATTTCCTCTAATGATAACATTATAATTAAACTGTTCCATTGCTATACCATTGTAATTTACACTGTAAATTGTGTTATTCTCAATACGGGGATTAGACCTTTCCATATAAATTCCTTCGTTGTTTATCCAGCGTATTATAGAGTTACTTACCGTTCCCGAAGAATCAAAAAATAAAACTCCCATTGTGGAATATTCTATTATTGCATGGTCAATGATATTTTCATTTTTGCTATTTAAAATATGGATTCCTTCCCAATCTCCGTTGATTGGTTTTTCAGCAACTGAAGTAAACCAGACCTGTTTTTCGGCTGTTCCCAGAACTCTCAAAATTCCGCCATCAACTCGTAAATGCCCCTTGTAAGGATTCTTATAATCTCGAGAGTATCTAAATTCCACAAGGGTGCCTGGCATTATTGTTAGAGTTATCTCTTTTGGTACAATCAGCCAGCCATCAACATAAATTTCTCCGCTCCATTCCTCGTCTCTTATAAGTGTACCAGATTTTGTTGTATTGCTTACTTTTGCCAGGGGTAGTTTTTCAAAAACATCGCTTTCTTCAATTCGAAGAATTTCAACATCATCAATCAAAAATTCAGAATTTTCTAGAGTTTCAAAAGCAATTCCTCCCGAAAGAATTAGCTCAGGATCTTTATAAATAAGTACAGGTTCATTATCAAGATAAATATTAATTAAACCCCCGTATCCTTTCATCTCAAAAGTGTGCCAGTTTTTGTCAAATTCAAATGAAACATTTTTTAAACTTTTGATACTTTCAACAGGACCGAGCTGTTTTGATAAGCCTACATTCTCCCCTTGCCAAAGTGAAATAAAATACCTTTTCAATCCGCCTTCAATAAAAGTATTTCTAAAGTTAACGTGAAGGGTCCCTTTTATCATTTTGAATTTAAATTTTAAGGCAAAATTTGACCAACTTTTTTCTTTTAGCCAAACCCATTTGTGACCACCTCCTTTTAAAAGATAATTTCCCTCAACTTTTTCTAAACTCCAACCTTCTTCCAATTGCCAATTTTTAATTCCTTGTTCAAAATTTTCAGAAAAAAGAATTTTAGAAACCACTTCTTTTTCTGGAATAATCTCTTCTTTTTTCTCTTCTTCCTTTTCTTCAGGCGTTTCTATGACTTCTTCCTCTTCTGTTTTTTCTTCAGTTATAGGAGAAACTTCTTCTTTTTCAACCTCTTTTTTCTCTTCAGGTTGAGAAACGTTTTTGTAAACAAAAAATCCTCCTGCAATCAATCCAACCAAAATTATTAAAATAATTAAAATTCTTACTTTCATTTTTTTATTCTACCAAAAAAACTGCCTTCTTGGCGATTTTTTTGATGGCTTACCTAAGGCGTTTTGTCCAGGTGCTGGGGAGCCAGGCCTCGAACCTGGAATCTCCACGTCCAGAGCGTGGCGTCTTACCAATTCGACTACTCCCCAAAAACTATATTTCCAAATATCTTCTGATAGCAATTAGGCTGGAAACTATTCCCAGGCCAACTCCGGTAAAAATCTGAATTAAAAGGATAATCCCGAAATTTCCAGTAAAATAACCAAAAAGATTTAAACCAGGAAAGAGAATTTCTAATTTTGGGCTAAAAAACCAGCAAATTAAGGTGAAAATTAAAAGGCAAAATAAAGTGGCTAAAAATCCAGAAATTGCTCCCTGAACCAAAAATGGTCCTCTGATAAACCAGTTGGAAGCCCCAACCAGTCTCTGGATAGTAAGTTCTTCTCTTTGACTATAAATTGCTAATCTAACTTGATTGAAAACAACCAAAATAGCAACTAAAGCAAGAATAATAATCAATAAAATTCCGCCCCGATTAATCCCAGCAGTTAAAGAAAAGATTTTCTCAATTACTGATTTTCTTTGATAATAATCAACTTTTTCAATCAGATTCTTAAGGGATGGCGAAAGGGTGTCGTCCAAAAAGTTAGCTATTCTCGCATACTGGCTAGCCTCTCTAGCACTAATATTTAGAGAGGCCAAAAGAGGATTCTCTCCCACTTCTTTCAAAGATTCCATTAAAACTGAGCTTTCTTTGTGCCTTTGAATAAATTTTGCCAAAGCCTGCTCCTGGGAAACATATTTTACCTCTTTTACTTCGGGAATTTGAGTAAGCTCTTCTTTTACCTTTAAAATCTCTTCTTCCAAAGCTTCTTCTTTAAAATAAACTGAAATATCGACTTTTTCTTGAAGGCTAGAAATTAAAAACTGGGTTATATTCTGAAAAAGAAAAAGGAAGGTTACTAAAGAAATGACCATTATCATAATAAAAATAGTGGCTACGCTCAAACCTCCTTGTCTTCGAAAACTTAGCCAGCCAGAACGAATTATTCTCTTGAGTAAAGTTAGCATAATATTATAATATAAAGCGGCCTTTTTCTTCATCTCTTATCGCTTTCCCCTGCTCTAAGGTTATCACTCTCTTTTCCAGGGAATTTATTATTTCTTTATTATGAGTGGCTAAAATAACAATAGTTCCTAATTGCTGAATTTTCAGGAGAAGCTGGATAATATCAGAAGTATGGTAAGGGTCAAGATTACCAGTTGGTTCATCGGCCAAAATAATATCTGGCCTGTGAATTAAAGCCCGGGCGATAGCTGCTCTTTGTTTTTCTCCACCAGAAAGTTCGGCTGGAAAATTATTAGCTTTTTCACTCAGTCCAACAATTTCCAAAACTTCGGGTACATCTCGAGAAATCTGGAAATCTGTCGCTCCGATTACTTCCATAGCATAGGCAATATTTTCATAGGTCGTTTTTGAGGGGAGAAGTTTGTAATCTTGAAAAACTGCTCCAATTCTCCGTCTAAGCCTGGGAAGATTTCCCGGTTTTATTTTCAGAACATCCTGACCATCAAAAAAAATTCGTCCTTTGGTTGGTTTTTCCTCTGCCAAAAGCAATTTAAGCAAGGTGGTTTTCCCAGCCCCGGAACGTCCAACAATTGAAACAAACTCTTTTGGTTTTATTTCAAAAGAAACATTTTCCAGAGCTGTAGTGTTAGGCGGGTAGATTTTGGTGATATTTTGAAACTTAATCATCGTTTTATTTCGGCTTCGATAAATTCATCCAAATTTCCATCCAAGACAGATTCAACATCAGCAGTCTCAACTCCGGTTCGCAAATCCTTTACCATCTTATAAGGATGTAAAACATATGAACGGATCTGGTTTCCCCAGCTAGCTGAAATTTGCTCACCTTTAATTTTTTTTAATTCTTTTTGAGATTCTTTTTCTTTTAACTGATAAAGTTTAGCAACCAGAATCTTCATTGCCTTTTCTCTGTTTACTCCTTGCAATCTTTCTGATTGACAGGAAACCACAATTCCGGTTGGTAAATGAGTAATTCTGACCGCTGATTCTCGGCGATTAACATATTGACCGCCAGGACCGGAAGCTCGGAAAGTTTCTAATTTTAGGTCTTCAGGTTTAATTTTAATTTCTGACTCCTCGGTTTTTCCTATTTCAGGTAAAACCTCGACCAAGGCAAAAGAGGTGTGCCTAAGTTGCTTTGGAGAAAAAGGAGAAATTCTGACTAATCTATGGACGCCGCTCTCTTTTTTCAAAAAACCATAAGCAAAATTTCCCTGAATTTCCAGAGAGACTTGCTTTGTTCCAATTCTTCCTTCCGGTCCCCCTCCTTCGCCAAATGACTGGTGCAAAATTTTTGTCTGGAACCCTTTAAAAACAGAATATCTTTCATACGTTCTAAGCAACATTGTTGCCCAGTCTTGGGCATCTTGGCCACCTGCTCCAGCATAAATGGATAAAATGGCGTTACCCCTATCATATTTTCCAGAAAGAAATACCTGAAGTTCCTTTTCCCTTAATTTTTTTTCAAATTCCTTAATTTTTTGTTGGCTATCTAAGAGCTCAATTTCTTCTTCTAATTTATTAAACTCAGCAACTTCTTCTTTTAATTCCTTTAGTTCCTGAGAAATCTTTATTGCCCTTTCCCTATCTTTCCAGAGGTCGGACCTCTGTATTTCTTTCTCTAATTCTTGAATTTTCTCTCTCTTTTTCCCTATGTCAAAGACAGTCCATCAAATGATGGAGTCTAGCTTGAAAATCTTCAATTTTTAGATTTTGATTAGCCATAGTTTTAATCATTATACCATATTATTTTTCAAAATAAAAGAGCCGGGAGAGAGATTTGAACTCTCGGCCTGCGGTTTACGAAACCGCTGCTCTAACCTCTGAGCTATCCCGGCCAAATCTCTGAGCGGGTGAGCGGAGTCGAACCGCCGTCCGTTCCTTGGGAAGGAACTATAATAACCGTTATACGACACCCGCAGTTAGAATTCTAATTTTTCCAAAATTTTTTGCCAAAAGTTTTCCAGTTTTTGCCAGGCGCTCTCCTCCGGATGGGCGGTGGGTAGGTTGTAGCCTTCCGGTGGTGGTTTTACCACCACCACTTCTTCTCCTGGTTTTTTTAAGCCCAATTTTTCTCGAAATTCTTTTTCTAAATAATCTTCTGTGCCTGCTTGAGAGATTCCGGCTTCCAATTCTTGTTTTCTTTCTTCCAAAATTTGAATTTCTTTTTCCAAAGTCTCGATTCCAGTAGTAAGCTCTGTCCTTTTTTGACTTATCTTCCAATTGGACGCAACTAAAAATCCAATTACTATCAAAACTAATATTCCTAAAAAGGTAGAAAAAAATATTGACTGATGAGATTCTCCCTTTTTAAATCTTTTAAATTTTGTTACCATATAAAAAAGGGTAGAATGGCAAAAATCAAACCGAGAACAATTTTTCGAATAGTCTGGATTATTTTGATATCTCTGGTAGTTTTAAGTATGATTGCTTTTCTATTAGCCCCCTTATTGTAACATTTTTTAAGTTTTTGTAAATTGTTTTAGAATTGAAAATTTAATAATTTTGATTTCTGGGGATTTTAAAAGAAAAACAACTAAAATATAAATAAAAATTCCAACGAGGCCGGCCAAGCTTCCCTGAGTAAAAACTCCCCAAAAAGTCTGCATGTTTACAAAGTTGGCTGCGATTTGAAGGGTTAGATAAGTAAAAACTACCATTAAAATGCCGGCTAAAATTATTTTTTTAAAAGATTGCCAGATTTCTTTTAATTTAAGGGTGCCGATTTTTTTCCGTAAAAAAATTAAAAGAAAAGAAAACTGAAATATTGCTGATATTGATAGCGCTAAGGCAAGGCCAATTACGGCAATGTTTTTGATGTCTTGAAGTTTAAGAGCACTAATCATAAATTCTTGAAAAATATTTGGAAATTTCAAAAGCCAAACTAAAAAAAAGCATAAGATAATATTCAAGGCTAAGGAAGCTATTCCTATAGTTACTGGCGTTTTAGTGTCTTGAAATGAATAAAAAACTCGAGCTAAAAATGGAATAAAAGCCTGGGCAAAGATTCCCAGACAAAAAAGACCAAGACAGGCAGCAGTCAATCTTGTTTCTAGCCAGCCAAATTGACCAGTTCCCAAAATTATTCTAACTATCTGGGCTCGCAAAAGAAATAGTAAAAGCGAAATTGGAATAATTAAAAAAAGGATTTGGCGGAAAACTGAAGAAAAGTTTTCTAAAAATTTTCCCTTTTCCCCGGCTGCCCAGGTCCGAGCCAAAACTGGAAAAGAGGCTAACGCAAAAGAAATTCCAATTAGTCCAATTGGAAAATACTGAAGATTATTGGAAAAATTAAAGACAGCAATGGAACCAACAACTAAAGTGGAGGCAATGGCCGTAATTATTATTAAATTTAGATGATAGGCAGCAGCTCCAATTGTTCTAGGAATCATTAATTTAAAAATTTTTATCAGGCCTGGGTATTTAAAATTAAAAAAAGGTCTCCAAGAGTATCCAGAAATCCTGGCAGCCGGGATTTGAATTAAACAATAGAAAAAAGCTCCTAAAATTACTCCGTAAGCCACACCATAAATCGGGGTTGAGAGAACCGGAACAAAAAATAAAATTCCAAAAATAATCCCCAGATTATATAAAATTGGAGCAATTGAATAAACTAAAAATCGATTGAAATAGTGTAGAATTCCGGAAAAAATACTAGATAGTCCGAAAAGGATTGGACTCAAAAACATTATCCTGGCTAGAGAAACTGTTAGAGCTTTATTCTCTGGATTAAAACCCGGGGTGACTATTTGGATGAGTTGAGGAGCGAAAATAGCTAATATTCCGCAAAGAAAAATAAGTAAAATTAAAAAACAATTTAAAACATTATTGGTAAGTTCCCAGGCTTTCTTTTCATCTTTTTGAAAATGTTCTGAAAATACCGGTAAAAAAACCGCAACAATGCCACCTGTAATCAAAATCCCATAAACAAAATCGGGAATCCGAAAAGCAGCAAAATAAATATCAAGGTCTTGGCCGGCGCCAAAGCGGCCAGCTAAAAGTCTATCTCTGATTAATCCCAAAAGGCTACTAATTAAAGCTGAGAAAGAAACTAAAATGGCAGCGAAAGTAATAGTTTTGCTTTGGGAATTAAAAAGGCGATGAAGTTTCCCTCTTTCGAGTTTGCCTTCATCTTCACCTTCGCTCGGCTTCGCCTCGCTCGGTAGTCGATGAAATCTCGTTTCATCTTCACCTTCGCTCGGCTTCGCCTCGCTCGGTATTTGATTAAAATTCATAATCTAAGAATTTGAGGCTACTTTTTTATTTTAATACGATAATTTAGACTTGACAAGAAAATTTAAATTTAATAAGATATAATTGTCCTAGTAAGTCGGGTGATCGCTGAGCATATAAAAATTTATGTGCTTGGAGGAAAGTCCGAACACTCACTCCTCAGAATTTCTGAGGGTTAAAAAGATAGTGGATAACATCCATCGGCTGTAAGGCTAGAGGTGCGAACAGAGACGCCCTAGACGCCGAAAGGCGTCGGGCGCCCGTCCGATTTAATCGGAATAGGGCGAGTCCCCGTCGTAAGGCGGGGGGTGAAACGGCTAAATCCTTATCGGGTGCAAGAACAAACCAAAAGTTCTGGGTTTATCTGGAGCTTTTGTGAAAAGTAGTTCGCTTGACCCTAAGAGCAATCTTAGGCCCAGATAGATGATCACACAAATACAGAATTCGGCTTATAGATTTACTAGGATACTAAAAATTCCGCTGTTAGCGGGATTTTTAGTTAGAGAGATTAAATTCTAAAGGAGAGTTTGAGTTCTATCTTCGCTATTTAGAGTCTCATTGACCAATCTATCTGCTTCTTTATTTTTTTCTCGGGGAATGAGTTTAAATTTAACTTTTTTGAAATCTAATTTTAAATTCCAGGTCGAGATGAATAAGGGTTGAATTTTGGAGTCCAAAATTTTATATTTTCCATTTAGTTGGTTAATTAAAAGTTCAGAATCTGACCTTACCTCAATTTCGGAGTTTTTGGCTAATTTTCCTCCAAAGAGAGCTTTAAATTTTTTCAAGGCAAAAATTACAGCCCGATATTCAGCTTCGTTATTGGTGGTCTCGCCCAAATACTCTGAATATTCCTTTATTACCTGGCCCTTTTCATTGCAAAATAAAACTCCGATTGCTGCTGGGCCGGGATTTCCTCTTGAACCTCCATCAGTGTAAATTATTATTTTCCTCATAGATTTTTAATCAAACATTCTTTGAATTCTTCTAAATTTTCATTTTTTATCGTGAAACCGGCCGCTTGAGGATGACCGCCATAGGTTAAAAGGTATTTTGAACATTTTTTCATCGTTTTGACAGAATTAATGCCCGGAGGGGTTCTTACTGCACCTCGGCTTTCAATTTCTCGCTTTTTAAAAATAAAAGTTGGTTTTTTATACAAATTACAAATTCTTGAAGCTACCGAACCGGCTAAGGTCAAAGGCCAGCTATCATCTCCTTCAAAGATAATGGGAACATCTAATTCCTTTAAAGCTTTTTCTTCCACCTCATCGGTTATTTCTCTAATTCTAATCTGTTTTTGATAACGTTTTTCAAGGAGACTCTTAGCTATTGTTTTTGCTTTTTCCAGAGAATTTGAGGTCAAAAGTAAATAACCTTCATTTGAATGATTTTTAACTTCCATTGAATTCAAGGCTGAGATAATTTTTTGAGCAGTCATTCTAATAGTTCCGGAATTTTGAAACTCATTTATTTCAAAAAAAGCTCTTAATCCTGGCCGCCAGCTATTTTCCAAAGAGGAGAGGCCTTCTTCAATCATTATTTTATTTTCCTCTTCCTGGGGCATCATATCAGCTAAGGTAGCCAATGCTACCAATTCCAAAAAGTTTTTTCTCAGCAAATCCGTCATTTTATTTTTCAAAAGAATCTCTGAAAGTTTAAAGACAATTCCAACTGTAGCCAATCCTTTAAATGGATAAATATCGCCTTTTTGTTTTGGATCAACAATAATTGAGGCTCTGGGTAATCTATCTAAAACCTCATGATGGTCAATGATTATTACTTCAAACCCCAATTTTTTGGCTAAAATTACTTCATCAAAATTTCCTATTCCGCAATCTGAAGCAACGAGTAACCCGGGGGCAAATTTTTTTAAGTAACTCAGAGCCTCTTTATTTATGCCATAACCTTCTTTTTCTCGGTCCGGAAAATAAACAGCTAAAACATCGCCGCCTAAATTTTTTATTGTTTCTTTTAAAATAATCACTGCCGTTACTCCATCTAAATCGGCATCACCATAGAGAATAATATTTTCTTTATTCTTGATGGCTTTTAGAATTCTCTGAGCTGTTTTTTTGAGATTTTTAATTTCCATAGCCTGCTGAGCGATCATTTTAAAACTTCGAGGCCGGGGAGTTTTTCCCCTGATAGAAATTCCAACATTGCTCCTCCACCAGTGGAAACATGGTTAAATTTTTCAGCTAAACCGATTTTATTTATGAATTCTACTGTCTCCCCTCCTCCAACAATTGAGAAAGCCCTACTTTCTAAAATAGACTTGACAATCTCTTCCGTCCCTTTAGCAAACTTTTCCTCCTCAATCTGACCCAGGGGGCCGTTCCAGAAAATAGTTTTGGCGGTTTTTATCTTCTCTTTAAAAATTTCAATGGTCTTTAGACCAATATCTTTATTATCGATCCCATCGATTGGTTCAACAATTTTTTGAGGATATTTTAATTGAATATTTTTTTCCTTTATCTCCTTTTGAATTAATCCACCAATAAGTAAAAAATCAGCAATTCCTGAAATTTTATCAATTAATTTAACTTTCGTCTCCACTTTTTTACCACCGATTATAGCAAGCAATGGTTTTTTCGGATTTTCCATTAAATCAGTCAATATTTTTACCTCTTTTTCCAATAAAAACCCGATACCAGAAGGCAAAAATTTTGGAATTCCTACTATTGAGGCATGAGATCGATGAGAGGCCCCGAAAGCATCGTTGATATAAATATCTCCTGATTTTGAGAGTTCTCTGGCAAAATTTTCCTCATTTTCCTCCTCTTCTTTATGAAATCTCAAATTTTCTAACAAAAGAATTTCCCCTGGTTGCATTTTTTGTACCCATTTTTCAATTTCTTTCCCTAGACAGTCGTTTGCTTTAGCAACCGAGAGGTCCAAATATTCCATTAGTTTATCCTGAATTGGAGTCAATCTTAAACTCTCTATCACTTTTCCTTCCGGTCTTCCAAGGTGGCTCATCAAAAGGAGCTTAGCTCCTTTTTTAATTAAATATTCGATGGAGGGGATGGTTTGCTTAATTCGGAAATCATCAGAAATTAACCCCTTGTCATCAAGGGGAACATTGAAATCGCACCTGACTAAAACTCGCTTATTTTTAAAATCGAAATCCTTCAAAGTTTTCATTCCTTTTTTAATTTCTTTAAAGACTTCTCCAAAACCTGTTTTAATTCTTCTAAATTAACTTCCTTTCTTTTTGGTTTTTCAGGTTTTACTTTTCCTGAAGGTGAAAAAGGAATAGGTTCTTTCTCAAATGCCTCCTTTAAGGAAACAGCGGGCGCCTCATTCGCCCTTTTGGCCTCAGTTCTCTCACTTTCGACTTTCCTCAGGCAAGATTTACAATAAACTGGTCTTTTCCCATCCGGAGGAAAGATAACTTTAGTCCATTTGCCGCACAAAAAACACTGGGCATCGTAAAGAACCGAGGGAGGAGCTTTTGGGGTCTCGGGTAACTGCAGCATTCCTGCCCAGCGGCTAATTTTTTCTTCAACAATTTTTCTGGGAGTTCCATATCTTTCCCGGGAAACATTAATTATTTTTTCTTTGTTTGGTTTTTCTGGCTCGGGAAAAGGAACTAAGGTTTCAGCTGAAAAGGGACGGCCGGCTATTCCATCAATCATTAGTTTTAAATAGATATTGTATTTTGCCAAATTAACCAAGTCAGAGGCTTGAAATTCGGGAAGAAGTTCTCTTTCTAAAAATTCAGCATCTTCGGCTCCAACCCGAAAGCAGACGATAGTTCCAACATTGCCAAAGACAGCATCTCTGACATCAGTACTTCTTCCAGTAGAAGTCATTTCCTCTAATTGGGCAATATACTGATTGCCCAAAATCAAACATAACCTATATTTTCTAGCTTCAGATAAAATATTAACGAAGGCTTTGGTGGCAAAATTTTGAAATTCATCAACATATAAATAAAAATCTTTTCTTTTTTCTTCAAGAATATCTACTCTCGACATTGCTGCTAAATATAATTTAGTAACCAAAAGAGCTCCCAAAAGCCGGGAGTTATCTTCCCCAATTTTTCCTTTTGAAATATTGGCAATTAAAATTTTGCTTTTATCCATTACCTCCCGCATATTAATGGTTGATTGAACCTGACCAATAATATTTCGAACTAAAGGAGCAGAAATAAACTGACCAACTTTATTTTGAATGGCAGCAGTCGCTTCAACTTCATATCTCTGGGTATATCTGGCAAATTCCTGGACCCAGAAAGCCTTAACCATTGAATCAGTAACCCTATCTATCACTTTTTTCCGGTAATCAGGGTCAGCCAACATTCGATTAATTCCCAGAAGAGTTGAACCAGGGTATTCCAAAAGGGCTAAAATGCAATTATTTAAAATATATTCCATTCTGGCTGACCAGACATCCGGCCAGATTTTTTTGAAAACTCCCATTAAACCAGAAGCTACCAAATGACGATGTTCTAAGTCAACTTTTTCCATAACATTAAAGGCAATGGGGTAATCAAAATCAGCTGGATTAAAATAGACAACGTCATTGATTCGATTTGAAGGAATAAAATCCAATAGTCTTTCAGCCGCCTCACCATGAGGATCAATAAAACCTACTCCCCTTCCAGCTAAAATATCTTGAATTGCCATATTGACCATCATTTCTGTTTTTCCCATGCCGGTTTTCCCAACAAGATAAGTGTGCCGACGTCTGTCATCGGTTTTAATCCCGAATTTTTTTCTCTCATTTCTAAAAGTGGTTTCGCCAAAAAAATTTATTTCATTATTTGGCATATTATTCTACCGGAAGACCGGGAGGGGCTTCACCTTTTTTGGCTTCAACCCGGGGAACAGCCGGAGCCGGAGCCACTATCCGGCCAGGAAAATGATATAAAGTAGCTAATTCCTCGGTATTCAAAACATAGGTCCCCCCGGCTCGAGGAAATAAAGGCGTTACTCTCGAGACATAATTCCTAAATAATTTTCTTTGCCTTAAATAAAGTCTCCTTTTATCTAAAAACCAGAAGGGAACTGACTTAACCTTAGTCATGGTGTCTTTCCAAATTTTTAAACCTCCCAGGTTTTCCGTGGAAACATCTTTAAAAAAGCCAAAAACAAACCTCCCTCTGGGTTTTAAAAAG
>Ga0315296_10002180_pt1 | contig 16778 bp, 14 predicted proteins | sample YL17G14_18_MG_FD_203921 | JGI IMG/M metagenome (GOLD analysis project Ga0315296, IMG submission 203921) | Sediment microbial communities from Yellowstone Lake, YNP, Wyoming, USA - YL17G14_18 | ecosystem: Environmental > Aquatic > Freshwater > Lake > Sediment | place: USA: Wyoming | collected... | reverse complement strand
AATCAGGATTGAGCAAAGGTATCCATATCCTCCAGAGAAATCATCCAAACCTCACATATTCGATGTTAATAGAATCGTTAGGCTATTCACCGATGAGGAGGCTGAGAAACAGGAACCGCCTTTTGATCCAATGATGTTTTTCATGCACGAGTTGGATACAGAAAATGATTACATCTGGCCGATCTACTGGACGAAGAACAGAGACGGCATCTGGTGGTGGGGCCAGTTTCCCCCTGTACTCACTATCGACCAGTTGAGACAGTTGATGAATGAGAGAACGGTTTGAATGGGATCAAATGGTCGGTATCGCAAAGACTGCTGGATGGATTATTGAAAAAGCTTTAGAACGTGACGATTCTAGGAAATGAGGATGATTAGCCACCTCAGAACCATTATCTTGACTGAACGAGTTACTCTGCCGAGGAGAATGGATCAAGAAGAAGGCATCTGAAACAGAGTCTTGAATCTCAGCAGGCAATACCTATGTTGACGCAGGAAGCGCCTCCAGGCCGGGGTGCGGGCAAACGCCCCCGGAAATCGGCCCGAGCGAAGGACCGAGGGACCAGCTTATCATCAGATGGCCCGACCATGCGGCCAGGTACAGTGAACCACAGATGACCCGCACCACTATCTGCCTCGAAGGAGACGGTCAGATACTCACGGCAGAAGATCTGAGGGCTGCCCGGGCCGAGTTTGAGCGCAGGGTGCCAAGAGACCTCTTCTACAGGGCGGCTGTTGAGCTTGTGGAGTTCGCATGGAGTGGTCAGTCGCGCCTAAGCCGTGCCGAGGCGGTGGCCGTCCTGCTCCAAACCTGGAACCAGCAGTTCTATCGGTACCACCCTTTCAATGAGCAGCACTTCTCGGAGCTGGAAGCACGGCTCGGGTCGTTCCGCGAATCCTTGGCCGGTTACAGGCAGCGGGACATAAAAAGTCTGACCGACCAGAATGAGGCCCCGGTAAAGGAACTCTTCGCGGCATTTGAGGAGCTGCTGGGTCCTGTGGGGGCGGCCAAATGCCTCCACCTGCTGGCACCACGCTTCTTCCCCCTGTGGGACCGGGCAATTGCTACGGGGTACGACCTGTCCCTCGGCAAGAGGGGCGAGAACGCGGGGAGGTACTGGCGCTTCATGCAAGTTGCCAGAGAGCAGATCCGGCGACTCGGAGGGAGTTTCACGGGAGACAACCCGCTGAAGAGTCTGGATGAATACAACTACTGCGTCTATACGAAGCGTCTCCAGCTACCTAGCCCAGCGGAGTCTGTTCGAACCCACGAATGATAGCGAACCCCTGACCTGGGTTCGAATCCAGTCTGGAGAGCGGCTCACCGTGCCCGGAGTCGAGTGGCTCTACGGGCATGAAAAAGGGGACATGAAGCAGCAGATGCTCATCGAGAAGTTTATGGATGCCAGGGGGATTGAGAGAGCAGAGAGGCATGTCTTGATGGTTTACATCTCTCTTCTGGCTGTTGCGTTGTGCAGGCTATAACACGGAACAGTTGATGGTCTCTCCAACGTGAAGTGTTTCTGCTAAGATCAGAACTACCCTGTAGGGTATTGAAGCATGTGCAAATTTGACCTTGTATTCACCTAAAAATACATATATTGGGTTCACTGTAACCTAAATTATGCCTATGCGTGTCGAGATAGACAACGTCGAAGAGGTTCTGAATCGAACCGTTCTTGGTCAGGGAAGAATCACGGGATTGAGTGATTTTGTCGGGAAAAGGGTGAAAGTCCTGATATTGAATGGCAGCATTTCTGGTAGCAAGGGGGGGAAGACAACTTGATGGCATCTTACCACCAATCATCAAATGGTCATACTGTACCGTCGTTCCTCCTCGCTCATGCTATAAGTAATGGTGCCTTAATTATGATTCGAAGGAATGATTGAAATGGAACTGATTGTTGGCATCATTTCTGGCTTAATCGTTGCTCTAATTTTATCGGCTTTGGCACTTCTGCGAAACAGACTCCGGCCGATTCGCCGCTTGTTCATGTGGATTATGAATTCGAGGCTGCGTTTTTGGATTGAAGTGTCAATTGATTTTCCTGAAGGGACGCCTTTCCCTTCATTGGAGGCTGTGCAAACGAAAATGGAAGCGTTGGGAAAGGTGAATCATGTGCTCCTTGTGAGGCCGAATGCCATCCAGATCACCTATGAGGATGTGCAGAATCCCATACTAGTTGAACTTAGAGATGCTCCTGAAGGCGATGAAAGCGACCTTGAAATCAAGAAGAGGATGAACATCAGACTGATGGGATGGATTGAAGCGAGATTCAGGGGAGGATATGCAGTCATTGCCCTTGACCGGGTAGAACAGACCGTCGGTTCAATAACAGAAATGATTCAACGGAAGGGCAATCAGATAATTGTGTCCAGAGCCGAGCTCATGGATGCAAGACCGGGTTGGACTGGGTTCAAGACGATCGACGAAGATGATGCGACTGTTTGTCTGCAGGATAGGACCGTTTCATTGACAACAAGTAGTTATTCCAATCTCTGGCGGAATATACAGAAATACCTTGCATCACCCATCTAGCCTCTTCGCCATCGAATATTCCTTCACGAGTTCTTTTGATATTTGAAATGGCAAATGCATCTGGAGCATATCGCTGTAGTTTCTGAAAATCACGATCGTGCCATTTTGGAAGATTTTCATTGGTATCTGGTCCTTATCTTTCCAAGGGTAATAGATGCCAGCTTGTGTTCGACTCGGTGCTTTCATCGCCTCACGATGCATTGAGTCCTTGTCATCTCCATTCCCATAGAGTGTCCCTGAACGGACACTCCCTCGACGATCCTTGAATCCGACAGAGAAAACTGCTTTCTGTTTTTGAAAATCGTCGTATATCCTTCTGGTATCGAAGAGCACATTTGTGATTGCGTCTGGGTTCCCAAACAATGTCTGCGAAAGCACTGTTGCACCAAAGCGCCGTGATTCGCCCCCCGTCCACAGAAGGAGTAAATCGTCGTTTTCTCTCAGGTAGAAGGGGATATTTGTATCGATTCTTTCGCTCTTCCTGGTTCGGTCAATCATGTATCCAGACATATCATAGATATATCGTGAGCGAGAAGTATGGAGTTCCATGATTCCCCAAAGGTATTTGCTCTTCTCGAAAACCTCTGGTCTGTTCGGAAGAGAGAAGACAACCTTATCAAAATGCATTCTCTTCGGGAGGTCCTCGACGGAGACTCCTTCCTTGAGTCTCACGAGAGTCTCATCTAGGTCCCGAATCTCGGTATTGGACTGACAGACAATTCGGCTAATCCACATTAGTCTCCTCAGTCCTCCGGCTTTGAAATTGCTCACCGATGATAAATAGGCTCCTGCTCAGTGTCATTGTTGCGTTAAGTAGGACAAATTTCAGCTTGCTAGTATGACATTGATCTGACATGCTACAAGGTCTGCTTTTCACGCCTTCTCTTTCAGCATACGGAGTCCGACGTAGCGACGTAGAGCAACCGTGAGGAGGAGTCCGAGCTCGGCATCAGCCCTATCAAAAGTCATACCAGGAGGCAGTTTGTGGGCCCCTGCGGCTAGCATCTTGCGCACACCTGCTTGAAACTCCATCATCGACTTGCTCAGATTCTGAAACTCCTGAACGAGCTCCTCGATCTTCTCAGGGGCTGGACCGCCCTTATCATCGGAATGAACGAGATTAACGAATTCTTTTGCATACGGCTGCAACTCCTCAACAGCTTTGCGACACGCTGTAAGGCAATCAGCCCAATTCCCCAGACCGTATTGCTTCTGAGCCTCGCTAAGAACCTCATCAATCTTCGTGAGCCCATCTAGGGCTCCCGAAAAAGGAATTTCGATTGTTCTCCAGGATCCCCATCCGAGCCTAGGAAGAATGTCCTCAACCCACTTGCTCTTCTCAATATCGATGAACTGGGAACTCCCCTGTCTCACTTCCATTTCCTGAACGGGGACGATTGCCGGCGGTGTGTCGGTGGCTCCGAGAATACGAACAGTCGCCTTAAGTCGAACCTTTCCACCTTTTCGTAGGTCCTCAATCAACGAGATTTGCTCAGCCGCGAGAGGAAATAGAAGTGCGACTCTTGCATAGGACCCTTCCAAAGGGAGAGTGACCGGGTTCCAGTTAAACGGAATCCCCTCTCCAAGGAAACGTTGAGAACCATCGGGAGAAACGAAATACATCAGTGCTCGGACATCAAATACCTCGATTCTTGTCGCCGATTCAGGAACATTGACATTCACCGCCCCCACCGCCCCCATTTTTGATACAGTAAGGTCACAGGTCATTTGAGCGGCGGGACCAATGGAGTTCTGATAAGCCTCGATGGTATCAAAGACTACTCGCATCGCGAAGTATTTCAAGACTCGATTCCTCCAACCATGCTACATGCAATGCCAAGCATTAAAGATGTGCGTTCTCCTAAAGTTCTTCATGCCAATGATCCCCGTTGGCAGTGACGGAGAACCCCGTCCTGATCTCATGGTCAGGAAGCCTCGAGCTATTGCGAAGTGCGGGGACTACCGCAAGAGCAAGTGGGATATGCCGTATCACCAGTAGTCTCACATGGGACGTGGCCGCCACCAGACTCAGGGATGTAGATGTAGCCACCTCAGCGGTGGATTGTTGACTCTCGGTGCCATATTGCATCGGCCCTTCGTCACTTTGCAGACGACAGATCGATGACTGCAATCGTATTTTTTATGCGTCCGTCGCGCCCGAACGCTTTGAGGAAAGGAGTCTGCAACTCTATAGGTAGTTATGCGGTTGTTATACTATGGTTTGAACAGCTATATCTATCATGCATTATCGGTAGTTAAATATATCTTAGTGGCCATAGGCATTCGGATGCCCAGGAATGCGAAGGGGAACTGGACTAAAGTTGGACCGGCTAACGTCGAGGGCACATCAGTCAAGACATCAATTCCGATTTATCTGGTTGCCAAATACAGGATCGAAGTCGGAGATACGCTGGAATGGGACGACGATGGGGAGATAATGAAGGTTCGCAGAATCGACACCAAAGGCATCCGGACGAACTTCAAAGGCACAAGAGGAAAGGAAAAATGATTCCGAATGACGTTTGTCCCAGCGACCACTGGCACGGGAAGACCAAGCGAGGTATTGCCTGGGATATTTACCAAGGAGACGCAACAGCGGTACTCAAGGGCCTGTCAAAGGACAATAGGAAGTTCGATTGCACAATCACCTCCCCACCATATTACTGGCTAAGAGACTATGGAGTCGACGGACAAATCGGCCATGAAGCCACGATAGATGAATACACAAACGCAATCGCCGGAGCGATGGATGAAGTAAAGACGCTACTAGCAAAGGATGGGACTCTGTTTCTGAATTTGGGGGATACGTACTACTCCGGAAAGGGAAAACCACATGGAACCGACCCGAAGAATAATGCGAGAAGATTCGGATTGAGAGCAGTTGATGCAAGCGGGCTGGGCGTCCCAAAGAAGACGACTATCGGTATCCCCTGGCGAGTCGCACTGAAGATGATTTCTCGAGGGTGGGTCCTTCGGAGTTCGATTATCTGGGTGAAGGAGAAGGGCTTGCCGGAATCCGTTGTCGATCGACCCAGAAGGAAATACGAGTACGTCTTCATGTTCGTCAAGGACAGGCACTACTATTTCAAACGAGAACCCATCAAGGATGAGGAAGACGTATGGCAAATTCCAGACAAACCCAACTCAATTTCTCGGGGCAAGCACACCGCTGCATTTCCAGACAAGTTGGTGCAGAGGTGCCTGGACATAGGATGCAAGGAAGGGGGATCCGTGCTCGATCCTTTCGCTGGGTCCGGAACCACCTTGAGAGTGTCCCTTGAATCTGGCAGACCAGCAGCAGGGGTTGACTTAAGTACAGAATATTGCATATCAATGAAAGAAATTCTGATGAATCTGTAGAATGGCGCGGTGCAATTATGTTCTTCTGCAGGGCCATAATCGAGAAGTCATTGGAGCACCTCAGGGACATTCATCCATTAGTATTGTTTACGTTTCTCGCTTACAAGGAAATTGATCTACCCATTGGCACGCTGAAGGACACTCGCGGGGTAGAACGAAGTTTCCTCGAGAAATATTTCCGTCCCGCACCTGAGTATGAAGGATTCTATCGTCCAAGTCGTTTATCGGATAAATCGAAAGCATGGCTCAACAAGAAGTACCCTGATGCCGGGTTGCAGAGTCTCAGAACTAGGAGTGCAAACATGGAGCGAGTACTCTTGCATGATCGCGGCGGAGGCTATGGGTGGCGGAGAGACTACGTATCTGGGCTTCAGAGTCTCCTGAAATCTAAGCCCTTGCCAGGGTTCCACATTGCCATCTGGTTGTATAGAGGCGTCGACTGGCCGAAATCAACAACACCCCAAGGGATAATTGACAAATTCAGAAATCAGTTCAAGATAACTCAAGATGAAGAACGACTGTTCGACCTGTCCGTTCCAACCGTTGCAGGAGAGAGCATGTTCTGCAGTGAACCAATCGAATGGATAGAGCTAAAGCAAGTGATAGGCAACTACCCAAATGCCCCGCTGGAGGAAGGAGGGTTATTGAAATCGCTATCGCTCGAAGGAGTCGGGCCGATTGATGGTCTCGTTTTTGAGCCTGGAGAGAGACTGAACATCGTAGCGGGTGACAACGGACTGGGGAAGACATTCTTGCTTGACTGCGCTTGGTGGGCAATGAGTCAGAATTGGGCGGGAAAACCGGTCCACCCACGAGTTGGTGCCCGTTGGGCTTCTCCTAGAATTCTCTATGAGATTGGCACATCAGATGAGCTGGAGAAGATGACAGCGAAATATGATTGGAATCTGGCGCGCTGGACTGTTGAGAAGAAACGGAGTATTCTGCCAGGACTCTTGATATACGCTAGAATTGACAACTCCTTTGCAATCTGGGATCCGGCGAAATTCATACTCTACAACAGTGTCCGTCAGAATGGAGAGAAGCTTTCCTTGAATAGAGACTTCCAATATGCAAACCCCTCAGAATTCCAGAAAGGTCAGTTGTTACTGAATGATGAGGAGGTCTGGAACGGAAAACGGATTCAAACGGAATCTAGAGAAGAGAGGGTCCTGTGCAACGGCTTCAATCAGGACCTTATGACGTGGTCGGGCGAAAGAAAAAGTGAAGCAGTGGCCTTCTTCAGCAGCGCATTAGAACGCTTATCCCCTCCGGGTTTCAAACTCACTGTAGGGAAACCCATCAGAATACCTCCTGATGTGAGGGATATTCTGACAATAAGACATCCCTACGGAGACGTCCCAGTCGTTGATATTTCTGCTGGAATTCGCCGGGTCCTCGGGTTGCTGTACTTAATCACCTGGGCCTGGGCAGAGCACAAAGCAATCTCGCAACAAATCAAGAAGGCACCTCAAAGAAGAGTGATCGTTCTGATTGATGAGATGGAATCTCACCTGCACCCAAAATGGCAGAGAACCATTGTTCCGACTCTAATGGAGACTATCAAAGAACTATCTCCTTCTTTGGAAATACAGTACATCATCTCAACTCATTCGCCGCTCATATTGGCGTCCACTGAACCATACTTCAACGACTCGACTGACAAACTATTCCACTTGGATCTGCTGACCGACAAAGTGGAGTTGAACGAGACTCCTTATGTGAAGTTCGGAAAGGTAGACAACTGGCTTCAAGCAAGCATATTCGGTCTAAAGCAAGCTCGTTCCAAGGAAGCGGAAGAGGCAATCGAGAGAGCGAAAGAGATACAGCTCATGGATAGTCCAGACCCTCGGGCTGTAAGAGCAATCCATGCCGATTTAGAAAAGCATCTTTCCAGTAGTGACGAGTTTTGGCCACGATGGATGTATTTTGGCAGGAAGTACGGTGTGTGATTTGATACCTGTCCAACCGAAGCCAGAACCAGCTAGTTTTGACAAAGACATTCGAACACCTGGTGGGCAATTCATTCGACAACATCCCCATCCGACTGGTGTTCAATGGCGCAGGAATCGACACTGGAAGAAATGCATCCTCGATCTTTATCGATCATATGGGGGAATCTGTGCATACTCAGCGATTTGGGTTCCGCGGAGCGGGGCAACGGTCGACCATTACGTTCCAATATCCCACGACCCTCGAATAGCTTATGAGTGGAGCAACTACAGACTTTCTTGCGAGAAAGCGAATGGCAACAAAGGAGACAGTAGAAATGTACTGGACCCGTTCAAAATCATGCAGGACTCATTCACGATTGACTTCCCTTCACTCCTTGTGAAACCTGGTTCGTCCCTCAACCCAAAGGATAGAGCTAGAGTCGAAAAGACCATTGAAATCCTTCAATTAAACGAGGAGTACTTTGTTGAGGACCGAATACACTGGCTGACTGAGTACACCCAGAATTCAGATATGGACTTCCTAAGGCGATACGCCCCATTCATTGCCTATGAATTGCAGAGACAACAACTAAGTTCAAACATATCGTCGATGATGCAGTTCCCGTAGTTGTTCTCATCACTCGATAATCCGATCTTTGAGTGCAAGTCGCCGAATCTCAGTAGACCGTGAACCACCCCCTCATCAAGCCAGCGGTCGATCTCATCGCCGGCACTTCTATGGCCAGTGTGAATTCCTTGAAACTGTATCAGTGCCAGTCATCCTCTGTGCAAATGATCTCAATTGGAAGCGACGGAGAACCTCGCCCCGATCTCCTAGTCAAGAAGCCCCGAACAATCGCCAACTGCGAGGACTACCGCAAGAGCAAGTGGGATATGCCGTATCACCAGTGATAGTATTCTTCGACAACTCGCATCTTTTTCGAAGTCAGCGTTCGTGCAACTGGATCCTAGGTTCAAATCCACAAGGTTAAACTAGGCAGATTGCCCATAGGATTGTGGCGACATCGAGGAATTGGAATGATTCTCACTGAGGAGGTTCGCAGGCTTATCGACAGGATAATTGCCGATGATCTCTGTCCCAAAGATGTCGAGAGTGATAGTGTTGAGTTCAAAGCATGGCCAATGAACAAGGAAGGCCATGTTGACAAGTCGAAAGTCTCAGATTTCGCACAGAAATACTCAGTTTGTTTCGCGAATTCTGGTGGTGGAATTCTCGTCTTCGGAATTGCTAACGATTCGATGGGAAGGAAAGCTCTCGAGGGCTGTGAAAGCACGAATGAAGTGGACCTGAATAGAGTGATCTTCGACTCCACGCGTCCTTCGGTCCCGGTTGAGGTGGAGGAAATCCCCTATATGGGGTTGATGTTCGTTGCAGTTCGCGTTTTGAAAAGCAAGAAGGTCCATGCGACCTCTGACGGAAAGAGATACCGAAGACTCAGCGGCAACTGCGTTCCTGTGTATCCTGACGATGATATTGTGGTGGAAGTGGAAAAGGGGAGCGACTATACATCCAAGTTTGTTTCGGGCGTGTTCGAGGAAGCTGTTGACGTCAATGAGATTGCCCGTCTTAGGAGCCATCTCAGGACGCGCGGGTCATCAGACATTGCTAGCCTCAGAGATGACGACTTATTGATTGCCCTTGATCTTGGCGAGAGAAGCGCATCGGGTTTGTTTAGGCCAAATGTAGCCGGCTTGCTTCTGGCAGGAAAGGGAGAAATTCTTGATAGAATGTTGCCGCAGGCAGAAATCGGTGTCTTTTCATTTCGTGCGGATAATGAGCCCGACCTACAGGAATTCATTCGTGGTCCGCTCCTTGCATCACTGGAGCGCGTCGTCTCGCTTGTCGAGCCATATAACAAGGAGGTGACGGTCAGAGTTGGCCTATTTGAGATCCCAATCCCCAGACTCCCAAAGGAGGTCTTGCGTGAAGCTTTGCTGAACGCTGTAACACACCGTGACTATCTCTCAACTGGTTCAGTTCATGTGAGGCTTTATGCAGATCGCACAGAAATCTCGAATCCTGGCGGATTTCCGGAGGACATAACGCCGGAGAACATCCTATATCACGAACCTCGCCCACGAAATCGCACGCTTGCTGAAGCCTTACAGAAGATCGGATTGGTGAATCGGGCCGGCATCGGTGTTGACAGAATTTATAAAATATTGTTGGAAAACGGAAAGGAACCTCCACATTACATCGCCAAGCCCACATATGTAGTTTTGAAGGTACTCCACGAAGTGAACGAGAGCTTTGCAAGATTCGTTGTCGAGAATGGGCGGTCGGGGACAACCTTCGACCTCGATGAGATTCTCGTTCTGAAGTATCTGTGTCGCAACTCTGATGTTGATTCTACGACGGCTTCCGTAATATGTCAGCGCACGTTGCCAGAAATCCGGGAGATTCTGAATAGGATGGTGAAACGCAATCTTCTCGATAAGCGTGGACAGAAGAAAGGGCAACGTTTCTCACTTAGTGGAAAGATGTGCGACAAGATGGGCGAAGGGATTGAGTACACTCGCGACAGAGGGATAGACGAAATTCGCTATCCGGAAATGATCAGATCTTATCTCCGAGATCACGGTCGCATTCGCAACAAGGACGTGCAGCATTTATGTGGCATTGATAGCTATCATGCGGTCCAACTTCTCACGAGGCTACGACTTACCGGGGAGATTGAGCTTAGAGGGACTAGGCGAGGTGCCCACTACGTACTGGCCAGAACGAAAGAGGAGAATGTCAGTAGTGAACTGAGCAATCAGAGAATGTAGAAATTCAATAAGAAATGAAGAACTATATTGTTCAATAATCATAACAACAATCTCGCGCTGAGATTAAAGCTGCAAGCTATACTCAATCTAGCTAATTGAAAAGGTGGAAGTCTCTTCGAAAACGGAATTCGAATGACGGTATACGCACGTAGTGCGTATACCATAGATCGAGTACTCCGATGCCAGTTCGTTTCTTTCTCGCCATGTTCACCAATGCCGAAAAGTGTACATGGTGCGAGGAGCGATGGAGAGCCAAGACCTGATTTCCCAATCAAGAAACCAAGAACGAAAGCCAACTGCGAGGGTTACTGAAGATGCAAGTGGGAAATGCCATGCCATCAATGATAGGATGAATGAAAGAAGGATGAAATTGGCACGCAAGACGGTTTGACGGAAAATTGGACCTTATCACGAGAATCTCCCAAGAACATGAGAAACCGTTATCTCCGAACAACCCTGTCCCGCTTTGTGGCTTCCGCGCAGATTACTGAGAGGACTTTCTATCCGAATCTGATCAAGATCATCAAAGCGAAGGGAGGATCCGGGGTAAGTGAAGTCAAGTACAATTCCGAACCTGACATAGTCTTCGAGCTTTCGGACCGGAAGTGGTTACTAGGGGTGAAGATTGGCGAGACACCAGCGATTCTCAAATCAGCCTTCATTCAGTACCAGCGTCACAAAGATGAGAGTGGAATCAAGCATGGGGTGCTGCTATTCCTTCCCGAGAGCGCTAGAAAAATAAGGCCCGACGAGGCTTCAATCGACCGTGCCCTTGACACGAAGATTGTGGATTGTCTGGTCGACACGCCATTGGTGAAGGAAGAGTATGGCGACTCTCCATTCCCTGTGGTCATAGAGCGACTGAAGACCGAAGTGGTGCCGAAGATAGAGCGCAAGGAGGAGAAAGCATATTCTATCAATCTGATTGCGAAGTTCCTGACGGAACAGATTGAAGAACTGATGTCAAAGATTCCAGTCAACGATCCTGCGATACTCAAGGCTATCATTGACCAGAATCTGCTATCAGGTATTGGCAACCTAGACAGGAAGCACGCAAAGGTCGCCATACAATTCCTTGGAGCAAGCATACTCTTGAGCCAGTTGATGTTTCTCAGGCTCTATGGGGTAGCGCATCCCGCCATTCTGCCACCCAAACCCGTCACGAGATCATCAGTGCAGGCTGCGTTCAAGCGTATATCCGACATTAATTACAGACCGATTTATGGCTTCGACGTGATTGATTCGGTTTCTGAAGAGTATCTTCGCGAGACCTTTGATCTCATCTCGGGTCTAGAAATTGAGCGAAGTCGATATGAGTTGCCGGGTCGCATCTTCCATGCTCTCATGCCAAAGAACATTAGGAAGCTGATGGCGGCATTCTACACACGACCGCAGTCTGCCGACATCTTGACGCAACTATCGATTAGTAAATGGACTGACACCGTTCTCGATCCCGCATGTGGATCGGGCACTATTTTGGTATCAGCATACAGAAAGAAGGCCGAGCTCCAGCAGGAAGCCAATGTGAACAAGAACTCTCACAAACAGTTCTGCGAGAGGGATATTTTCGGTGCGGACATTATGCCTTTCGCTGTGCACTTGACGACAGCGAATTTGGCAGCAATGGATCCCACAACCACAATAAAGAAAACTCAAATCATCCAAGGCGACAGCCTTGAGCTTTCACTCGGTGACACTCGCGCTGGATACCAGCAGCGTCTTTTCCGGCCGATAGCCAAAGGAAAGTACATGAATGGCGAGGAATACGAAGTGACGCTGAACAAGATGGATTCTGTGTTAATGAACCCCCCATTCACTAAAGTAGAACGTGGCATCCAGAAGTTCGTGAACATGACCAGGTACAATTTGAAAGTCGGCGGAGACGCGAGCCTCTGGACCCATTTCATCATGCTTGCAGATGAATTCCTAAAGGACAATGGGACATACGGGGCGGTCCTTCCAGTCAGCATCCTCCGGGGCCAGGAGACTGAGAGAGTGCGAGATTTCCTCTTCTCTGAGATGACTCCTCTCTATGTGGTCAAAGCCACTCTGAACTACGGGTTTTCCGAATCATCAGAATACAGAGATGTCTTGTTCGTGGCTCGGAAGGGCAAGCCTCCGAAGAATCATCAGGTTCGGTGCTGCTTGCTGAAGTACGACGTTAATCGAACGACGTGGGATATGGCCCGACACATCTCTGAGGTCCTGAACAAGAAGAGTCATCTGAGGAGCGAAGACTTGGACGTCGAGACCTTCGCCTTGTCCGAACTACAGAACAAGATGAATCTCATGCCTTACATCGGAGTCAGCGACTACAAACACAGAGATTCTCTGCTGGCGCTTATCGGCAAGGCCTCAGGCGAATTAGAACCCATTCCAGAGAATTACACAAAAGAGGGATTGAGATCTGAAGGGAAAGCTGCGAGCATCCTGTTCTTCACGAGAGATTTACACCCATCTCGAGTGGAAGAAGCGTTCATGAGCTTCAAGAAGGAGGATGGAAAGAGCATAACATCGGAATCACGGAGGGGTGTCACATACTCCGTCGAGAAGATGTCGCTGACCAAATCACTCAGAACGGCGGTCGGGCAGAGTAGAATGAATGTCGAAGGCCGATGGGACTACGTCGCGCACGGGCGTTATGAGGAATTCCCGCAGATACTGAGAGCGACTGGCATCAAGTCGCCAAAAGGGGTCACATGGTCTCAATTCTTCTCAAGTGTGCGTAACAATCTTCAGGGTCTTAGGACGAATTTGGTGCTCTCCAGAAGGCTCAATCCATTCTCTCCGAACGTTCACTTCATTTCATTCTACTCTGATACCCCATTTGCACCAGGCGACCAACTCAAAATAGTGAAGGAGAACGATCCAGACAAGGCGAAAGCTGTATGCGTTTTGCTCAATTCGTCAGTCTTCTTGGCCAATCTGTTCCTCTTCAAGGAAGAAACCACTGGCAGATATATCGACATCCGGGCTTATGACCTGAATCAAATGAAGATGCTTCCGACTGCCACTCATGTCAGCGACTTGGTCGTTGTATTCAACAGATACTCTGACAAGGATTTCCCCGCTCTGAGAGAACAAATGGATGCCAACTTCTCAACCCACTACGACGCATTTCAAGAGACTAAAGATTGGAGCACTGTCGACTTCAGGCTCCAGCCTTCCCAGTTAAGGCTTGACATGGATCAAGACGTATTCCGGGCCCTTGGAGCAGCCATCACCCGAGGGGAATTGATGGAAGTCTACCAGGCAATCGAAAAGGAGATGATTATCACCCGAGGATTGACTCGCGACTAATCGTAACTGAGATCAAATCAAACGGCTTTTTTCTCACTCTCTTGTTGCACTTAAATCAAGTTGTGTTCATATGCCAGATTCACAATGGACAAAATGAGTGCATCCAATACCAAGTAATACAGAATTCTTAAGTAGGACGTTTGCCCTACCTAAGGCTGTAGGAAGGCTCTGGTTCGTACCCAGGGTCGTACTGCGCGGTTAAAACCGCTGTCGCGATGATGATGGCCGCAATGGGGTAAGTGGCCATAGGCCCCTATGCCATCCAGGCCAGCGTTCGACGGACAGGTCAGGACCACGAGTCGGTTCCTGGACCAGAGTCTCCTACACCTAGCTCCTCATAGGCTGAGGTAGAATATAAATAAATCCGGACTAGAAGAATGGTCAAGTGGTAATTGAGGTGCCCAAGATGACTAACCTAAACGAAAGCGGGGTACGAAAGCCCTATAGAACAAGCTTCGATCGCGTGATCGAACTCCTGGAAACTGCATTAAGAGAACCGAGCAAACCTATTTCTCACTTGACTGGTGCCCAGTACCAGGCTTGGTTGTTCGGCAAGGAACTGGGGTTTCTGGAAAGAGTCGGACGTGGAATTGCGCTTACTGGCCCTGGAATGAGATTCCTAAAAGGTGACCATGAGACTCAAAGGAGGTTGTTCCAATCTAGGCTGGAGAGAATTCCCACATTCTCGAACATCTGGAATGGGATTCAGCAGTGGAGTCTGGAGTATAGAAAAGAGATTCCTCGAACCTCGATCGTTCAAATCATTGGAAGTATCACCGGTGTGACCTCGCAGACTATGCTGGGGATCTATACTGCCAGCATATTGAATTGGGCGACGAGCGCGGGCATGCTTGAGCGGCTCCCAGGTGTGAGATCGGGTGTCTATAGGGTTGTCCCGACAGCCAAGTTTGGCGACATTGCGGCCGAGCAGTCTTCTTCTCAGATTGAATTCCCCAGAATTGTGGATTCGACCGTTGGAGACTATCTTGACAGAATAAGTCTTCTTGTCTACGATGTTCTCCACGAGCCAGCTGAGAAAGAAAGGTACTCTGAAGAACTACGGCAGGCTCTCTCAAGGTTAGCAAAGGACCCAAGAGTTGCCTCAGTTGCGGACATCAACAGGAGCATCATCGTGAATGAGCTCAATTACGCACTGGAAGTTGGCCAGCAGAGGGCGTTTGAGCTGGTTGCTGAGACCCTGCGAATAGTAAGACGAGAGAGAACGTCTCAAAGGACAATTGCAGATTTTTCCCCTGAAGGGGCGGAGCGTTAAGATCGAAGAAACAGGGCGCTGCTGCAAGAGACACCCATCAATCTGCTTTCGGGCGTTTTCGAATAGTATCCCAGTAGGGGCTCTTACACTTCGGGCAAACCTTCGGCTTGCGGTCAATGCCATGTCTGGGCATCCAGATATGGCCACATCTCGTGCATTGAAGCGCCTCGACAGTGACTCTCGGCACCATGCTCAGACATGTACTCTGCGGTATATTACTTTTTGGTTAAGTTCAATGAATCTGGTTGCGATACTGATATATACTCTAAAGGTATATACCTAATTGGTATAGTGTGGAACAAAATGAGCGACGAAGGCTGCGTACACCAAGAACACGACCCACTTCCTCCAACTGATGAAATTCTGGCCCAGTTGTCGAAGACCTCCTATCCGCAGGATTGGGTCGCTTACAACGAGGCGCAGACCAATGAGAAGCTACTCTTTCTTCAGCTTCTTGGTGAGTTGACTGCACAGGTGCCTGTGCAGGAAAGGACAGGAGCAGGAAGGCCTCCTGCGGACTTTGGCGAGATGATTTTCGCATGCTGCCTCAAGATCTACCTCACCTTCTCATCTAGAAGGGCTGTATCAGATCTGAAGATGGCGCAACAGCTCGAGTACATTGGTCACACTCCTCACTTCAACACGATACTAAAGTACCTGAACGATCCGAAGTTGACCGGGATGCTCATCAGGCTTATCGAATTCTCGGCAATCCCTCTAAAGCAACTTGAGGATAAGTTCGCAGTAGATTCCACCGGTTTCTCGACTTCGGTGTATGGCCGCTGGTACGGAATGGCCCAAGGATCTGAACAGAGGAGACAATGGAAGAAGGCACATGTCATGACTGGCGTTCGGACCAATGTCATCTGCAGCATCGAGGTCACGGATGGAAACGTTCACGACATGACGATGTTTTCCAAGCTCGTTGAGAGTACATCGAAACGTTTTCAGATGAAGGAAGTCTCGGCGGACAAAGGGTACTGCTCTCGGGAATCTATGACGATTGTGAGCGAGCATGGTGCAATACCCTACATCGCTTTCAAGAAGAATTCAACAATCAAATCCAAGACCGCTGGGATTTGGAGGGCTATGTTCCAGTACTTCAGAGATCACAGAGAGGAATTCCTGGAGCATTATCACCTTAGATCGAATGTCGAGTCCGTGTTCAGCATGATGAAGCGGAAGCAGGGCGTACATCTCCGGTCAAAGAAGGACGTTGCCCAAGTCAATGAAGTACTCTGCAAGGCGTTGGTGCATAATGTCTGCGTATTGATCCAAGAGATGTTCGAGTCGGGGATCAAGGTCGATTTCGAGTCTCTGGCAGAGGACGAATTAATGTGCAAAACGCTCCCATGAGTATTAAATGTGCAAAGCCGACATAGTGAAAAGCATTAAATAACGTCCAAATCAATCGACATGACCCAGTCTGGCTTGGCGGGCGAGCAGCCCGACAAGACAAGTTCTGGGCATTCGCAGTTGGCATGCAATAGCGTACAGGCCCAGGAGGTTGTACAATAGCCACAGTCTTCCTTGTAGATGATGAGAAGTTCATCGTCGACCTCTACAGGGATATCTTGGAGGCGAA
>Ga0315296_10002179_pt1 | contig 16784 bp, 17 predicted proteins | sample YL17G14_18_MG_FD_203921 | JGI IMG/M metagenome (GOLD analysis project Ga0315296, IMG submission 203921) | Sediment microbial communities from Yellowstone Lake, YNP, Wyoming, USA - YL17G14_18 | ecosystem: Environmental > Aquatic > Freshwater > Lake > Sediment | place: USA: Wyoming | collected... | reverse complement strand
GGCTTTGCGGCGGACATCTCCGGTGAATTCAATATTACTCCATCTTCAATTCCCTTGTCATAAGCTCCCTGAGGACATTCGCGGGCTCGGCTCGCTCAAACAGGACGGCATGCACAGCCGCGGTGATGGGGAGATCGAGGCCGCGCCCGAACGCGAACTCGTGCACATGCCCGGTTGTTCCCACACCCTCCGGGACCGCCTTGCTGGATTGCAGAACGGCGTCGAGCGACTCTCCCGCCGCGAGACGCCTTCCCACTTCATGATTCCTGCTCAGGCGACTCTGCGAGGTGCAGACCAGATCCCCAAGACCGCTGACTCCGTAGAACGTGCGCTCATCAGCCCCGAACACTTTTCCGAGCCTGATCATCTCCGCCAGACCGCGCGTGATGAGCGCGGCAAGTGCGTTCTCTCCCAGCTCGAGCCCGTCTGCAAGGCCTGCGGCGATTGCCATTATGTTCTTCAGTGCGCCGCCGAGCTCGGTGCCGACGACGTCCTTTCCTCCATAGACCCGGAAGCGTGCGGTCGATAGCAGCCGCTGGTATTCGCGGACAAGGTCATCATCTTTCGATGCGACCAGGCTGATAGCGGGCAGGCCCCTGATGATCTCCCTTGACAGATTCGGCCCGCTGAGTACGCCTATGGAATGACCCGGGAGGATATCCTCGAGGAGCTGCGACGGTCTCTTCAGGTCGGATGCGACGAATCCCTTTGTTGCCGAGACCAACTCCGCGCCGGGCTTGACGTGGGGCGCGAGTTGTTCGAGCGTCTCGGCGAGGAACGGCGACGGGACCGCGATAATCAGCCGATTCGGGTCGGACAGATCGGCGAAGTCGTTCGTGGCGACCAGGCCGGGTGGCAGGTCGACATCGTGCAGGTAGACCGAGTTTCTGCTCGACTTGTTGATGTCATTAGCTACGTCGCTCTCGTATGCCCAGACGATGGTATGGCAGCCTGCCGATGTGAGAAGAGAGGCGAGGGTAGTGCCCCAGGCGCCGGCGCCGACAATCCCGATCTCAAATGCAGTGGATTGAGCCACGACTATGACTCCTGCTCGGTCTCGGAGGCGCCGCCCTCTTCGGTCTTGGCGCCCGCGTCGGCGGGATCGTGCTGAGCTGCGGCCTGCTTCCGGCGTGCGAGTTTCTCCGCCAGGGAGGGGATCAAGGGTTCCTTCGGCCTGCTGATACGTGGCTCGGTGCCGGCGAATATGCGGGTGATGTTCGCCTTGTGGCGCCAGACGATCAGAGCGGCGACGACCCAGGTGAAGGCGGACAGCAGACCCGGGCCGGTAGCGCTCTCCTGGCTGATGAAAGGCAGCTTGCTTGTCACCACGAGGATGGTCAGCGGGACTGAGATCGCCGCCACGATACTGGCGAGGGACACGAATCGGAACAGGAACAGGATGAGGCCGAAGACGGCCACGGGAATGAATATGTAGACGCCCATGAGGGCGCTCATGACGCCGAACGCTGTGGCCACTCCCTTTCCGCCCCTGAAGAGGAGGTAGACGGGATAGAGGTGGCCGAGCACGACAGCGGCGGCGACCATGATCACTATGGATTCGGGGATCGCCGCCACGCCGCCGAAATCCTGGGGGCTGAAAGTGGTCAGGGCGAAAAAGACCGGGAGGTAGCCCTTGAAGAAGTCCAGAAGCCCTGTGACCACGCCCGGGCCCCAGCCGAGGGTTCTTATGACGTTGGTCAGGCCGATGTTGCCTGAGCCGTGGTCGCGGATGTCGATCCCTCCCATGACTCGCGCCACGATCAGCCCGAACGGAATGGAGCCGATCAGGTAGGCGAACACGATGGAGAGCACGGCACTGGTGATGGGCAGAATGCTGCTGGTTTCTTCCATGAGTCAAGCCACCTACAAGACCGGCGAGCCCCGCCTGGATTGCTTGCGTCTCACGCGCATCACGATCGGGGCTCCCTCGAATCCGAAGCGTCTCCTGAACATGCCCTCAAGATACCTCTTATACTGAACCCGGAAGAAGTCCGGCTGGTTGACAAAGATCGTGAGGGTAGGGGGCGCGGTAGCGGTTTGAGTAATGTAACCGAGCTTCAGGCGCTTTCCGCGAACGGTGGGAGGCGGGCGGAAGGTCACGGCGTCGTTCAGCGCCTGGTTCCATGCGCTGGTCGGCACGCGCCTCGTGAACTGGCTGTGGACTGTCACTATGTTCGAGAATACCTCTTTTATTCCCATGTTGTTCAAGGCGGAAGTGAACACCACCGGCGTGTGAGAGAAAAAATGTACCCTGCGCCTCGCGTGCTCGACGAACTTCTCCCTGTGGCCCGGCGCATCTTCGGATTCATCCCACTTGCTGGCCACGAGGATGCATCCCTTCTGCGCTTTCTGCACCAGTCCGGCGATCTTGAGATCGGTGTCGGTGACGCCATCGGTGCAGTCTATCAGGAGCAGGGCGACCTCGCATCGCGCGAGCGCCGATTCCGTGCGACGCGCGGCGTAGTAGTCAACGGACTCTGTCACCTTCGTTCGTTTCTTCAGACCGGCGGTGTCGATGAAGAGGAACCTGGCGCCCTCGAACTCGACCTCGGTGTCGACAGCGTCGCGAGTGGTTCCGGGGATGTCGCTGACGATTGCCCGATGGTCACCCACGAGGGCGTTAAAAAGGGTGCTCTTGCCGACATTCTGGCGTCCGAGGATCGCCACAGTGATGGCGCTTTCCTCGGGCTCCTTGTCGTCGATTGCGGCGAAACCCGCCGTGAGCGCCGCGATTCGGTCCAGAAGCTCATCCACGTTGAGATTGTGAGTTGCCGAGACAGGCACGGGCTCCCCGATCCCGAGCTCCCAGAACGGCTCGGCGAGATCGAAGGCCCGGACGGTATCGCACTTGTTGACGACAAGAATCACCGGTCTGGGGACGATCCTGAGTTTCTCGGCCAGAGCCTTGTCCCACGCCGTAGGTCCGTCGCGACCGTCGACAAGAAGAATCAGAACATTCGCTTCACCGGCGATTCTCTCAATCTGGGATGTCGTCTCATCCGCGAAAGGATTGGCGGGACCCTCATCCCAGCCGGCAAGGTCGGAGACCTTGTACTTCCTTTCCCCCCATTCGAACTCGCCCTCGAGACGGTCGCGCGTGATTCCGGGCGCGGGATCGACAATGGCCAGCCTTCGTCCGACCAGGCGATTGAAGAGCGTGCTCTTCCCTACGTTCGGGCGGCCCAGTATGGCTATGTGGGGCATGTCGGCCATCGATATTCAGTCAGGCACGGCTGCCTCAGAGCTGGTTCACGTAGTTCGCCTTCAGGTCCTGCAGCACACGCTCCAGCTCAATCTTGATCTGCGACGGAAGGCCGTTGCCGGCCTGCTTCAGGAGAATCTCGAACAGGTTGATCGATTTGCGCGCCTCCTCGAGCTTCTTCGTGATCAGTTGGGTCTGGGGATGAGCGACGAGGCCTAGATGCACCCAGGTTACGCTGACCAGTGTCTGCAGAAAGGAGAGCAGGATGTTCTCGTATCCGAGTGGATCGGCCTTCCCCTTGAGATCTTCGTCTTCGAGTTCCGGCTCGCCCGGCGGAGCGGCTTCGCGAGGGGGGGCCTCGGCCTCCTTTTTCTCTTCCTGAGCGACCCTGCGGGGCGGCTCAGGCTCGGGGGGAGCGTCGGACGCTTCGATCTCGTCGGGATTGATGCGCCTGCGATCGACTATCTTGAACTTCGGCTTTTCGGCGTCAGCATTGTTGTTGCGGTCTTCATCCGCCATCGGCTGATCCTCCGCGGTGCGACGGAATAACCCCACCAAAACCGGCAATGCTCTCCGGTGAATGCGGATCGGATTATAACACACAGTCGGCTGCCGGGTGGGCGCCATTGCCGGTTGGAGCGGGAAGCGCGCAAGCGTATAATGATGATGGCTCATCCGCCGGGGCAATTGCCGGACATGTCAAGAGACAAGCCGCCAACCGACTGGTCTGAGGAGGAGATGGAGATCCTTGTCGCGGACAAGGCGGGATTCTGCATGGGTGTGGAGCGGGCGCTCGCGACGGTCATGGGGGCGATCCGGGAGGGCAGGGGGCGGATTTACACGTACGGTCCGCTGATCCACAATCAGCAGGTCGTGGACTACCTGGAATCGCTCGGGGTTCATGTCGCCGACAGAATAGAGGATATACCCTCCGGCAGCCGGGTGGTGGTGAGGAGTCACGGGATCGGTCCCACGGAACTCGCCAGGCTGCAGGAGAGGAACCTGGAGATAATCGACGCAACGTGCAAGTTCGTCATCAACGCCCAGCGGATGGCGAGCGAGCTGTACAGGGAGGGATACAAGGTCATCATCCTGGGTCTGAAGGAACATCCCGAGGTCAAGGCTCTGAGGGATTTCGTTCATGATGAGGCGCTGATAGCAAGCTCGCTCGACGAGCTGCCGACATTCGAGAATCCGCCGGAGAAGCTTGGGGTTATCTGCCAGACCACGCTCAACACCGAGTTTTTCGAGCACGCGATCGAGCGTCTCAGGGCGCAGGTTCCCAATCTTGTGGTCAGGAACACGATCTGCGACGCGACCGCGAAGAGGCAGGAGGCGGCGAGAGAGATCGCGGGGAAGGTCGACGCGATGGTAGTCATCGGCGGCAGGCATTCATCGAACACCCGCAAGCTCACCGACATATGTCGCGACCGCGGAGTCGACACCTACCACATAGAGACGCCTGACGAGCTCAGGAAGGGATGGTTCCTGGGACGAAGGCGGGTAGGGGTGACCGCCGGCGCGAGCACTCCCGACTGGATGCTCGAGGAGGTCATTCGGGCGATCCAGAGATTCGGATTCCGCAGAGCGACGAGCCCGTCCAGGAAGGACAGGTCGGAGAATCCTCAGGAGAAGGTGGATGCAGGAAACAGGTAGGTTCCTCATCATCTTCGGACTTCTTGCCGCGGCGATCGGCGGGGTGCTCTACATGGGCTGGGCTCCGCAGATGTTCGGCTGGCTGGGTCGACTTCCGGGCGATGTAAGAATCGAAAGGGACAACTTCAGGTTCTATTTCCCCATCGCTACGTCGATAGTTCTGTCCGTGCTGCTGACGGTGATAATCCGGCTGTTCATGATGTTCAGGGGAAGCCGGTAGCCGGTCCGCGGCGAGGGCTCCTCGGGACAGGCGGGCGTCAACAAGTCCGGTCCGCAGGATGAAGTTAATCTGGACACACATGACGCCGCGCCCGTATTTCCCCGCAATTCTCGCTGCTTTCCTGATGATCGCATCATCGCTCTCCGTCCCGGCGTCCGCCGACCCGGAGGCTCAGCCATGGGTACGTGTCGCGCTCGCGACCGGCGCGCGAAATGTCGTGGTAGCGGCGACCGGATCAAGCCGAATCAGCGTCCAGCTTTCATCCGAGCTGCTCGGGACATTCGACAGCCCACATACATACACGTTCGAGTACTCGAACGGCTCCGTAAAATGGGTGGAATCGGGTCAGACGCAGGCCGGAGGATTCTCGATGGTCTGCACGACCGAGTCCGGAAGGCTTCGATACAGCGGGCGAGAGTACCGGCGTGCGATTCGGGTGGTCGCGTGCGAGGGGGGAGTGGCGTGCGTCAATGTTCTGCCCCTCGAGGAATACTTGTGGGGAGTTATACCATGCGAGGTCCCGGCCGGGTGGCCGATGGAAGCGCTTAAGGCGCAGGCTGTGGCGGCGCGCACGTATGCTCTGCGAGCGCTGGAGCAGTATCCGGACCGACCGTTCGATCTGTATTCTACCGTCCTCGATCAGCTCTACATGGGCTCAGGATATGAGACGGATCGATGCACGCGGGCGTGCCGGGAGACCTGGGGCGAGGTGTGCACGTACGCGGGCGCTCCCATCATCGCCTACTACCATGCATGCGCGGGCGGATGGACCGCGAGCGGATCGGAGATGTTCGGGAGGGACCTTCCGTACCTGAGGGCGGTTCCCTCCAGAGACGCAGCGGTGTACCGGTGGGTGTACAGGATCGCGGCGACTGACCTGCAGACGTCGCTCAGGCGAGCCGGATACACACTGGGGTCGATCCAGAGGGTGTGGGTGCATCGGTTCTCGGCGGAGGGCAGAGCGGCTGAGATCAAGATAGTGCACGGCGATGGGGTTCTTCTGGTCGGCGGGTCGGACCTGAGGAGGATTCTCGGGCCGAGCAATATCGAATCGACATACTTCACTGTTGAGGGGCAAGAAGCGCCTGCAATACCCGCCGGAGCCGTCACGGAGCAACGTTACGCACCTCTTCGGTCAGTCCAGCCGGTCGAGCGCTACTCCCTTCTGCATCCGCAGGTGCTCGTTCCTCTGGCCGTAGCCGCTGAGATGCGGGGGTGCGCGGTTATCACCGGCGAGGGGACATCGCGCGCAGATGGATTTCTGGTGATCGGGTCGGGGGGAACCCGGGAGTATGCCGACCGGATTATCTGGATCGCCATGCCGGTCCGGGCGGGCGAAATCGTCGAGGTGGCGCAGTGCAGCTCATTCACCGAGCCCGCGTTTGATTTCGAGAGTCCCGATGTGGGAATCGAGGTTGTCGAGCCCGCGGGCGGCATCGGCAGACCCACCGGCGGCATGATAACCTTCGTCGGACACGGGTGCGGGCACGGGGTCGGGATGAGCCAGCACGGAGCGCGGATTCTGGCGGAAAACGGATGGGATTACGCGCAAATCCTGAGATACTTCTATTCTGGAATCGAGCTGGAAAGGTATTGGTAAACCCCGAATGCGCTAGCTCTTGACGTACGCGAAATAGGCGGCGATGATCACTCCCCAGACGAGCGCCCAGATGGACCATTTCCTGACGCTGGACATATCATACAGAGCCAGACCGTCTATTCGCATGAAACCCGTATGGGCCCGTCTCAGGCTGTCGATGATCCTCTGCTCTTCCGCCCGACGCCTTCGCTCATCGGACGGAAGGTCGACCCTGATCGCCATCACGCCGCCCGGCTGGGTCAGCGTACTGATGACGAGTATGTTGCTTTCCGCATCGTAGCCGAGCATCTCGAGCTCGTAAGGTTGGAACTCGAGGGTGTATGAGCGGACAAGCATGTTGATGACCAGGGGCAGGACCACCACGACAAGCGTGCCGATCCAGCTCCAATCCTGCACCTGGCTGATGAGGTCGCGCAGAAAGTAGATCAGGCCGCCGCCGCCGGCCGCGAGAAACAGGAGCAGGCTCGATCTCGCGTACGCGCCGGTGATCTTCCAGACTCCCTTGACGAATGCGACCTGAACAGCCTTGCTCGGGACAAAGCCCATGGACCTGACAAGGCCGAGCCCCAGGTCGTCCCACTTGAGAGAAAGGATCGGGATTCCGTTGATCACGAGGTCCGCGGGCGGTCTTCCCAACGGGCCTTTCTTGCGCCAGCCCTGTTTCTCCGGGGTCCCGGAAGACTGCGGCGGCTCGCGATCCTCCCGGAGGACCTCTTCAAGTATATCGGCTATCGATCCTGGAACGCCCATGTTATCGGGATGGCCGGATTGCGACCGGCCTTATCATAACACGATAAAGCCTCAATGTGCCCTCGTGATTGTCCATGGTCACTGAAGATTAACCACTAAGGCACTAAGACACGAAGGGACACAAAGGGGGTTCACCGCGAGAGGCAATGTGTGCCTTAAGACAACGCGTCCGGGGAGACGGGGGATTCTACCGTCATGGGCGGCCGGGCGGATTGCCGAGGCCGATTCCCGAGACCTCGCGGATCGATGCGCTTCCTGCAAGTGTGTTCTTCAGGCGATCCACAACCTTCTTTGCAGTGTCGGGATGCAGACGTACCGCGACCGCGCGTCCGACGCCAGCCTCGCTCCACCCGAGAAGCATCACCCCACGATCCGTGACAGATACGACTTCCTCAATTGACCGCCACGGAATCTCGACCCTTGCGCTGAACCCACGCGACGCAAGGACCCCAAGCGCAAGAGGCATAAACCCTTCGATTGTGATATACATGATGACGAAAACAACAGCCGCGAGGATGCCGCCGCCGCTCATGGCGGTGCGGATCATGACCGCCACCAGGACAAGCGCGAAGAAGTAGACCGCCCAGGACATCCACTCGAGCTTCCGCTCGATCTCATCGCCCACCCGATACCATCGCCCGCTCAGAACGAACGCGGGATCGTCCCCCTCGGTCTCGGCAAGGCCGCTGCGCACCGGCTGGACAAGGAAGTTGTACTTCGGGGTCCTGTAGATCTCGGTGGCGGTGAATCCCCAGTCGACCCATTTCCGGAGATTCATGTCCGGCCAGCTCTTGACCTCCAGAGTTCGCGATTTTGCGGCGTGGCTTTCAGGGATCTTATGTGTCTGTAAGTCAGGCATTTTGTGGACGGTTCTGCAACCGGGCGCGAGACATCATGCCATTGCGGAAGTGTCGCGGCAACCATCGATGGCTCCGCATCGCGTCCGGATTTTACATTCCAGGCTTTTTCATGAGAGAATTCGGGCCGAGGCGGAAAAAGAGGCAATCCAATGGGATTCATGGTTGAATCGGGCTTCACGCGAGTCATCGGTCTCCTTGCGGCGCTATCCATCGCGGGTTTGGGATCCCCGGCGACGGCGCAGGGGCTGGGGACGCTGAAGGTCGCGGTGACGCTCCCGGACCTGGTCCCGATCGTCGGAGCCGTCGGCGGCGATAAGGTCGAGATCGTCGGGATCATGCCCGCGGGAGCCGATCCGCACGGATTCACGCTGACCGCGGATGCGGTCGCGGGCGTCGAATCATGCGATCTGATCGTCTACGGGAACTCCGGCTTCCTCAACTTCGAGAGGGAGCTTGCGGAAGCGATGGGGGAGGTCGATGCGATCGACTGGCCGGACTATGAGCGTCACGGAGCGATCCTGAAATCCTTTCCCGGATTTGAGAACAACCAGCACGGGTTCTGGCTCGGATTTCAGAACGCGAAGGCCATAGCTGCGGCTCTTGCGGAGGCGCTGATGCTCAAGGGCGTGGATGCTTCGATCGTGACCGGCAATCTGGCGGCCTTCGTGAATGAGATCGATGGCATGGAAGCTATGAGCAGACAGCTCATGCAGGAGACGGGCAGGGAGAGGAGCGTATGGGTGGCGATGGTGCCGGGGGTGGCGTACACGATCGACAATCTCGGGCTCGGCGTGGCCGGGTTCATTTATTATAGTGAGGGACCAGGATTCGCGTCGGGATCAGATTTACAGAGCATGGAGAACAAGCTCCGGAGCGGTGAGTGCGCGGGGGTGGTCTGCCCTCTCAGCATGCGGCAGTCAAAGGCCGGGGAGACGGCAGAGCAGTTGTCCGGGGATACCGGCGCGCCGGTATGCTATGTGAGATTCCTGGATGCGCAGGCGGATGACTCGTATCTGGCGCAGGCCGCATATAATGCCGGAGCGATCGCGGCGGTTGCGGCGCAGGGGAGCGCGGCGCGATCGTCAGGCGGGGTGACCGCGTCGGGACACGCAGCCTGGGGCATCATCGTGTTCGCGCTGCTTATCGCACTGGTGATGCAGAACAAGAGGATGTACTACACGGGGGGCGCCATGGTATCCGGCAGGAAGCAGCGGAAGAAATGAACGACGAAAGCGGAATAGAAGCGACGGGCCTGGGCTTCAGGTACAAGTCGCCGCCGGTCGAGGCTCTTGAAGACCTCACCTTCGGCATCCCGAGGGGCAGCTTCACGGCGATAATGGGCCCGAACGGGTCGGGCAAGACCACTCTGCTGCGGCTGATTCTCGGGCTGCTTGAGCCGACGTCGGGCGACCTGACCGTCTTCGGCGCGAGGCCATGGGCGAATCCGGCGGCGGTGCAGCGCTGCATCGGCTATGTGCCGCAGCGCGAGAACGTGAATGTGCGCATGCCGCTGCGGGTGAAGGAGGTCGTGGTGCAGGGAGTCGAGCTGCGCGCCGGCGGGATGACACGCGGAGGGGCCGGCGGTGACAGGCTGCGCAGCGTGCTGGAGATGGTGGGGCTGGAGGATCTCGCGGACAGACCGTTCAGCGCGCTTTCCGGAGGGGAGCAGCAGCGGGCGCTGATCGCCCGCGCGCTTGCTGTCGAGCCGGAGATTCTCATTCTCGATGAGCCGTTCTCGGCGGTGGACATGCCGACGCAACAGGAAATATCGGAGCTGCTCTCCAGGCTCGCGCAAGAGGGTGATGTCACGATACTGGCGGCGGTTCATAATGTGACAACGCTCGTCCATTTCCTGGATTCGATTCTCCTCATCAATCGAAGGCTCATAGCGTTTGACGCGCCGGACCGCGTGCTGGTGCCCGACGTGCTGAGGGAAGCCTACGGGATCGATGTGCCGGTATTGATCTGCGAGGAAGGCTTCAGGCACCCCATCATGGAGGACATGCATGGGCACGCTGGGTGAGTACCTTACTTCGCCCTTCGTGATCAGGGCCGGGATCGCGCTGATCCTGATCGCGCTGAACTCCGGGATCGCCGGATCGTTCGCGGCGTTCAGAAACTCGACGTTTCTGGTCGCCGGCGCGAGCCATGCCGCCCTCGGGGGAGCAGCCGCGATCATTCTTCTGCATTCCGCAGGACTCTGGCTCGGGGTCGATCCGATGATCGGAGGAGCGGTGACCGCGGTCCTGCTCGCTCTGCTGGCGGGACATGCCAGCTACGGGGGGCGGTCAGGGGATGTCGACACGATGATTGGCGTCGGGTTTGCGTTCTCGATGTCGGTGGCGGTCCTGTTGATCTCGCTCATACCCGAATCCGCAACGAGGGTATGGGCGATCCTCCTAGGTGACCTGCTGCTAGTGACATGGTCGGACCTCGCGATTATGGCCGTCGCGACGGCGGTGATAGCCGTGTTCTTTCTCGCCTTCAGACGTGAATTTCTATTCATCACATTCGATATGGACGGCGCGAAGGCGTTCGGAATTCACGCCCAGGAGCACAATCTCCTGATGTTCGGGCTGATCGGGCTTTCGGTCGCGATGCTGCTGAAGGGAATCGGCGCGATCCTGGTGTTCGCGATGATGGTCGCTCCGGCCGCGACATCGATGCTGGTCGCGGGATCGGTAAGGAGGGTTATCACGGGCGCCGCATTGATAGCACTTGCCAGCGGTGCGCTAGGAGTAATTGTATCGTACTTCGTTCACGTCTCCGCGAGCGCGCTGACGGCGTTCTTCGCCGCCGCGTGTTACCTCGTCGTGAGAGGATCCATCGAGCTCAGCACCAGGCGAAGAATCCGGGTGCCCGGCACCCGGTGTTGAACCGATTCATCCCCTCTGATAGAATTCGGCAACCGGCCTTGCGTTCCAAGGGGTGGTAATGGCGAGCAAGCCCAGCCAGAAGATTCTCATCCTTGATTTCGGCGCCCAGTACAACCAACTGATTGCCCGTAGAGTACGCGAGGCGAAGGTGTACTCCGAAGTGGTGCCGTACACCATCGCGCCCGAGCAGATTCTCAAGGAGAAGCCGAAGGGGATCGTTTTCTCGGGCGGACCTGCCAGCGTTCGGGAGAAGGACAGTCCGTTTCCGCATCCGGGCGTATTTGATCTCGGCATACCGATCCTGGGCATCTGCTACGGGATGCAGCTAATGGGCCGCATGCTTGGCGGTAGAGTGTCGGGGACGAGGAAGAAGGAGTTCGGCAAGACCGAGCTGACGGTCGACCGGAGCGACCCGCTGTTCAAGGGCTTGAACCCGAACCTGATCTGCTGGATGAGTCACGGCGATAAGGTGGCGAAGCTGCCGCCGGGTTTCGAGAGCTACGCGCACACGTACAACACGAAGCATGCGGCGATTGGGGACCGGTCGAGGGATTTCTACGGGGTGCAGTTTCATCCCGAGGTGGTCCACACGCCGTGGGGGATTGAGGTAATCAAGAATTTCCTCTACGAGATCTGCGAGTGCGAGCCCACGTGGACGCCGGGCAATTTCGTCAAGCTGGCCGTCTCCGACATCGGGCAGACGGTGGGCAAGAAGAGGGTGATCTGCGGTCTCTCGGGAGGCGTAGATTCATCGGTCACCGCGGCGATAGTGCACAAGGCCATAGGGAAGCAGCTCACGTGCATTTTTGTCGACCACGGGTTCATGCGGATGGGCGAGACGGAGCAGGTTCGGGAGACGTTCGAGAGCCACTTCAAGATGAACCTCGTGTGCGTCGACGTGTCGGACCGGTTCTTCAAGCGGCTGGCGGGCGTGAACGATCCCGAGGAAAAGCGCAAGATCATCGGCAATGAGTTCATCAGGGTATTCGAGGAGGAAGCGACGAAGCTGGGGAAGATCGACTTCCTCGCGCAGGGCACGCTGTACCCCGACGTGATCGAGTCGCAGAGCCATACAGGAGCGACGCAGGTCAAGATCAAATCGCACCACAACGTGGGCGGGTTGCCGGAGAAGATGAACCTGAAGTTGATCGAGCCCTTGAGGTTCATCTTCAAGGATGAGGTGCGGCAGGTCGCGAGCCAGCTCAAGCTCCCGCCGCACGTAGTGTTCAGGCAGCCGTTCCCCGGGCCCGGCCTGGCGATACGCATAATCGGGCAGGTCACGCGGGAGCGGGTCCGCATGCTGCAGCAGGCGGACGCGATCATCATTGAGGAGATATACCGGGCGGGCTTGTCCCACGATGTATGGCAATATTTCGGGGTGCTGCCGCTGATTCGGTCGGTGGGGGTCATGGGGGACGAGCGGACGTACGAGTATCCGGTAGTCGTTCGGGCGGTGACGAGCGAGGACGCGATGACGTGCGACTGGGCAAGGCTGCCTTACTCTGTTTTGGAAAGAATCTCGAACCGGATCGTGAACGAGGTGCACGGCGTGAACAGGTGCGTGTTCGATATCACGTCTAAGCCTCCGGGCACGATCGAGTGGGAATAGGATCATTCGGAGCGTGTGGGGAAGGCGAAACAGATCATCTAGCACACGATATTGAAGGTGGAATGGAAGTGACGCTCGAAAAACACAGAGTGCTCTACTCGAGGTCCAAGATCCAGGCACGAGTGAAGGAGCTGGCGGAGGAGATCTCAGCGGACTACGAGGGACGAACCCCGTACCTGGTGGTCGTGCTGAAGGGCGCGGTAGTGTTCGCGTCCGACCTGATGCGTTCCCTCACAGTCCCGTGCGAGCTGGATTTCTTCGGGATATCATCCTACGAGGAGGGCGCGCGCTCCACGGGGATAGTCAGGATCACCAAGGATCTGGACGCGAATATCGAGAGCAAGCACGTGCTGGTCGTGGAGGATATCGTTGACAGCGGCCAGACGCTCAACTATCTGCTCAACACACTGAAGCAGAGACGGCCGGCAAGCCTGAAGGTCGCGAGTTTTCTCGACCGTCCCAGCCGCAGGGAAGTCGATGTCAAGATCGACTACACGGGCTTCGATATCCCCGATGCGTTTGTTCTGGGGTACGGCATGGATTATCGCGAGCGTTACAGAAACGTGCCCTACATCTTCGTGCTGGATCACCTGCCGAACGGTGATGACCTTCTGCTGAGGCGCAGCACAGGCGAGGTCTGAGCACAACCCGGCCCGGGATACACACCGGCACGCCGGACTCACGGCGTGCTTTTTCTTTCGCCATTCCGCCTGTCCGTGTGATACGCTTTGGGAATGAGGCACTCAGGCGCGTTCATCGGGGTATTCGTTTTCCGGTTGCTTCTTTGGGGCATCGTGGGCCTGCTTGATGGTGCTTATCTCTATCGCTCCGGTTTCGCGCCTCACTTGATGCTCCAGAGCATCGTGGTCTATGCGATTCTCGGCGCGGCGATTGGAGTTATCGCGATCCTCCTTGCCCTCCTTTACAGGCCGAGAGGCGAGCGAGCCCCGGACCCCAGGCGATCGCTGGGATGGGATGTCGGGCTGCTGTTTCTCATAGCGGTGGGATTTCGAATAAACGAGCTTTATCTCCCAGCGATCGGCGATCCTAAATCGGTCATCGGCAATGTGATCCTGGTCGCCGCGGCCGTGGTGCTGGGAATGGTGGCGGGACGGCTTCTGGCGCGGCTGAGAATATCGGTATCCATCGCCGTTCTGGCGGTTGTGGGACTCATTGTCGCGTCGCTGAATGTCATCGAAATCCGGAACAGGAACGCGCGGGAACTGCAACCCACCGAAGTGCGCCAGAATATCGTCCTCATCACTCTCGACACCGTCCGCGCGGACCATCTCGGCTGCTACGGGTACGAGAGGGACACGTCGCCGAATCTCGACGAGTTCGCAGCCGAGAACACCCTGTTCAGCAATTGCCGTACCCCGATGCCGCTGACGTCGCCCGCCCATGCGTCGCTGTTTTCGGGAGAGCTGCCGCACACGCTCGGTGTCTTCACCAATATCTCGCAGTATCCGTCTGATGCGGAGCTGATGACGCTCGCCGAGGAGCTTGATCTCGCGCAGTATCGCACCGCAGGCTTTCCGGCCGCGGTGCATCTCGGAAGCCGGTTCAACTTCGACAGGGGTTTCGAGGTCTACAACGAGTCGACGGTGCTCAACGGACCGGACTGGCTTCAGTCGGCATATCGGCTAGCGCCTGTCGCGATTCTCAGCAGGCTCGGGATTGTCAGGGAGACCTATCTGGCAAGGAACTCGCGCCAGGTGAACCGCGCGTTTCTTCACTGGCTGGACAGCCTGCAAGGCGACAAGCGTCCGTTCTTCTGCTGGGTGCACTATTTCGATGCCCATTCGCCGTACCAACCTCCGGAGGAATACTGGCGTCGCTACGATGCCGATTATCAGGGCAATGTGACCGGTTCGCGGGCGGAGATTGACCTCATCAACGATCAGCTTGTGACAACCGGGGGAGGGGTAGCTCTTCCCGACGGGTTCACGCAGGAGGATATCGACAACCTGGTGGCCCGCTACGACGGCGAAATCCGGTACCAGGACGAGAGCCTCGGGGAGCTGTTCGATGCGCTCAGGGACCGGGGCTTGTGGGACGATACCGCCATTGTCATCGTCAGCGATCATGGGGAGGGGATGTATGATGACGGGTACTTCGGACACAACTTCACGCTGCGGGAGTACGAGATTCGGCTGGCATGCGCGATCAAGGGTCCGGGCATTGACTGTGACGAGAATCGCCCGTTGGGCATCACCGATCTCACGCACTACATAAGGGAAATCGCGGGCGTTGATCCTCCCAGCGGCTGCCGCATCACAGGCGGTCGCGAGATGGTCGAGCCCGACCGGAATCCGTTCGTCAGCATGGTGTTTCTCCGATCGCATTGCTTGATCGACGGGCCGTACAAGCTCATTCGGACCTGGGAAGGGGAGGGTCGGGGGATTTCGTACTCGCTTTACAACATCGAACGGGACCCTGCCGGGAGAGACGATCTGTACGACCCCGCCGATGAATTCTCGCTTGGAATGAAGGCGGAATTGCAGCAATGGCTCGACGAGAACGACGCCGATTTCCCGTCGCTGATCGCGAAGGAGGGCACGCTGGAGAGTGTGGAGCCCGAGACGCTTGAGATGCTTCGCAGCCTGGGCTACCTTTATTGATATCATGCGCAGGATGCGCATGCCACAAGTGGCCAAGATGCCGATCTCATTTCCCCAGATAGCCCTCATCCTTCTCGGCCTGATTCTGGCCTTTTTCGGGCTGTCGATCTATAAGGGCTTCCTGAAGGTGCTGGGCTTCATTGTCGGTGCGGGATATGCGATCTATCTTGCGACCCTGCTTGCGGCGAGCGCTGACTGGGACCCTGTGGTGATATATGTCGGCGCGGCCGTAGGGGTGATCGTACTCGGGATCCTGGGGACCTTCATCGCGCAATTCGCCAATGCCCTCATGTTCTTCCTGGCGGGGGGTCTGGTCGGTGTTGTTCTCGGGAAGATACTGACCGGGGTTCCTGCGGAGCAGGCGGTGGAGTATCTGAATCCCGCGAGCATCACGAATCTCATCAGGCCGGAACCCGGCGACCTTCTGTGGTTTCTTGGGGGAGGATTTGTGTTTGTGATCGCAATTGATGTTCTGATCATGCTGGCTTTCGCCACGCTTGGGGCGGGATTGATCTGGTTTGCCGTCAGGCCGCTGCAGCTTCTCCAGCAGGACTGGCTGATTCCGCTCGTCATCGGAATTCTCGGCCTGATGGTGCAGGAGGGATCGCGAAGGCGCTATGTTCCTCCCAGGCCCATACCCATTCAGAGACGGCCGCAGCGCAGGGAGCCCGAATAATCCGATCCCGTGGTTTCCACTCTATGGAACTGGAATACACCGCAAACGCTCACTTGACCCTGACCATCATCGGCCTTGTCCTCCTGGTCATCCTGGTTTTCACCCTGAGGGCGGAAGTGACGTTTCTGGCCCAGTACCGCACGCACAAGGTCCAGACGGCGCTTTCCCTGCTCAGCATCGGGGTGATGTTTTTCCTCACGCTGACGCTTCTCCTTCACTGGTCGCTTTCTCCCTTCTTTGTATTCACCACCATTATGCTTCTCACGCCGCTGCTGCTGATACTTGCGGTGGTGATTCTCTACCTTCGCGCGAAGGCCTTCACCGCGCTGGTAAAACAGCGAAGAAGGGACCAGGTTCAGCTCATCCGGGAGGTGCAGGAGCTTCTGGATGAGAAAAAACGTGAGAAAATAAGAGAACAGAAAATCGCGAGGGGAGAGCCGGTGGACGAGTAGAGAGGGAAGGGGACTCGCGGGCCGGCGATCCCGCCGATGATGGGAAGGCGGCACGAAAATGAAACCATCCGGGCCGAGCGGTTCTCTCATATCTTGGTTGTCACGGGCAGCCTATGCAGTTACAGAGATCATGCCGTGGCGCCTCCAATCCGCCTCAGGCGGATTGGAGGTGTCTCTCCTAATGTTGACTCCTGTGTCGCCCCGAGGGGACACAGCGAAGCCTCAATCGAGGAGTAGACAGAGCATATCAGGTAAACGCATG
>Ga0315296_10002177_pt1 | contig 16802 bp, 12 predicted proteins | sample YL17G14_18_MG_FD_203921 | JGI IMG/M metagenome (GOLD analysis project Ga0315296, IMG submission 203921) | Sediment microbial communities from Yellowstone Lake, YNP, Wyoming, USA - YL17G14_18 | ecosystem: Environmental > Aquatic > Freshwater > Lake > Sediment | place: USA: Wyoming | collected... | reverse complement strand
GCGCATCCGACGAATCCGATCTCGCCCTATGCCTCTTCAAAACTTGACGGCGAACGCCAGTGCAGAATCTACGAGAAGAAAGGCAAGCTAGATGCGGTCATTCTGCGTTTGTTCAACGTCTATGGTCCTAGGCAACGTGGTGGAGATTACAACGGCGTGATCACGAATTTTCTGGAGAAAGCTAAGAAAGATCTGCCATTGACGATCTATGGCGACGGTTCCCAACTGCGGGACTTCGTCTACGTCCAAGACATAGCTGACGCTGCATCAGCAGCATTGGAGGCTGATAGTGCCAAGAATGAGATATTTAACATCGCGTATGGCAAGTCTGTGTCAATAAACGAACTGGCAGAATCCGTACTGAATGTGTCTGGCAAGAATCTTGACATCCTGCACGAGGCCCCCAGACCTGGCGACATAAAGCGGAGCGTCGCTGACATCTCAAAAGCCAGACGGATGCTCAAATATACGCCGAAGTTCCCCCTAGAAAAGGGATTGAAGAGTCTGCTAGAACTGCAGAGCGAGAAACACAAGTAATGCGTCTCAAGTGCGCGACGCCGAGTTCACGTCTTATCGGTCTACCAGCGTGGTTCGAGACTAGCTTGACAACAGGGAAAGCTCTGGCTCTTTGCTTTCTCGCAGGCTTTCTGATAAGGCTAATTCCTGAGGTTCTGGCTTTCCCTTATCCTATAGGTTGGGATGCTGTGGACTACGCGGTTGCCATGAAAAACGGGGTCATTCTGTCTCATTGGAGCCAGTTCTTCGCTACTACTTGGCTGTTTAACGCAGTCACGATTCCGCTTTACAATCTTTCAAAGCTTGATCCATTTCTAATCTTGAAGTTTGTGGCGCCTGCGCTGTACGGCTTCAATGTTGCAGGAGTATACTGGTTTGCGCGCAAAGCTTTGGGCTGGAGCGTAAAACTGAGTCTCTTTGCAGGCGGATTATTCTCCATCCAACTGGCCAGCATCAGAATTTCTTGGGACCTTTTCCGAAACCTGCTAGGCATGGGCTTACTATTGTTCACTTTGCCACTTGCTTACAAGCCACTTTCCAAACGTGGTTTTTTGTGGCTTGTTTTGCTATCCCTTCTTGCCGTGTTTGCACATGAGTATTCAGCTGTCACTCTGCTGGCGATAGTTTCGGGGCTGCTCTGTTGGCGTCTGCTAAGGAAAAAGTTGACTCGTGCAAATGTGCAGGCCTTTCTAGCCGTTTTGCCTGCGGCGTTCGTTTTCTTGGCAGGCGTCTTCCTCAGAGTATTTCCAGCAAAGCTCGGAGAAGCCACCAATGTCATCGACTTCAGTGACAGTTCCTCCAGATTTCTCTTTTTTACAGACTACCTCTCCGTGAAAGACGCAGTCTATTACTATCCAACCTATTGGTGGTTGGTTGCAGATGTCCTGGCGCTTTCTGCTTTCCTCTATCTATCATACTTCTATCTCGTTTGGAAAGGCTACTTCAAACATGGGATCCTGAGCTTCTGGGTCGCCTTGTTGCTCGTCGGCGCATTTGGCTGTCTGGTTTTTCCCTTTTTCGCATTGGACCTCTGGGATAGATGGATGTTTATGCTCGTTTATCCATTTGCTTTCTACGCAGCGAATGGTTTGTGGCGTCTGCTGAAAACATATAATAATCCGAGAGCCCACCAGAGGTTCGGAGCCTTAGCCGCAAAGGTGAAAGTAATGGTCATAATAACGGGTTTGCTGGGTTCTATCTATCTGGCTACGCCGACCCTGATGAACACGGTCAATGCAGGAGTTTTCTCCGTGTACCCTGTATTGGCACATTTCTCTTCTGCACCCACCGTTCCTTACCAAGACGTTGACAGCGTGAAGCAGGCCATGAATTGGCTCAATGCGAACATGGACAACCAGTCGTGTGTAGTCTTGCATCACGCATTCTTTCCGTGGGGGCTGTTATACCTTGACAAAACGCATGAACTGGTGCATTTCATCAATGATGCAGACGCGGCGGTAGAGGTTTGCCTGCAGCACGGATTCAGTCACGTTTTCTTCATTTGGTGGAACCAAAACCTCGGGTGGTACGACATTAGTGTCCCTGAATATCTCACGCGCACAGAGGATTTCGGCAGGCTCTCAGTATACAGCTATGGCATGTGATAGCAATGGTGGGAGCTGAGGAAAGCAGAATAGTCTTGGACAAGGCGGCAGTTGCAGAGTCACGACCTTTTGTGGTTGCTGGCATCCCTGCCTATAACGAGGAGAAAACGATTGCGTGTGTGATTTTGCAGGCCCAAAAGTATGCCGGAAGAGTTGTGGTCTGCGACGATGGCTCAGAAGACCTGACTGGAGCGATCGCGGAGCGCCTGGGAGCTGATGTTGTGAAGCACGACCGCAACTTGGGATACGGTGCTGCCATTCAGACTTTGTTCAAGCGTGCCTTGGAGCTCGGTGCAGATGTTCTGGTTACGTTGGATGCAGACGGCCAGCATTCGCCAATTGAAATTCCCCAAATCGCGGAGCCGGTTCTTGACGGAAAAGCGGACATAGTTATCGGCTCACGTTTCGTAGACGAGCGTTTATCACGCGCGATGCCTTGGTATAGGCGGGCTGGCATAAAGTTCATCACAAGACTTACAAACGGAGACTCTGAAAGTAACAGTGTCAAGGACGCGCAGAGCGGATTTCGGGCTTACGGTCGCAGGGCTCTTGAGAAACTAGTGTTGCTTGAGCGTGGAATGGGTGTAAGCTCCGAGATCCTGATCAATTCTAAGAAGCAAGGTCTCAAGATCCGTGAGGTTGCTGCTTCATGCGCTTATGGCAAAGAAGTAAAAAATTCTCGAAACCCGGTCCGGCACGGTGCGAGTGTCGTCGGATCGATCGTGAAAATAATAGTTGAAGAGAAGCCCTTGATAGCGCTGGGGCTGCCGGGAATCCTGTTCTTGATCACAGGAGCCTTTTTCGGGGTCTGGATGCTGCAGATTTATTCCGCCGCAAGACACATAGTCACCAACATTGCCTTGGCATCAATTGGCTTTTCGCTGATAGGATTCTTTTGTCTGTCAACGGCAATTACATTGTATGCCATACGAAGACTTGCGGATAGAATAGACTAGGAACGGTAAGTAGCCCTCATTACTGATGCGCGCGCGTTGATTATCGCAATTATCTTTCCACACCCACTGACTGGATCTTTGGGTTCATTTAGGCGCGTAGAGGAAATAGCTACAAGTCTAGGTACCAGATTGAAGGCGAGAATCAACATTTACACTCCCTACGAACGGAAAGGCCGCACCTTAACCGGTACGTCTAATGTCGTACCAATACCCAGCTATGTTTCAGCTTTGGGATTAAACGACGTCGCTTACAGAATGTCAAAATACATGTATTACAATCGAGTACTCTCCAGAAAACTATTGATCAAGTCGCTCGAGTTGTCAAGATTCTTGCTATCCGAAAAAACGCGTGAGGCTCTTAGCAGAGATGAAGTGAATGCGATTCAAGCCGAGCAGGACATAAGCCTGCCTCTTGCCTTGAAACTGGGTGAGGAACTGGGCATACCAGTGGTAGCGGATCTTCATAATATTTCGGCAGAAGAGTTGGTGGGGGCTGGAATTCTTGCACGTAATGATGGGGTTTACGTGGAGCTCCAACGTCGCGTTAGAGAAAGCTTGTCAAATGCAGAGCGTGTCTGTGTTGTGAGCGAAGCGATGAGGAATTACGTAAGGTCCCATTACGATGTACCTGCCAATAGGATCTTGCTTGTTCCGCCTGGTGGAAGACTGAGACATGAAATAGTGTCTCGGAAGCGGCAGATTAACAAAGTGGTTTTTAGCGGAACCGTTGCTTACAGGGAGCATGTAGATCTCTTTGTAGAGAGCTTGCCGTATATTCGGGAAGAAATGCCTGAAGCAGAATTCTACGCAACACGAAAGGGTGAAGATTTGAGTAAGATTACTCGCTTGTGCCGGAGATTAAATGTTCTCATGCACTGGGTTTGGTTTCCTGACGAAGAGGACCTGTTCAGCTTCTTGTGCAAGTGTGCAGTTGGTGTTTTGCCCTCCTCCAGTGATGTCGCAAGAGTGATGGGAACTCCAATAAAGCTATTTGATTACATGTCTGTGGGATTGCCAGTTGTAGCCAATCATGTCGGTGGCTGGTCAGAGTTGATTGAACAAGAGAACATAGGCATACTTGCGAATGATGATCCTAAAGACCTTGCACGCGCTATACTTAGATTGCTTAAGGATGAGGATTTGAGGACCAAGCTTTCTCATAATGCACTAGAGGCTGTCAGAGAGAAATACAACTGGGATAGGTCAGTTGAACCATTGGCGAAGTTCTATGAGAATCTCTCCTAGGGCTTTTCTTCATCGACTGTTGACTTATCCTCTGTTAATGCCTATTATGCCTCTCTATAGTTTGACGACTGACAAAAAACCGGTTTTGGACGCTTTCTATCTCGTCAGAGGTTTTCCGCACGGTTATCTGAAGGGTAAGGTAAGAATTGCTTCATATAATGGCCTACGAATGGTTTTCCCATTTGAAGAAGATCCATCCTTCGATGATGTCTGGTTGAGAAACGTATACTATCCATATGTCCCTAGGTCTAGTCACACTGTCATTGATGTTGGGGCGCACATGGGGTTTTTCACGCTGAAAGTGGCGAGACAAGTAAAGGAGGTAATTGCATTCGAGCCAGATCCTCAAAATTTTATGTTTCTCGTACAAAACATCAAATATAACAATCTTTCAAATGTTAAGGCTTTTAATTACGCTTTGGGTGAGAGAGACTGCGATATTTTTCTGGAAAGAAAATATGGCTATGGCAGAACAAGAGTTACGCGGAATAATACCAAGATACGAGCAGAAATGAAAACCTTAGATACTTTGGTTAACCAGTTGGATTTACATCCAGACGTTTTAAAGATTGATGTCGAAGGATATGAACTACAAGTTTTAAAGGGTGCCAAAAAAGTTTTAGCTTGTTTCAAGCCAAATCTCATAATCGCAGCCTACCATTATCCTGCAGAGTCAAAAGAGATTGCTAATTACCTCTCAGAATTTGGGTTCAAGTGTTTCTATTATCATGTTCCATTAGTACTTCAAAAGGCAAATGAAACCTATGTATGGGTAGATCGAGGTAAGGTTTGTTGAAGGTGTTTTCAGACTCGCTCAAACTTGATATAGGTTGTGGCGAAAGTAAAAGAGAAGGCGCCATAGGTGTTGATTTTCGGAAAACAAGTGTGGTAGACGTCTTGGCAGATGCGCGTCTATTACCCTTCATAAATGAATCTTTCAACCATGTTTACTCAAGTATGGTTCTTGAACATTTCAGCCATCGAGAGGTCAAAAATGTTCTAACCGAATGGATACGCTGCTTGAAAAAGGAGGGGATTTTTGAGATTCGCTGCCCTGATCTCTGTGCCAAAGCACTTCTATTCTTTCTAAACCCCTCGTGGTAAAATGTGAAGAATATATACGGAGGGCAAGATTACGTTGGTAATCAACATAGACGTGGTTTTTCCTTTGGTCTTCTGAAGCATTTCTTAGAATCTTGTGGAGTTAAGAATATAAAAAAGATAATAAGTGGTTATAAAGGAATATCTTTCGTTCCAGAATGTCTTCATCTCAAGGGAATTAAAGAATGAGAATTCTAGCCATAGAAGAAGGGTTTCCGCCTGAGCTTATGTCTTCTCATTATGCGCTAGAATTCGCTCAGGGGCTTTCGAGACGTGGGCATTCGCTTTCAGTGGTTACCTTGTTCCCAAAAAAGCACTTGCTCAAGAAACCAGTTAGCATACCTAAGGGCAAACTGTTCTATTGGGATTTGAATTATAATAATATTCGTGTATTGAGAGTCTTTCCCCAGTTTCGGAGCATGTCTAAGGTAGGGAGAGCCATTGAGTATTTTGTCTCTTCTATTTCCCTTCTAACTGGGGGGCTAATTGTTTCCGGCAAGAAAGACATCATTCATGTCGGAACACCCCCTCTATTTGTTGCGTTTACTGCCTGTATTCTCGCTAGAATAAGACACATCCCAATAATTTTGAGAATTTGGGACATTCATCCAGATGCATTAGAAAAAATTGGGGTGGTTAGAAATAAGCTTCTTATCCGGATTATGAAAATCATTGAAAGATTTATCTATCGTTACGTTGATCACATAACTATCATCTCTGATAGCTACAAAAACTATCTCATTCAAGAGGGTGTGCCCGAAAAGAAAATCACTATGATATCCAATTGGACAAACTTAACGAACGTGCAAAACTCTGCCTCTAATTATGAATTTCGTCCAGCTTTTGGATTGGAAGGCAAATTCATTGTCACGTATGCTGGATCGCTATCTTGGATTAATGACTTAGAAACCATAATTGAATCAGCAAATCTTTTGAAAGAACTCAAGGATGTAGTTTTTGTTTTTTGCGGAGATGGCATCAGGAAAGAACCGACAATGCGAATGAGCAAAAATCTGAATTTAGATAACACATTGTTCATTCAACCTCAACCCCTAGAAAAGTATCTTAAGATAATATCTGAGTCAAATGTCTGCGTAGTTTCTCTGCGCAAAGATTTTGCTTCGCCAGCACTTCCCGCACGAATCCCAAGTATACTTGCATGTGCTAGGCCTATCATAGCTAACGTACCCTTTGGATCGGACACCTACCACCTAATAAACAAGGCTGAATGCGGTTTGTGGGTCGAGTCAGGCGACGCGAGTTCTCTTGCAGCAGCTGTATTGAAGCTCTATATGGATCGAAGATTGACCGAAATGTTTGGATTTAATGGCAGAAAATATGCTGAAAGCAACTTTTCAATTGTGTCTTGCATGGACAGATATGAAGAGTTGCTTAATTCGTTTGTAAAGGCTGAAAGATGAGGCTGCTTCGGGCTATATCAGTACTTTAGGATTTGCTGACATCTTGTTATTAGATAAAGAATAGATTAACAGATGAAGCCGTTAGTTTGCCCTTTTGTCAGTATCGTTATAGTTAATTATAATGGCGAAAAGTATCTTAAAAATTGCATGCCCGCGATAGAGAAAATAAACTACCCCAAATCTAGATACGAGGTGATACTTGTCGATAACGGGTCTAGTGATGGGTCTGTAACATATGCTAGAAGAAATTTTCCCCATGTTAAAATCCTAGAGTTACGTAAAAACTACGGTTTTGATGAGGGAAATAATAAAGGAGCAGCTGTTGCACATGGTGAATACATCGTTTTCCTTAATAATGACGTCGTTGTTAGTGCAAAATGGCTTGTAGAACTTGCAAAAATAGCTGTTAAAAGACCAAACTCCATACTTACAAGTAAATTGTATTCATTAAATGATCCGGAGGTCATAGGTCATGACGGGTCGAAAGTAACATTATTGGGTAGAGGTTTTGGTGTAAACTTGGGAAGAAAAATCAGTATAACATCAGCATCTCCTAGACACGTTATCGCACCTTGTGGAGCGAGCATGATGATGAGAAAAGATCTTTTTATGAAACAACTAATGTTCGATAATGATTATTTCGTTTCTTTAGAGGACATTGATATCGGACTAAGAGCTTGGCTTTATGGACATGAAGTAATTTATGTTCCAACATCCATCGGTTATCATGTAGGAGGTGGCACCGGGGGCAAGGGTCATGAGATGAGTGACTTGATAATTTATCATAGTATCAAAAATTCATATATGAACATTATAAAGTACTTTGATATCCTTCATCTTTTGGTTGGCATCATTCTCTCCGTCGCATACGATATTATAGAAATCATCTTTCTTACTAAAGCAAAAAGAACATCGGCGGTTAAATTAATCCTCTTATCACATTTGTGGGTTTTAAGAAATATCAAAGCAATAATTGAGAAAAGGTTTATTATAGATAAGAACATCAAAAGAAGCCGCAAATTCTTATTTGATAGCAAATTCTTTGCATCTGTTTCTGAGTCCCTCCTCGAGTGGAGAAGATTGAGAAAAGTAAAGGCTATATTATGAATGAGCGCGCCGACGCAGATTTAATGGCATCATCTAAGGAAGCTTTTCGTGAATACTTACGATTAATCAAGCTAAGAATTCAATATGTCTCAAGAGTCTCGCCAGGGGAACTTAGGTGGTCGTTGTAGCGATGGATATGAATGAACCGCAGGTTTCCGTTATAGTGCCAAATTGGAACGGAAAGCGTTTCTTAGAGAAGTGTTTAACTTTTTGTTGAATCAAGACTACTATAGCTTTGAGGTTTTATTTGTTGATAACGGGTATGCTGTACGCTCAGACAAAGTGGGATCGGGAAGTTCTGATTCACGCGTGCATCAGAAGCCTCATTTCTTATAGGTAAATAGAGAAATGCTGACAGCAAACAGTGATATTGAAAAAGCATACTGGCATATGTGATACTTTGCTCTTTATAAATAATTCATTTGGATGACTGCATATATTTCCTGACGTAGATTGATGATCTACATTGTGTAAATCTAACAGATATTCACGAATAAGTGTTCTGGCATATGTTCCGTTATGGTTCGAATACCTTTATGAAAAAGGTGGGGGTGGATGGCTTCGTTTTAAAAAAATACATGAATTAGCACCTAAGGCGAACATTAACTATCATTTGGTAAAATTCAAACTCGAACTCCAACGTCCTCTCATTTTAGGCGTCCCACTCATGTCCGCCTCAATTATCAAAGGACTATTTCAAAGCGTTAACACAATAAAGCAAAAGAACATTCAGCTCATTCTTAGTCCGGTTGAAATTCCACAAGCAATTATTCTTGCATATCTCTCTTCAAAGATTACTCGGCGGAGATTTGTAGTTTTTTTAAACACTGTTCCCTGTTATGGTCTGATAGGTTCCTTCCAATTTGAGAGAAAGACTAACAAAACTTCCTATTCCGTCCTGTTCAAAGCCATGAGACACGCTGGTCAGTCAAGGGCTAGAGCTGCGTTAGAGGCTTCGGTGTGGTATATTACTTTCAGGATGCTTAGGTCTTCGGAAACTCGTATACTTTGCCTAAGCCCGACAATAGCGAGTGAACTTAGCGAGCTGAATATTAAGGGACATATTATCCCTATTTATCCCGGGAATGGGGTAGATTACAATGGAACTCCATTAGTAACACTCAAAGCGAATGAAAACAGATGCGATGCAATTTATGCGGCTGGAAATCTTCATCCGCAAAAGGGAATTTTCGAAGTGATTAAGATATGGGCGGATGTTGTTAAGAAGCGCCCTGGTGTCAAGTTGGCAATTGCAGGGAGGGTTCACCATCAATATCCATCCGTAATTGAGGCGCTAAATCACCTCATACATAGTGTAAGGCTGGGTGAGAACGTGATCATGGCAAATGATCTCTTAGAAGGCATGACTCAAAGAGAATTATTGAACGAAATGAAACGTTCCAAGATCTTCCTTTATCCCAGCAGAAAGGATGTATGGCCATTAGTCATCGGTGAAGCGCTAGCTTGTGGCCTTCCAGTCATAGCATATGATTTGCCTGGCATCAAATATGCGTATGGTGATTGTCCCGCTGTATATTTGCAGAACGTTGGTGATGTGGAAGGGGCTGCAAAGACGGCAATAAAGCTTCTCAGTAACGAATCGTTACTCAAAAACTTGTCGCATAAAGCACGCCGATACGCTGAAAATCATAGTTGGACTCATGTTGTTGAACTTGAGCGGAAGGCATACTTAACTATCCTAGAAAGTTAAAAATCTGCGGTTGTTGATTTTTTATGAAAAGTGTGTTGAAACTCATAAATAGCTCGCATAACGTGTTCATGCCTACAAAGAATGGATGGTTCCCCCAATAGCCTTGTCGTTTGTTGATACTCTGAGTTTGTGGTTGTTTGAGTCGCCTTTAAAGTCTATACTTTACGTCTTTGAAGTTGCTCTAATTCTAGCAATGTATCACTCCATAATTGGAAAGTTGAAAACAAAGCAATGGCATTTAGTAACGCCATGGGGAATCAAAAATTGAAAGTTTTGTTTGTTCTTGGTTTTCCTAACCCTTTTCCCGGCGCTGGCTGGACTAGGATAGGTTTCTTAGCTGAAGATTGGTCTAAGAAGGGACACTCGATTAAGGTTGTGGGAGCCTTCAACTTCCCAATGTTCTCATCCTTTATAAAAACATGTAAAACAAAGTTTTATTGCTATCTCAAAACTAACAATGTTAGGTAATCTAAATCATGTCGCTGGTGAGCGTTGTTCTTCCTTGCTATAATGGTTCTCTGTGGATCAACAATGCCATAAAGAGCGTTTTATGTCAAACATATGGTGATTTTAAGCTCCTGATTATTGATGATGGGTCAACAGATAATTCTAAGGATATAGTATCTCCATTTTTAGGCGATGGGCGGGTGCGTTACATTTACCAAGAAAACAGAGGCTTCTCCGGGGCTGTGAATAGGGGAATAAAGGAAAGTAAGGGCGACCTCATAGGCTTTATAGGTCAAGATGACATATGGATGTCCAATAAACTAGAGGTTCAAGTAAAGTATTTCGATGAACATAAAAATGTAGATCTTGTTCACTCCAATTTCTGCTCCATCGATTCTGAGGGACGGATAATAAAAGTAATAAATATGAAGATACCAAGCGTTTCTTCAAGAAAAAAACTGATTGAGTATCTCTTCATTAATAACTTCATTGGATTCGAGACGGCTCTTGTGAAAAGGAAGTGTTTTGATGAGGTCGGCTTCTTCGATGAACGAATGACGGGATTCTCGGATCACGATATGTGGCTGAGGATTGCGGGAAAATTCAACATAGCCTATATAGATTTACCTTTAGTCAAAAAACGCGAACATGAATTACAACTTTCAAAAACTGGGATAGAACAAGTACTGAGAGACGAGTTCTTAATGGTTAACAAGGCAATTAACCACTATTCATTCCTAAAAAAGGCTGAACGAAAGAAACTAGCAGCGCTCTATTATATATGGGGCACGGTTATGCTGCAGAAAGGAAGAAATGAAAAAGCAAAACAAAAATTCCTTAAGGCAATCCGATGTAGACCATGGAAATTTAAAGCAATCATGGCATACATTACTCCCACATTGTACAGATTTATATGGGATCGCTACCGTCAATCCGCATCAAAGTTTCATAAAGAAATGAGGTGGATTGAAGGGTAAAGTCAAAAGAAATAATTTCTTTGTGCCTTTATCCATATAATATTGAGGTGGAAGACAGGGATGAGAATGAGAATCAATCTTTACACGATTTATTCGTTAGCATTTTCCGTAATCACTTTATTAGCTTTTTTGTTCTTCTCACTCCTATTTAAAGAGCAAATCATACTCTATTTAGGATTACCATTTGCATTAAGCGCGTTTATATTTTCGTATGTACTTTTGTGCAGTAACGATAAGGAATTTTCGTTCAAGATTGCGCATGCGCAGATTCCAAACATCATCCTTGGTGCCCTAACGATATTATCCGTGCTTGCCGTTCTATTTGTTCCGGCCTATAATGGTTCCATGCTTGAGTGGATGAAGATCTCACCACTAAACTGGTTAAGATATTTATCTTCTCTACTCCTAACAAGTTTCCTTCCGGGGTATTTCTTACTAAAAATATTAGATAGAAAGCACGTTTTAGACACTGGCATCGTCATAGTCTTATCCTATCTCGTGAGCCTCTTCATAACATTCCTTGCAGGATTTTCCATCCTAGTATCAGCGAACCCTCTTGATTCATTGGAATTGCCAATAATAATTACGACCAATATAGTCCTCATTATTATTTATTATCTTACGAATCGTAAAAAAACCAGAAATCACCCGTTAACTGTAAACTGGATCGAGCTCGGGCTCATCTTATCCATATTAACTGTGATTACAGTAGGTTCAGTTATAACAATGATTAACAATGCACCATTAACATCTGGAGATATGCGAGGCAATTATGGAATTGCGTTAAACTTCTTCAAGGGGTTCCCCGTTTATGGTGGAAAGATGGTCACTTATAGTGGCGGATATTTATTTGCGATTTACCTAGATGTCCTATTCGTTTTATCTGGTATCCCTCTAGCATTAGCCGAGCAAGGCTTGTACATTTTGAGCTTTATGCCACTTCTCGCATTTTATTCATCAATTAAAGCTTGGTTTAGTGAGAACCAGGACAAAAGATTGCTTTTGGTAGCTACCATGCTTTCAATTCTTTTAGGTTTCGGAGGATTATATGCGTTATATCTAAAGTTTTCAGATCCCGTTTATACTAATATTATCCAGATTTTGAGTACTGCAACTTCAAAAACATATGACATTTACATGCGTATCCTTTACCTACCTGATATTGTTGCCCCACTATGGAACATAGGATTGCCTGTTTTCTTCACGCTTCTATATTTTCTAAAAAAAAATAGTTCCAACCTAATTAAAGCCACAATAATACCCGTCTTAGTGGCTCTTGGATACATGGGTCACACATCCGAGGTCATCATTTTCATAATAATCGCTTTCATTTACACACTATTCTTAAGAAAAAGCAATAGTGTGAAAATAGGTCCTTACATAGTTTTAGGTCTAGGTGTAGTGGCCCTAGCGGATTTAGCTGCTCCGGTTCAGATGTTTGTATCATCTGGTGTTGGTGCGGGTCTTTCTCTTCCCTTTGTTATTTCCCTAATTCTAGCTGTAGTAGCAAGCGTTGCAGAATCAGTAAAGGATAGGCGTACATTTCTTTTTTCAATGAACCTTAGAACGTCTCTTTTGGAAAAGTTGGGAAAAAGCTGGCGATATGGTAAATGGGTTCTAATCTACGGTTACGTTTTCTTTTTTGTAACTTGGCTCACGATTGAGAAAGATTTCAATCTTTGGGCATGGGGCGGCTACAGTTTTACACCTTTCTTCGTCTTTCCCTTAAGATTTGGTGCTGTAGGTTTACTTGCCATAATTTCTATCTTTATCTATTTCAGTGGAATAATACGGGACAGACGGTTGTTCTTCTTTTTATCATTAATCCCGATTGGATTCACATTAGAACAATTAGCTAACTATTATCTTTCTTATTATCCTGCTTACCGATATGGGACCTTAGCTTTTGTGGGAGCTTGCGTAATAGCTGCATATGGCATTACAAAAGTCATAGACAAAGTGCGCAAAGGCACACCGAAATCAACTAAGCGCAATGCAGCTGTGTTTCTGGTTCTCGGCTTTCTTATAATTTCTGGAATGCTGAGCACTGCTTTATTTTATGTCAACGCCTCATATTATTCTACAGGCAGCCAAGTACCACAAGGCGAATTACCTGCACTTGACTATATCCGACAAAATATCATAACTAACGCAAGTGTTCTCACTTTCACCACCGAATCTGCCAATAGCCTGAGAAACTTTGCAGGTATAAATGCCGTGCAAGATGCCCAACGCTGGTCTAAACTTCTGCTTTCAACATCAAACCCATACATCATAACTTACGTTCTCAGCTCATCTAACATAAAGTACATTTATGTAGCGCAAAGAGATGTTGAATTGCTAAACTCTAGTATATTAAATTCCATTGTTAGTTACTTTCCACAAGTTTTCAAAAATGACTATGCGACTATATATGAAGTCCCTCCTTTAACCACTCCATCCTCCCAAGCCTCTCTTGGAGTTCTAGACTTCTCACCTTCTCTCCAGACGCTGGAGAACACCACTTGGATCGACGATTCATTCACTAAAGGGTGGTATCCATATCGACAATATGGCGAGGTTCAAAATTACACGTCAGAGGTAAGAAACGGAACAATGGAAATATCAGTAACTTCCAATCAGAGCGGAGACATGTGGGTTAGTTACTCGTCTTCCATCGCATTAAAAACCCAAGATTCTGTTCTATCATTCCGATATAAAGTGGACAACAACTATACATGGTTCACGATTCAGCTACGAAACGCTTCAAATCAGGTTTTCTTCTACAAAGGCCATATGACGGACAACACTTTCACTACAATATCTTGCAATTTACCAGATGACCAGCTTATTTCGAGAGTTGAGATTATCGTTGAAACAACAGCTAAAGCATCATCTGGACAATCAGCTGTTGCCGAAATCGACTATATGGAAATATCATCGAGTCCCTTTTCAAAAGACGATATCGTCCCAGCACTATTCGCGTCTCTTCTTCACTCAAAATATTCAGTACTCTATGTGGATGACACAATGATGCAAAACCTTGAAGCATACCTCTCAAATTACACGTATATTCTACTGACTTCCGATCCACCAACTGCGGTTAATGGTCTTCTCAACTGGGTTTCAACGGGACATACGTTAGTCGTTCTTAACACGCATGGAAACGGATTTTTTGCCAATTTATTAGGAATAAACAGCTCGTCCCCTCTTTTATCCATAAATAACATTAACTCAGGCAAAGTACTCTACATAAATTCATTTCCAGCGGTCGATGTTGGAAAAGGATCTGAGATACTTCAACCAGATTTCCTAGAGAAAGTTAAAGAGCTCTTACCTTTCGAAGAGTATGTCCAGAGGGTAAACGTACTCCCAGTGTACAACTCAACTTTTGATAACATAGAAATCAAAGGTGACTTGAAAGTTGACACGGATATCTTAATGCTTCAAGGAGCTATAAATTTGCCGAATTCACCATTTCCAATCAACGAATCCACAGAAATTAAAATATATGGCAAAATTAATCTGACGATTAAAAATGCCACCTTGCTCATTTCTCCCTCAGAATCATATATGCTAATTAAACCCGAAAGTTATCCTATCGAAGGCGAAGTTCTAGTTGACGGTTTTAAGGCTTTGATAGTTGCAGATACAAATGTTATTTACAATTCTAATATGCCAATTTCTTTCAAATTCAACACAACAGGTCTATCACTATATGCTAGGTTACCCTCAATAAATGCTTCAGGAACAATTATCTTTGACCAGCTTGACGTTCACTCTGCTCTCTATGTTCCGTTAGCTGGCATCGTCCAACAAAAGGCCGAAATCCAAGGCAACGTAAAATTTGACACCATGTACATCAGCAATCCTGTAACAATATTCTCAATGTTTCAAGCTAACGGCAAAATCCTAAATCTGGCTGAAACGACCTCCCGACCGACTATTCCATGGGCTGAAGTCTTAACCTCACCCTACAACCTGGCATTTAATACAATTTTTGTGTTAGGAATAGTGTTTTACACTATCACAAAAAGAAAGGCAAAGACAACCTTAAATAAAGAAGTAAGGTGACAAAATGGAAACCATCCAAAAGACAATTCGAACAAGCCTCCTGAAATATGGGAGCCTAAGCGAAATAATAAAGAAAAACGGAGTTTTGGTAATGATTGATTCTGCCATTCAACCGTTTCTAGATAATGCTTCAAAGCGATTCTACAGACCACGCGGTACTGACTATGGTTTGTCAGAGGTATTCTTTCGCTCAAAAAATATTGATCAATTTGAGAGATATGCATGTGCCGTAAAAGAAATTCGGAAAATAGAATCAGAGGTTACAGTTCTAGAGATAGGCGCAGGTGGTGAAGGCATATCCTATTTCTCAAACCTTTTAAAAAAGTGCAATTTTTTCTTGTTTGATATCAAAAAAGATGCGTTCACCGGTCTAAAGAAGAAACAGGCAATTATCGGCGATGGCTGTAGGCTACCTTTTAGAGATGAAGCCTTCGACGTAATCGTCTCAGTCGATGCTGTTGAACATATTCCAAAACCTATTCGCCATAACTTCTATAAAGAATTGAAAAGAGTTTGCAAGAAAAGATTTATCCTCACATGCCCAATGCAAAGCAGTGACGGCATATTTCAAGGAAAAAGATATGATATTACCTTCCAATATCTTTATGAAAAAATTTATGGAGTTAAAGAACCAAATACAGCACAACACATTGCCGCAGGACACCCAACCACGGAAGAAATTAAGAGGGAGTTCCCGCATTCCGCTATCTATGGTTATAAAAACTGTGACATATGGCTTAAGTACATGTTGTTTTCCACTAAACCATTCCTAGGTCTTTTCACGGGCTTATTATACTACTCATTTTGGAAGAGGGACGATGATAAACCTCCTTATTGGGGCGCAATAATCGTGTCAGATCTCGAGAGACATTCAGATAACGTTTTCTATTGATGCTGAAAACGGAGACTAGAAGTACGGAAAAAGTGTTGGTGACTGGTGGAGCTGGCTTCATCGGTAGTCACATCGTAGACGCTCTTCTAACACAAGGAGCCAACGTCTGTGTTTTCGATAATCTAACAGCTGGAACCACACAAAACATTAAGCAGTGGCGTACCAATCCAAACCTCAACTTCATAAAAGGTGACCTATTGAATCCAACCGACCTCGCAAAAATAGAAAAAACCCGATTCGAAACAGTCTTTCACTTGGCAGCAAACCCAGAAGTCAGAATAGGCTCAACCAACCCGGACATACACTTCCAACAAAACATAGTTACAACCCATAATCTCCTAGAATTTCTCAGAAAAACAAGGACCCCTTCCACACTAATCTTCACATCTACATCCACAGTCTACGGTGAACCTACAAAAATGCCCACACCCGAAGACTACGCTCCACTGAAGCCAATCTCCACTTATGGCGCGTCTAAACTGGCCTGCGAAGCACTAATCTCAGCCTACGCGCACACGTATGATTTCAAAGCCATAATCCTCCGCCTAGCCAACATCGTAGGCCCAAGAAGCAAACACGGCGTAATCCATGACTTCATCCAAAAACTAAACAAAAACCCCACGCAACTCGAAATACTCGGAGACGGAACCCAAACAAAATCCTACCTCTACATAACCGACTGCATAGAAGCCATGCTCCTAGGACTGGAAAAATCAACCGAGCAAGTTGAAATTTATAACGTAGGCTCTGAGGATCAAGTGGATGTAAAGAC
>Ga0315296_10002176_pt1 | contig 16805 bp, 4 predicted proteins | sample YL17G14_18_MG_FD_203921 | JGI IMG/M metagenome (GOLD analysis project Ga0315296, IMG submission 203921) | Sediment microbial communities from Yellowstone Lake, YNP, Wyoming, USA - YL17G14_18 | ecosystem: Environmental > Aquatic > Freshwater > Lake > Sediment | place: USA: Wyoming | collected... | reverse complement strand
CATGTGGAATTGCCTGTGGAAGAGCGGTGCCTCCATCCTGCACGGCCACGCCCAGACCACCGTGACTCGAGAGATGCACTACGGCCGGGTAGAGGCGTTGCGCCAGGCGGCGTTGCGCTATCGCGGCGACTATGGGAGCGACTACTTTGCCGACGTCGTGCAGGTGCACCGCGCCCTGGGGCTGGCCCGTTCCTTCGGGCAGGTCACGGCCCTGGCCTACCTGACCCCGGTCAAGGAGAAGGAGTTCGTGCTCATCGGCCCGGCCGTGGACGGCGACCTGGTGGACGCCCTCTACGCCGTGCTGGACGCCTACGTGCACCGGCTGGGAGTGCGCAGCTTCAACGTGGTTCTCTTGCTGCCTCCCCTGGCTGCCGTGGAGGAAGAGTGGAGCGCCTTCCCCGGTGTCGTCGCCCGGATCGTGGACCGGGGCGACCCCGGCAATCGCACTACCGACATCGGGGCGGTGGAGCTATACGCCGGCAGCGTGGTCTCCAGCGACCCATTCCGAGTGATCGACGCGGTAGGCGGATAGGAAGCGGAAAAGCGGATGGAAAAGCATCCCTATCCGCTGTCGAGGGGGCCAGATGAAAGAACCTCTGGTCGTGGTCGGCGGGGGACTGGCTGGGAGCGAGGCGGCCTGGCAGGCCGCCCAGCGGGGCATCCGCGTGCTCCTCTACGAGATGCGCCCCGGCCAGATGACCCCGGCACACCGCACCGGCCAACTGGCCGAACTGGTCTGCAGCAACTCGTTGGGGGCGAGAGAGGCCGACCGGGCGCTGGGCCTGCTCAAGGAAGAGCTGCGCCGCCTGGGCTCGCTCCTCGTCTCCTGCGCCGATGCGGCTGCCCTGCCGGCCGGCGCTGCCCTCGCGGTGGACCGCCGGGCCTTTGCCGGGCTGGTCACCGAGCGCATCCAGGCCCATCCGCGGATCACCCTGATCCGTGAGGAAGTGACCGATCTGCCCCCGGGGCCGGCCGTCGTCGCCACCGGCCCCCTCACCTCCCCCGCCCTGGCCGAGGCCATCGCTCGTTCTGTGGGGCAGGAGTACCTCTACTTCTACGACGCCATGGCCCCCATCGTCACGGCAGATTCGATCGATGAACGGGTCGTCTTTCGCGCCTCTCGCTACGGCCATGGGCCGGCCGATTACCTGAACTGCCCTCTGACGCGGGAGGAGTACGGGCGTTTCGTGGATGCCCTGCTCGCTGCGGAACAGATCCCCTTTCGTAACTTTGAACAGGAGGATCCGCGCTTCTTCGAGGCCTGCCTTCCGGTCGAGGAGATTGCCTGCCGGGGCAGAGATGCGTTGGCCTTCGGCCCCATGCGCCCGGTGGGGCTGGTGGACCCCCGCATGGGGAAACGACCCTACGCGGTGGTGCAACTGCGCCAGGACGATCGGGCCGGCAGCCTCTACAACCTGGTCGGCTTTCAGACCAATCTGCGCTGGGCGGAACAGGAACGAGTCTTCCGCCTGATCCCTGGACTGGAACGGGCTGAATTCGTCCGTTTTGGCCAGATGCACCGCAACACCTTCCTGCACGGCCCTACCCTGCTCCGGCCCACGCTGCAGCAGTCGGCCCGGGAAGACCTTTTCTTCGCCGGCCAGGTGACCGGGAGCGAGGGCTATGTCGGGGCCATCGCTACCGGCTTCCTGGCTGGGGTGAATGCTGCGCGCCTGCCGCGCGGGCAGCCCCTCTGGGTCCTGCCACCCACGACCATGTTGGGGGCCGTTGTCCGCTACCTTACCTCTCCCGGCGCACGAGAGTTCCAGCCCATGAAGGCCAATTTCGGCCTTCTGCCTCCGCTGAGGCCGGCCGTGCCGAAGAAACAGGAACGAGGCCGTGCGTACGCTGAGCGGTCGCTCCGCGACCTGGAGGCAGCCGCGCGGGCGGCCGGCGAACTACCCCTGGAAATGCGGTTGGAGGAGGAGAGCGATGTCCGGTGAGGTCAACTGTCGAGCCGTCCGCCCGCTCTTCCGCTATCTGAACGAGTGCGGCGTCCATTTGGATGACCTGCTGGAAGAGTTCCGGGGGAAGGAGGAGCTCCTCTCCATCGACGGCTGGATCTCCGCCGGCCAATTCTCGGATCTCCTCGACCGGGCGGCTGCTCTGAGCGGCGAGGCCGACCTGACCGCCCGCGTCGGGGAGGCTGCCGCTGTCCCCTGTCCCTTTGGTCTGCTGACTCCGGACTCTGCCCAGGTGGGCAGTCCCGAGGCATTGCTGCAACAGGCCGATGGCTTCCTCGGCCTGCTACAGCGGGATGGCCAGGTGACGGTGCGTTCCTGCCAACCCGGCCGGGCTGTCCTCGAGTGTGTGCCGCCACCGGGAGAGCGGAGAGGCCATCACCTCTGCACCTATACCCGGCACCTGCTGCGCACCATTCCCAATCTCTGGGAGATCCAGGGGGCAGAGGTGCGGGAGGTCTGTTGCGCGGTCCCACTGGCTGAACTGCGTCTGCCTTCGGGAAGCCGCTGCTCCGTGGACGACCAAGGCAATCTCTGGGAAGTAGCCGACCGCGACGGGGTGCCGGAGCGCCTGCCCCTGGGTCCCCTCCAGGAGGATGGCACCCTCTGCCTGGGTGGCACCCTCTACGGAGCCGACCGCTGCGTCTACGAGGTGGCCTGGCCGGCAGCGCCGGCCGGGTGGAGGCGCGTCGTCCCGCGGTTTCCCTGGCTCCGCCGGCCGCCCTTCCGCGAGCTGCAGCGCCAGCAGCAGGTGATCCAGGCCCTGCGCGAGCAGATCCAGCACCTGGACCGCACCATGGAGGCCCGCATCCTGGAGCGCACGGAGGCGCTGCGGGGCAAAGCGCGGCAGATGGCGCTGGTGGAGCAGGCCGGCCGGCGCTTTGCTTCGATCCTGGATCCCGAGGCGCTGCTCCGGGAGGCTGTGCGTACCCTGCGCGAGGAGTTCGGTTACTTCACCGTCGCCCTGTACCTCCTGGAGGGCTCGGAGTGGTCCCTGCGTGCCCTGGCGACGGGGGACCAGACTGTGCTGCAACAACCGGCCCAGGCAGTCTATCCCCGGCCCGAGGCCAGGGAAAAGCTGCAGTCCACCAGCCGGCCCCTCGTTCAAGGGAACGTGGCCGGGCAACCCCATTCCTTTGGGCTGCCCCGCCTGGGACGCGGCTGCTCCGCCATGACAGCGCCCCTCATCGTCGCCGACCACCTGCTCGGAGCGCTGGACCTGCAGAGTCCCCTTCCCGACTCCTTCGATGAGGACGATGCGCTGCTCCTGCATACGGTGGCCACCCAGGTGGCCATTACGCTGGAACGGGGCCGCCTCTACCGGGAGGAGCAGCGGGCCCGGCACAGGGCCGATGCCATGGCCGTGCTGGCCCGGGTTGTCACGACCTCCCTGGAACTGGACCAGGTCCTGCCCCTGGCCCTGGACCAGATCCGCCGTGTCCTGCCCTGTGACGCAGCGGTTGTCCTGCTCCTGGAAGAAGGGCGGTTGGTCCCGGCAGCCTCCAGCGGCCTGACTCCCGAGGCCAGCCAGTCTCTCGGTGCCCTCTTCGACCCCGCACTGCGGGCCCCCTTTGCCCGGCTGCTGGAGGAGATGGACACTCTCCTGGCCACCATCCCGCCCTCGCTCGCCGGGATGATGTTCCCAGAGCTCGCCGTCTTCGCTTCCTGGCTGGGCACGCCGCTGACCTCGCGCGGGGTCGCCGTCGGCGTCACTCTGCTGGCTTCCCGGGAAGCGGGCGCCTACGGGGAAAAGGAGCTGCGCATAGCGGAAGACCTGGCCGGCCAGGTGGCTACCGCCATCGAGAACGCCCGTCTCTACGGCCGCATTCGCCAGGAACGCGACCGCCAGGAGACCCTCTACGAGATCGCCCGGGACTTGAATGCCGACCTGGGAATCGAGCAAGTCCTTCGCCACATCCTGGAACTGGGTCAGGCCAGCGTCGGGGGGATCGCCGGCAGCATCCTCCTGTTGGACTCGGCCGGCAGGCCGACGCACAGCATTCTCTCCCGCCCAGATCCCGTGGCACCCGCATTTTTCCAGGAGATCCTCAGCCGGGGGGCTGCCGGGTGGGTGATGCGGGAGCAGAAGGGCGTGCTCATCCGGGATACTTCGACCGACCCCCGCTGGTTGACCCTTCCCGACGACCCTTGGGCGACCCGTTCGGCCATCGTCGTTCCGATGATCGCCCAGGGGCAAACCATCGGGATACTGACCGTGGCCCATGCCCAGGTGGACCGCTTTGACCAGGATGACCTGGACCTCCTGACCTCCATCGCGGAACAGGCCAGCACCGTGGTCCAGCGGGCTCACCTCTTCACCGCCGTCTGGGAAGAGCGAGCGCGTCTGGAGACGGTGATCGAGGGGACGGCCGATGCAGTGATCGTCCTCGACGAGGGAGGACAGGTGCTGCACATGAACCGTTCGGCGGCCGGGCTGTTTGCCCTGGGAGACGCTGTTCCCAGTGGGCGAGACCTGGCCGAAGTAGTGCAGCACCCCGCTCTGGAGGAGATCCTGCGCCAGCCCCGCGGAAGCAGCGACCGGACGCGCAGCGAGGTCCCCCTTCCGGATGGGCGCACCTTCTACGCCACGTTGACCCCGATCCCCGGCGTGGGAGGAGTCATCACGATGCAGGACATTACCCATCTCAAGGAACTGGATCGCATGAAGAGCGATTTTGTGGCGACGGTGTCCCACGACTTGCGCACGCCGTTGAGTGCCGTGCAGGGCTTTGCCGAGATGCTGGAAGTGGCCGGCCCGCTGAATGAGGACCAGCGCCGCTTCAGGCAGCGCATCCTGCACAGCGTCGACGGCATGACGGCCCTGGTCGGCGATCTGTTGGACCTGGCCAAGATCGAGGCCGGGGTGGAAATGGCCATGGCGCCCTGCCAGTTGGCCGCCGTCATTGCCGAGGCAGTGGACCAATGGAGTATGGCTGCGAGTGCAAAGCCGGTGGGGTTGCGCATCGAGGTTTCGGAGGATCTGCCGCTGGTCTGGGGGAATGGCCGGCGGCTGGGGCAGGTGGTGGGGAACCTGCTGGACAATGCCATCAAGTATGCTCCTCGCGGTGGCAAGGTGGTCCTCCAATCTCATGTCGAGGGCGATTCCCTGCAGGTGGATGTGGCCGACAACGGTCCGGGAATCCCCCCGGCAGACCTGCGCCGCGTATTCGAGAAGTTCTTTCGCAGCCGCCGGGTCGACCACGAGGTCCCGGGAACCGGGCTGGGGTTGTCCATCGCGCGTTCCATCGTCCAGGCCCACTCTGGCCGGATCTGGGCCGAGAGCACACCAGGAGAAGGCACGACATTCTCCTTCTCCATCCCTTTGTGGGTGGACGAATCCCCTGGCCCTCGGGATCAAGGGGCGTAGGGGCGAGAAACCGGTCATGACTCCAGGGCATCCCTTGTGGCGGGCCCTCCTGACGGCCCAAGCGGGGCTGTTTCCGGCACCGGGGCCGTCCTTCATGTGGGGAAATCGCCCGCGCTCGGCTCGCCATCCGCGCGCTCCAGGGTTCGTGGCCGATTTCCAGGCGTAGGGACGGCCGGCCTGTCGCCCTGGCCGAGACATCCACACCGTTCGGGGTCCCCGCGCGGCCGTGGACGATGGAGACGTCGCAAAATGCCTTCGCGCCGGTGGACTGCCGGCGCGAAGGCTTCTCTTATGGGCCTGTGCAGCCGTGGGGGTGGGTCACGGCTGATCAAGCTTTCTCTTCATCGTCCAGCAATGGTGTGGCTGGAGCTTCCGGGGGGCCTTCCCAGGGCGTCTCGCCGTCGTCCAGGGCCCCCTCCCCGCCCCCTTCGCCCATCAGGAAGCGGACGGCCTGGTCACGCTCGCGGCTGCGGGCTTCCCCTTCCTCCAGGGAGACCCGGGTTGTCCGTGCCTTCTCTTCGGCCCGCCGCCGGCGGATCTCCATCCCGGTGCCGGCGGGGATCAACCGCCCGATGATGACATTTTCCTTCAGCCCACGCAGGGTGTCCACCTTGCCCATGACGGCTGCCTCGGTCAGCACCCGGCTCGTCTCCTGGAAAGATGCGGCCGCCAGCCAGGAGTCGGTACTCAGGGCCGCCTTGGTGATCCCCAGCAGGATCAGGTGGGCCGTGGCTGGTTCGCCGCCCTCGGTGATTACCCGGGCGTTCTCTATCTGGTAGACAAAACGGTCCGCCAGGTCTCCCGGCAGAAAGTTGGTGTCGCCGGGGTCATCCACCTGGACGCGGCGAAGCATCTGTCGCACGATGATCTCGACGTGCTTGTCGTTGATGCTCACGCCCTGGGAGCAGTAGACGTTCTGGGCCTCGTAGACCAGGTAGGACTGCACGGCCTCACGGCCGGCGATCTGCAGGAGAGCACGGGGGTCAATCGAACCCTCAGTCAACTGATGGCCGGCCTCGATGCGCTGTCCCTCGCGTACCCGCAGGCGGACCGTGACAGGGACCTCGTACTCGCGGACTTCCTCGTCCGCCCCCCGCACGACGATCCGGTTCTCCTCCAGAAAGACCTGCCCCGAGACGCCGGATACGATCTTTGGCCGCTCGTCTCCCTCCAGGTTGCTTTGAGCCAGGGCTTCGCCCTCGTTGACCTGGTCGTCTTCCTGGACCCGCAGGACAAAGTGCTCGGGGATCTCGTAGACGTCGCTGTACGGTTCGCTGCGGACCACCCGGATGATGCGATTGTCGCCTTCGCGGACAATCTCCACTTCGCCCTCGATCTCGCTGATCTCGGCCTTGCCCTTGGGCATACGGGCCTCAAAGACCTCCTGGACCCGGGGCAGGCCCTTGGTGATGTCCAGTTCGGTCTTGACACCGCCGGTGTGGAAGGTGCGCAGGGTCAACTGGGTGCCCGGTTCGCCGATCGACTGGGCGGCGATGATACCGACGGCTTCACCGGACTCCACGAGCCGGCCGGTGGCCAGGTTGCGCCCGTAGCACAAGGCACAGAGCCCCAGGGGGGCCTGGCAACTCAACGGCGAACGGACGTAGAAGGAAGTGAGGGCTTCCTCCTCCAGGATGCGCCGGGCTTCGGCAGGGACTTCTTCCTCGCCGCGCAGGATGGCCTTGCGGCGGTCTTCCCGCAGCAGGGCCGGCGGCTCGCGCAGGATCCCGGCCACGCGGCGCCAGGCTTCCCGGTTCATGGCAGAGACCCGCTCCCAGGCCTTCTCGTCGAACTCCTGGTTCCGGTCCACCAGGATCTCGCCGGTGCGCCGCTCCACGACGGGAGCGGCCAGCATGCGCCCGATCAGCCGGGCGCGCGTCTCTTCGACGGTCGTGTCCGCTTCGCGGATCCAGATTCCCGCTTCCGTGCCGCAATCGGGCCCGATGATGGTCATGTCCTGGGCGACGTCCACTAGGCGGCGGGTGAGGTAGCCAGCTTCGGCCGTGCGCAGAGCCGTGTCGGCCAGGCCCTTGCGCCCACCGTGGGTGGAGACAAAGTACTCCAGTACGGAGAGCCCCTCGCGGAAGTTGGAGCGGATCGGCAGGTCGATGATCCGGCCGGCCGGGTCGGTCATCAGGCCGCGCATTCCGGCCATCTGGCGGATCTGCTCGATGTTGCCGCGGGCACCTGACGTGGCCATCATGTAGACGGGGCCGAACCGGTCCAGCGTGAGGGAGACCTCCGAAGTGATCTTCTGGGTAGCCTCGGTCCAGATCTCCACCGTCCCGCGGTAGCGTTCCCCTTCGGTGATCAGCCCCCGGCGGAACTGCCGCTCCAGGTTCTCCACCTCGGAGTCAGCCTGGGCCAGGACCTCGCCCTTGCGCTCGGGAATCTGGATGTCCTCGACCCCGATGGTCAGGCCGGCCCGGGTGGCGTACTGGAAGCCCAGCCGCTTGATCCGGTCGGCCATGGCCGCAGTCTCCTGGGGCCCGTGGAGGCGATAGCATTCGCCGATGGCCTGCTTGAGCGCTTTCTTGTCCAGTACCTCGTTGCGGAAGCGCAGCGCCTCGGGAAGGACCTCGTTCAGGATGACCCGTCCCAGGCAGGTCTCCAAGGGCTTATCTCCGGCCCGGTATTCGGGTGGCAGCAGGATGTAGATGCGCGTCTGCAGCGTGATCAGCCCGGCATCGTAGGCCATCACCGCTTCCTCGACGCTGGCGAAGGCCTTGCCCTCTCCCCGCGCGCCGGGGCGGATCAAGGTCATGTAGTAGCAGCCCAGGATTATTTCCTGCGTTGGGGTGATGGTCGGGTCTCCCGTGGCCGGCGAGAGCAGGTTGAAGGTGGAGAGCATCCGGTTGCGCGCTTCCTCCTGCGCTTTCTCCGAGAGGGGCACGTGGACCGCCATTTGGTCGCCGTCAAAGTCGGCCCCGAAGGCGGTGCAGACCAGCGGATGCAACTGGATGGCGCTCCCCTCGATGAGAACCGGTTCGAAGGCCTGGATGGAGAGACGGTGCAGGGAAGGAGCACGGTTCAAGAGCACCAGGTAGTTCTGGACGACCTCCTCCAGGACGTCCCACACCTCCGGGCGCATCCGTTCCACGCTCCGCTTGGCGCTCTTGATATTGTGGGCATAGCCGCGGGCGACCAGCCCGCGCATGACGAACGGCTTGAACAGTTCCAACGCCATGCGCTTGGGCAGGCCACACTGGTGCAGCCGGAGTTCGGGTCCCACCACGATGACCGAGCGGCCGGAATAGTCCACCCGCTTGCCCAGCAGGTTCTGGCGGAACCGCCCCTGTTTCCCTTTCAGCATATCGGACAGCGACTTCAGGCGATGCTTGCCCCGGCCGGAGACGGCACGGCCGCGCCGGCCGTTGTCGATCAGCGCGTCCACCGCCTCCTGGAGCATGCGCTTTTCGTTGCGGATGATGATTTCGGGGGCACGCAACTCCAGCAGCCGCTTCAGCCGGTTGTTCCGGTTGATCACCCGGCGGTACAGGTCGTTCAGGTCCGAGGTGGCAAAGCGGCCCCCGTCGAGCTGGACCATAGGGCGCAGGTCCGGTGGGAGGACCGGCAACACCGTCAGGATCATCCATTCCGGCTGGTTGCTCGATTTGCGGAAGGACTCGACCACGCGCAACTGCTTGCCGGCCTTTTTCCGGCGCTGGGCCGATCCGCTGGTCTCCATCTCCTCTTTCAGTTCGGCGGCCATGCGGTCGAGGTCCAGCCGGCCGAGGATCTCCCGGACAGCCCCCGCCCCCATGTCGGCGCGGAAGATGGTCCCGCAGGTCTCCCGGTGCTCCCGGTACTGGGCCTCGGAAAGGAGCATGCAGCGGTGCAATTCCTTGGCCATGTGCAGGCGGCGGTCGGCTTCCTGGCGAATCTCCGCCACCCGGGACTGCAGGGTCTCCTCCAGATTGGTGATCTCCTGCTCGACGACGTAGGTGCGCTGATCCCGTTCCGCCCCGACCTGCAGGCGGGCGTCTTCCTGATTCTGGCGGACGGCCGGCTCCACGCTCTCGATGGCCTCCTGGACGATTTGGGTCAGCCGGGTGGAAGTCTCCTGGGAGACGGGCTCGCCGGCCGCGCAGATTTGCGCGCCGGTGGGAGCGAAGACCAGGTCGCGGCGGGCCGACTTGCCTTCCCACTTGTGCAGTTCAGCCTCGATCTCCTTCGCCGCCCGGACAAAGGTCTCCGTCTGCTCGATCAGTTCGTCTTCGAAGCGCTGCAGGGTGGCTTGTAGCGCCCGTTCCAGAGCATCGAGGTCGCCCTCCAACTGGCCGCGCAGGCGAGAGACCTCCTCGCGGGTTTCCCCTTCCACCCGGGTGATTTCCTCGGCGGCCTCCTTCTGGATGCGCTCGATCAGGTGGGCGCGGCGCTCTTCGTCCACCTCGGTCACGATGTAGGCGGCAAAGTAGATGACCCGCTCCAGGTTGCGTGGGGTGATGTCCAGGAGCAGCCCCAGCCGGCTGGGGGTTCCTTTGACGAACCAGATATGGCTGATCGGAGCGGCCAGCTCGATGTGTGCCATCCGTTCGCGACGCACCCGGGATCGGGTGACCTCCACGCCGCACTTGTCGCAGATGATGCCGTGGTGGCGGACGCGCTTGTATTTGCCGCAGGCGCACTCCCAGTCCTTCTGGGGGCCAAAGATGCGCTCGCAGAAGAGGCCATCGCGTTCCGGACGCAGGGTGCGATAGTTGATCGTTTCCGGCTTGGTCACTTCCCCGTGCGACCAGCGACGGATCTTCTCGGGCGAAGCCAGCCCGATGCGAATCGTGGTAATCTCGTTGATCTTGGTCATTCTTTTCCCCTTGCGGCGGCTATGTCGAACAGGCCCTGTATCATTCGTGAAAAGGCTTGCGCGCTTTTCGGGCCCCGAACTGCCGGGAACACACTGCGCAGAACCTCTTTCGCTTCGATTAGCCCTTCTCAATCCCGGACAGGTTGATGCCCTCCAGGCTGAGCAGCGGCTCAGCGTACTTGGCGGCATCGTCGATGTCTACCGCGGCCTCGTCTTCGCCAAAGATCTCCACGGAGAGGGCCAGGCTCTGCAGTTCTTTCACCAGTACCTTGAAGGCCTCGGGGATGCCGACTTCCTCGATTGGTTCCCCCTTGACGATCGCTTCGTAGGTCTTGCTGCGGCCGTTGATGTCGTCGGACTTGACCGTGAGCATCTCCTGGAGGGTGTAGGCGGCACCGTAGGCTTCCAGGGCCCACACCTCCATTTCGCCGAAGCGCTGGCCGCCGAACTGGGCCTTGCCTCCCAGCGGCTGCTGGGTCACCAGGGAGTAGGGCCCGGTGGAGCGGGCGTGGATCTTGTCCTCTACCAGGTGGGCCAGTTTCATCATGTAGATGTAGCCGACGGTGACGGGATTGCCAAAAGGCTCGCCGCTGCGGCCATCGTAGAGGGTGATCTTGCCGTTCGGCGGGAGGCCGGCCTGCCGCAGCAGTGCCTCGATCTCGTGCTCGTCGGCCCCGTCAAAGACCGGCGAGGCGACGCGGATGCCCAGTTCGTGGGCGGCCCAGCCCAGGTGGGTCTCCAGCAGTTGGCCGATGTTCATGCGCGAGGGCACGCCCAGGGGGTTCAGGATGATGTCGACGGGGGTGCCATCGGGGAGGAACGGCATGTCTTCCACCGGGAGGATGCGGGAGATAACGCCTTTGTTGCCGTGCCGGCCGGCCATCTTGTCGCCCGCGGCGATCTTGCGCCGCTGGGCAATCAGCACCCGCACCATCGTGTGCACGCCCACGGGAAGTTCATCCCCCTGGTCGCGGGAAAAGATCTTCACGTCGATGACCCGGCCGGAGACCCCGTGGGGCACGCGCAGCGAGGAGTCTTTCACCTCGCGCGCTTTTTCCCCGAAGATGGCCCGGAGCAGGCGCTCCTCGGCGGTGAGGTCGGTCTCGCCCTTGGGGGTAATCTTGCCCACCAGGATGTCCCCGGGGCCCACCTCGGCGCCGATGTAGACGATGCCGCCCTCGTCCAGGTTGGCCAGGACGTCCTGACCAACGTTGGGGATGTCTCGGGTGATCTCCTCGGGACCCAGCTTGGTGTCGCGGGCCTCGCACTCGTACTTCTCGATGTGCATCGAGGTAAACACGTCTTCACGCGCCAGGCGCTCGCTGATCAACACGGCGTCCTCGAAGTTGCCTCCCTCCCAGGGCAGGAAGGCGACCAGGACGTTGCAGCCCAGGGCCAGTTCGCCGCGGTCGGTGGAAGGACCGTCGGCGATGACCTGGCCGGCCTGTACCCGCTCCCCGTTGTGGGCCAACGGCCTCTGGTGGATGCAGGTGTCCTGGTTGGAACGACGGAAGCAGATCAGCCGGTAGGCCCGCTCCGTGCCGTCGTCCTCCCGGACGACGATCTCGTTGGCCGTGGACCGGATGACTTCCCCATCGGCCACGGCAATGACAACCAGCCCGGAGTCCCGCGCTGCCTGGTACTCGATCCCCGTCCCCACGATGGGCGCTTCGGGCTGTAGCAGGGGTACGGCCTGCCGCTGCATGTTGGACCCCATCAGGGCGCGGTTGGCGTCGTCGTGCTCCAGGAAGGGGATGAGGGCGGTGGAGACGGAGACGACCTGCTTCGGGGAGACATCCATAAAGTCGATGCGCTCCACTCGCTCCAGCAGGAAGCGGGAGCCGTGTCGGGCGGTGACCCGCTCCCCGACGAGACGGTTGCGCTCGTCCAGCGGGGCGTTGGCCTGGGCAATGATGTACTGGTCCTCTGCATCGGCGGAGAGGTAGACAATCTCCTCCGTCGCCGTAGGCTTGACCGGGATCTGTTTCAACGGCAGTGCGGCGATGCGCCGGGCCAGCGCCTTGGTGATCTCGGTGCCGGCCGGGGCGGCCACTTCGCCGTCCTCCGGGTTGGTGATGTCCTCCCGCAGCATGTGCCCGACCAGCGACGAGGCCCGGTTCTCCACTTCGCGGACAACCCGCCGGTAGGGAGTCTCGATGAACCCGAGCGCGTTGACCCGCGCGTAGGAGGCCAGGCTGCCGATGAGGCCGATGTTCGGGCCTTCCGGCGTCTCCACCGGGCAGATGCGCCCATAGTGGGAGTGATGGACGTCGCGGACCTCGAAGCCGGCCCGGTCGCGCGAGAGGCCACCTGGACCCAGGGCGGAGAGTCGCCGCTTGTGCGTCAACTCGGCCAGGGGGTTGGGTTGGTCCATGAACTGGGACAACTGGCTTCCGCCGAAGAATTCCCGGATCGCCGCCACCAGTGGGCGGATATTGACCAGGCTGTTTGGCATGACCGTTTCGGGGTCGCTCAGGGTCATGCGCTCCCGGATGATCCGCTCGATCCGCAGCAACCCGATGCGGAACTGGTTCTGGATCAGTTCCCCCACCGTGCGCACGCGGCGGTTTCCCAGGTGGTCAATGTCATCCGGGTCTCCCCAGCCGTTGTTCAAGCGGATCAGCTCTTCGATGATGCGCACGATGTCGCCCGACGTCAGAGTGCGCTGGCTCAAGGGGGGCGGCTCGACGTGGCTGCGCACTACCCGCACGTAGAAGCGGCTGCAGAGGTGCTCGAAGCCGTGCTCCCCCGGGCCGATGACGAGGTCCTGCCCCTCCTGGCACATGGCGCACTCGGGACAGATGTACCAGCCGCATTCCGGGCAGACTTCCACCCGGGTGGAGTCGATCACGTGGGCCTGGTCGCGCCAGCAGGCCACCGTCTCGCCGTTCACGGCCAGTTCTGCGATGGCGTGGGCCTGCACCCGCAGCGCCTCCAGCTGTTCTTCCGTGATCGGCCGGTCGCGGTTGGCCCGCTGCAGCCACCAGGCGCGTTCCTGAACCATCCGCTCGAGCAGATCATCGGCCAGGCCCTTTTCCTGGACCTGTCGCCAGAGTCCCAGCCAGGTGTGTCGGCGGTCCAGTCCTTCCTGGACCTCGGCTTCCAGCTGGCGGTTCTCCCAAAGCCTCCGGTTCAACTTGTAACGGCCTACCCGGGCCAGGTTATAGCGGCGCTCGTCAAAGAGCATGGCGTCCAGCAGGCGGCGGGCGTTGTCCAAGGTGGGCGGATCGCCGGGGCGCAATCGCCGGTAGATCTCCAGCAGCGCTTCCTGCTGGCTGCCGGTTGGATCGCGGCCCAAGGTCGCCTCGATGTAGGAGTGCTCGGCCGAGGAGTCTACGTGCTGGAACAGGGCGCGGATCTCTTCGTCGGTGGTGTAGCCCAAGGCACGCAGCAGGATCGTCACCGGGATCTTGCGGCGGCGATCCATCTTGACCGATAGCACGTTGCGACGGTTGGTCTCAAAGTCCAGCCAGGCTCCCCGGGCAGGGATCAGCTTGGCAATGTAGAGAGGCTGGCCTTCGGTCGTCTCCTCTTTGTACTGGAAGTAAACGCCGGGAGAGCGGACCAGTTGCGAAACGACCACCCGCTCGGCCCCATTGATGACGAAGGTGGCCTTGTCGGTCATCCAGGGAAAGTCGCCACAGAAGAGCTCCTGCTCGCGGACCTCCCCGGTCTCCTTCATCCGGAGCTGCATCCGCAGGCGCAGGGGGCGGGCGTAGGTGGCATCGCGCTCGCGGGCCTCCAATTCGTCGTAGCGGGGTTCGCCGAAGTAGCAGTCGAGGAAGTACAGTTCCATCTTCCGCCCGGTGAAGTCTTGCACGGGGGAAACCTCGTCAAAGAGTTCTCGCAGTCCCTCCTCGACGAACCAGCGGAAGGAATCCAATTGGGTCTGGATGAGGTGCGGCATGGGCTGGATCTCGGGGATCCGGGAGAAAAAGTGCCGCGGCGGCCGGCCGATCTCCCGGATGGGGTGCTGTGGGCCAGGCAGGATCTTCGCCTGGGTCACGGTTCCCTCGGAAACTTCTCCTACGATGGGCATAGGCCTTCCACTCCTCCGCACGGCTGACCCCTGCCGACTGGGTCAGTCCTGGACCTGCTGGGCATTCTGACCGCGACCTCGACCTGGGCTACCCCTCCAGGTACGGGCCGGCAGTGGTAGGGCTGATCAACTCAGATAGGGGGATGGCTTCGGGGAGGACAAACAATCCCTGCTCGTCCAGGGCCGACTGGACAGAAGATTGGATTCCAGGTATAATATCCCCTGGTCCAGGGGACCGTGGCATCCGCACATTGACCCGGAAACCCTCCGGTCCGGGCATGTCCGTTTCCAAACGAACGGGAGAACGGATTCGCCACTGGTCTTCCTGGCTTCCCGCCTCCCGCAAAGTCGAACCGGCCAATTGCAGTGCCCCACCCCGAGGAGACACATGCCCCTGCTTGACACAACTTCAAACCAACATTATACCACAAAGCGCCGGGCTTGTCAAATCGGCTGGCCTCTCCTCCTCCTGCTCGCTGGCCTGCTTGCGGCAGCCCTGGCCATCACCCTTTTCCTGGACAACAACCTCCACCGGGGGGTCTCCTGGGGACCGGATTTGCCCCGTGTTGCCCAGGCCGATGTTCCCCCCCTCGGGGTGAATCTGTTCCTCGATCGCGAGCCGGAGGAAGGGGTCATGCGCCGGACGCTGGCGCTGGCTCAACAGATGGGTGCCCACTGGGTCAAACAGCAGTTCCCCTGGGACCAGATCGAGCCGGATGGCAAGGGGGACTTCTGGGACGAGCGCTATGGCCGCAGTACCTGGGAGCACTATGACCTGATCGTGCGCCTCTGCCAGGAATACGGCCTGGAGCTGATCGTGCGCCTGGACCGCCCACCGCCCTGGGCTCGCACCCGCGGCCTGACCTCCCCGGCCCTTCAGGCGGCTCTTGCCGAAGATCCCACCCGCGACATCAACGGACCCCCTGACGACCTGGCCGACTACGGCGACTTGGTCTACGCCGTCGTCTCGCGCTATCGGGGCCAGGTGCGGTACGTCCAGTTGTGGAATGAACCGAACCTGGCCAACGAGTGGAACTGGGCCCCCATCGCCCCGCGCCAGTTCGTCGAGCTCCTGCGGGTCGGTTACACCCGGGCCAAGGAGGCCGACCCCGAGGTCGTGGTCCTGTTCCCCAGCCTCGCTCCCAACGATGGCCTGGACCCCCGCTACATGAGCGACCTCGACTTCCTCCGGCAGGTATACGAGGCCGGTGGTGCCGCCTATTTCGACGTCATGTCGGCGCAGCTCTATGGCCTCGGGCAGCCCCCCAGCGAGCATTCCCCGCTCGGTTTCAACCGGGAGAGACTGCGCCCGATCACCCGCACCGACGTCTCCCGGGTGGTGCTGCTGCGAGAGATCATGGAGCGCTATGGAGATCGGGACAAGGCGATCTGGGTGGGAGAGTTAGGCTGGCATTCCACCCCGCCCGATTGGGCCGGCCGGTCCAACATCTCCGGGCCGGCCGTCAGCGAGGAGACCAAGGGGGCCTACATCGTCCAGGCCCTGGAGCGATCCCTGCGGGAGTGGCCCTGGATGGGAGTGCGCAGTATCTGGTTTCTGCGTTGGGGTGGCCCGCCCCCGGACCCGGACGATCCGACCATCTTCTTCGGCCTGGTCAGCTACGACTTCCGGTTGCTTCCGGCCTATGAAGCGGTGCGGGCCTGGTCCGCCGCTCCGCCTCCACTGGGCGTGGGCTATCACAGCCTGCATGGCCAGGCCTCTGTGGGGGGTGCTTTCCTGGGCAGGCGGCTGGACCTGGTGCTGCCGGCCGGCGTCGATCCCGGCAGTCTGCGCGTCGAGGTGGACGGAAAGCCCTGCACCCTGCGCTTCTGGCGCAACGAGGGAGCGGAAGCCCGCTACGTCGCTGCCGCGAAGTTGAGCGACGGTCGCCACTCTTTCCGCCTGGAGGGGACAGAGGGCATCCTGCGCGGCTGCTACGTCGTTCGGGAAGAGCGCCTCGCCTGGCTCTTTCCCGCGCTGACGGCGCTCTTTTCGCTGGGCCTGATCGCGACGGCGGTCCTGATCGTGCTGCACCTGCCCGCCCTGCTGGCCAGGCTCTGGGACCTGGGCTGGCAGGAGGCGGAGCGCTTCCGCCGCCTCCCAGAGCGCTGGCAGGCCCTGGTCGTGTGGGGGGGCATGGCGCTCACCCTGGCCTTGCTCTACCGCTACGATTTCCTGCCCCTCTTCCTGATCGCCGTCGTGGTCCTGGTATTGCTGGCCCTGCTCCGGCTGGACCTGGCCCTGCTGGTGGCCGTCTTCCTGATTCCCTTCTACCTGCAGCCGGCCGTCCTGTTCGGCCAGTACTTCTCCCTGCTCGAGCTGGCGATCCTGGCCTGTGCCGTGGCGGGTGGGCTGCAGTGGGCACGCCAGCGCTGGGCTTCTCCCTCTCTCCCTGTCCCCCCGTCTCCCCGTCCGCGCTGGGGAGAGAGGCTGAGGGCGTGGTTGGGGCGCGAGAGCCGATCCACGGCCCTCCCCGCCCTCGCCTTCCTCCTCGTCTGCACCGGCTCGCTCCTCTGGAGCACCGAGCGCGGCTTTGTCACCGCCGACGGGGTGAGCCTGCTGCACATCTCCCTGCGCGAGTACCGGGTGACGGTACTGGAGCCGCTGCTGTTGTACCCGCTGATCCGGCTGGCCTG
>Ga0315296_10002175_pt1 | contig 16812 bp, 20 predicted proteins | sample YL17G14_18_MG_FD_203921 | JGI IMG/M metagenome (GOLD analysis project Ga0315296, IMG submission 203921) | Sediment microbial communities from Yellowstone Lake, YNP, Wyoming, USA - YL17G14_18 | ecosystem: Environmental > Aquatic > Freshwater > Lake > Sediment | place: USA: Wyoming | collected... | reverse complement strand
GCGTCCCCGGCGAAGGCCTCGGGCAGTCGCAGCACGCCCTCGTCCTGCTGCTCGATCTCCGACATCGGGCCCGCGCGGATGTAGCCCAGCACCGGCAATTCCGTAATGCCGGGGACTGGCGCGGTTCGCTGGCGCGCGCGGTGGAGCGCGCGATCAATCTGGGTTTGCGATGCATCCGCTTGCACCGATTCGGGCTGGCCCTCAAGCAGCCGCGAAACCGGCACCCCCAACACTTCGGCGAGACGCACCACTGTCGCCAGTGTCGGGGTTTTGGTGCCCAGGAAGTAGGCGTGCAGCGCCTGGGGCGATACCGGCACGCGGCCCGCAACCTCGGTGACAGCCAGACCCGACCGGCGCACCGCCGCCCGCAGCTTTTCACCCAGCAGAGTCTTGTTCAGAGGCATTCCGAATCTATTGTACCATATGCAAAAATATTTTCGCACGTATGTCGCGGAATTCCTTGACATAAGTCAACCGCTGGTTTATACTATAAACCACTGGGTGATAATCGGGAGGATCAACTGGAGATGGCTGTGGCAGCGCAGGACCTGCTTGCCCAGGCGCCTGCCTTGCCACCATGGCCCCGAGCCTTGGGTGGCTCGTCAGGGCCGGCGAAAAGTATCGGCTGGGAGGAGGTCGTATGGCTAGGGAGTCGCCGGCGCAGCGCAAATGGTTGTTGGAGATGAGTTGGGAGGAGGTCGAATTGCTGAGAGCTATCCGGGCCCTCAAGTACGGCAGGGTGACGGCGGTCATCCAGGACCGCCGGCTGGTGCGTCTGGAGACGATGGAGCAGCGGGCGTTCAGCTCATAGCGGGTTATTCGTGACGCGTCGTTGGCGGGCAGTGTGGCGCCGCCGCCGGCAAGATCGCAGCCTCACCGCGGAAGGAGCAGTCATGAATAACCCCGTTTAGGCGCATACCTGCCGAGCGAAGAACGCAGGCGAGTCATTTCGCGAATCGGAGCCTGACATCCCGGGCTTCCTAGCCAAGCGCTAGGCCAGGATGAACTCCCTTCGCGAAAGCGGCTCGCCTTTTCGTTTCGCGCTCCTCGCAATTTCCTCGCGTGACTCAAGCGGAGGCCATGATGGTTAATGAGTTAATGCAGGCAAGGCTGGATTCCCATCTTCCCCAATGGTTGGGGCTGCGCCACTGCCCGTGGTGCAAGAACCGCACCCTCGTCATCCACACCGCCGCCGAGCCCTGGCGCACGCGCATCGAGCGCGGCGTCGCCGTCATTCGCGGGACCCCCTGGTTTCGCTGCGGCCACTGCGGGCAGGATGGGACGCTGGAATTCCTCTATTACACTGTTTTCCCTGATGCGCCCGAGCCCGATGAGATGGAGCATTTCCGGTGCCTTTTTTCGGGCGGGGTGTGGGATGGGAGGCGCGGCCAATGACTGGGTTCCGCGCAACGCATACCATCGCCGCCCGAGTTGTGGGCGAGCCTGCCTTGGCTCCCGGCACCGCCGCCGCTGAAGATGAAGCCGACCGCCTGCTGCGCGGGCAGGCGGGGGTCTATACCGCGCGCCAGCTGCGCGACAAGGCGCGGCGGGAGACGCCGTTGAGCGCGGTCGGCAGCTCGGATGGGGAGCACGCGCTGGATGCCGAGGACTGGCTGACTCTGCACCGGCTGGGGGCGCTGTCGCGGCGGTCGCGGCTGAAGATACTGTATGACCGGCTGGAGGACGGCGAGCGGCGGGCGCTTATCCGTTGGATGGATGGCGCGCGGCAGGCGGAAATCGCGGCGGAGATGGGCATATCGCAGTCACGGGTATCCAGAATCCTGGCGCGGGCTGTCATAAAATGCCGCGATTCGTGCGCGTTATATGAGGGCAGCCCGCTGGAGGGCGAGTTCTGGTCGTTGGTGCGCGACACGGAGAGATCAATCTACCGCCCGCCCGAGCGGGTGTGGCGGCACCAGCGGGCGCCGGATCGCGCGCTGGTGAGAAGCCTGCAAGACCGCGGGGCGACGTTTCTGTTTTTTGTGAATTTGCCCGCGCCATAAGGCGCCGATAAGCATTTCCTTGGTTTGGAGGCCAACTTGAGGCTGTCTCGCAACCACCGCTGGGAGCAGGCGATTCCGCTGCTTTTGGCGGGCATGAGCAAGGAGAAGGTCGCGCGCGAGGTCGGCGTGCGCCCGGAGACGATTGAGTTCTGGGAGCATGATCCTAACTTCTGCCGCCGCCGCCAGGAGCACCTGGAGGCGACCTTCTCGCTGGCGGCGCAGGTGCTGCGCAACTCGTCGTTGAGCGCGGTCGAGAAGCTGCTGGAGCGGGTCAATGAAGGCGACATCACCGCGGCGGTGCACGTGCTCAAGGCGGTGGGACTCTACTCCGAGAAGCGCGAGACCGCGGGCAAGATGAACCATGACCATGGAGGAGAGATCATCGTGCGCTGGGATGACGCAGACGCCATCCTGTCAGCCCGCGCGCCGGCCCACCCCGGCGGGCAAGACTCTGACCGTCCCGTACCGCCCGTTTACAGCGCAGCGGAAGTTCCATGATTCGAGCGCGCGGTTCCGCGTGCTGGTCGCGGGGCGGCGCTTCGGAAAAACCAAAGCCGCAGTCAACGAGATCATCCGCGCCGCGATCCGCAAGCCCGGTTCGCTCAACTGGTGGGTGGCGCCAACGTTTTCCATAACGCGCAAGGGCTGGCGCGAGCTCTTCGCATTCCTGCCCGCGGAACTCATCGCCGACATCTCGCGCACCGAGGTCATGGTCGAACTGATCAATGGCTCGAGCATCTGGTTCAAGTCGGCGGATAACCCCGATTCGCTGTTGAGCGAGGGGCTCGATTTCGTCGTGGTTGATGAGGCGGCGCGGGTGAGCGAGGAAGCGTGGGGGCGCGCGCTGCGCCCGGCGCTGACGGATAGGCTGGGTCGCGCGGCATTCACCACTACCCCGGCGGGGAAGAACTGGCTCTATCGCCTGTGGCTGCGCGGCCAGGATTCGCTCGATTCCGAGGTAGCAAGCTGGCGGTTTGCGACCGGCGATAATCCGCACATTCCGCGCGGGGAAATCGAGGCGGCGCAGCGCACGATGGTCGAGCGCTATTTTCGCCAGGAGTACCTGGCGGCGTTCGAGGACGATGTGGGCGCGGTGTTTCCCCAGGCGCGGCGGCAGGCGACGGGGGCGCTGGAGGAGCCGCGCGGGCAGGCCCTCCTCGGCGGGCAAGAGTGCGTCATCGGGGTTGACTGGGGCAAGCACCAGGACGCGAGCGTGTTTCTGACGCTCGATGTCGCACGCAATACCGTTGTCGCGCTCGACCGGCAGTTGCAGGTGGATTATACGCTCCAGATGGGGCGGCTGGCGGCGCTGGTCGAAAGGTGGCAGCCGCGGATTGTGGTCGCGGAGATGAACTCTGCGGGCGATCCGTTGGTGGAGCAACTGCGGCGCGATCTGCCGTGCCCGGTCGAGGGGTTTTTGACCACCGCGACGAGCAAGCGGGTGTTGATTGACTCCCTGGCGCTGGCTATCGAGCGCGGGGATTTGACGTACCCGGATGTGCCGGAGCTGATCGGGGAGCTGGAGGCCTTTCGCTACGAGTTGACCGCGGCGGGGAATGTGCGCTATGCGGCTCCGACCGAGCGTTACCACGATGACTGCGTGATGGCATTGGCCCTCGCCTGGCACGGGGCGAGCCATACCCGCCCGCCGGTGGTGCGCTGGCTGGGGGATTAGGGATCAACCACAGAGATCACAGAGGACACAGAGATGGGTCTCACGGACTCTGAACCGCAGAGAGCGCAGAGGACGCAGAGAGTAATGAGAATGAGCCGCCGATACACGCCGATGAACGCGGGATGAGCCGGACTTGGGCGCGAGGTCGTTCACCCTGAGCGCGGTCGAAGGGCCGACCCCGCGAAACGCGGCCGCCCTGAGGCTGGTAAACTTCAGGCGAAGCCACGCCCGACGATCTGTGCCGTCTGTGAAATCTGTGGATGCCGAGTTCAGGAGTCACGTGAATTGACCCGTAATGCATTCAATAGTCTGCGCAATTTCGCTGGGCGGGTGTTGGGCAAATCCGCCTGGGAGACGGTGTGGCGGCGGCATCATGCCTATGGCATGGATGAGGCGCCGGCCGGAATGTTCTCCAATACCGGCGATTACCTCGAAGCGTACTCGAAGATCGGCACGGTGTATGCCTGTGTCAGCCTCATCGCATCGTCCTTCGCGCGGGTGGCGTGGCATTTCGAGGACGCCCAGGGCAATGAGGTGCGCCGCGATGACCTGCGCCAGGTGCTGCGCCGGCCCAATCCCTACCTGTCGGGCCTGGAGCTGTTCGAGGCTACGGTCACGCACCTGGAGCTGGCCGGCAATGCCTTCTGGTACTTGAGCGAGGTGGACGGCAGCGGCATTTTCGAGACCGATCCCGCGGGCGCGCTGATAACCGATGCCCAGGGACGGCCGCGCCCATCCACTCGCCCCCAATTCGGCAGGCCGGGGGAAATCCATTACCTGGAGCCGGATCGCGTCAGCATCGCCAAGGGCGCAGGCGGCGCGCCCGCGGGTTACGTCTATCGCACCGGCTCAACCGATGTGCCGCTGGAGCCGGACTGGGTCATACATTTCAAGTACTTCAACCCGCTTGATCGCTACTGGGGCATGGGCGTGATCCAGGCGGCGGCGCTGAAGCTGGAGACCGATTATTACTCCGAGCGCTGGAACCGCAATTTCTTCAAAAACTCCGCGCGGCCCGATGGCGTGCTGGAGACGGATCGAACTCTCAGCTCGGCCGAGTTCGAGCGGCTGCGCGAGGAATGGCGCAAGGGGCACCTGGGCACGGAGTCGTCGCACCGCACCGCAATCCTGGAGGCAGGGCTGAAGTACAAGCAGATCACCGCGAGCCAGAAGGATATTGATTTTCTGGCGGGGCGCGAGTTGACGCGGGAGGAGATCTGCTCGATGTTCGGCGTGCCGCCGGCGAAGATTGGCGTGCTGCGGTATGCCAATTATGCCAACTCGCGCGAGCAGGATAAGACCTTCTGGGCGGAGACGATGGAGCCCAAGCTGGCGCGGTTCGCGGCGAAGGTGACGGGGGAGCTGTGCGCGCGCTATGACCCGGGGCTGGAGCTTCGGTTCGCGGATGTGACGCCGCAGGACATCGCGCAGCAGGCGGAGGTCGCGGTCAAGTTGGCCAACGCGGGGCTGCGGACGATCAATGAGCTGCGGGCGGAGTTCAAGTGGGGCGACCCGGTGGCGTGGGGTGATCGGTGGTGGGTGCCCGGCACGCGCTCTCCGACGGGGGCCGAGGGTTCGGGTGACGTGAAGAGCGTTGCAGAGGCCGAAGATGACGAGCGAAGCCATGCCGTGTCGCGGGCGTTGAAGCGGTTGTACCAGGGGCAGCAGAGCGCGGTGCTGCGGGCGCTGCGGGGCAAAGACGGTTTGCTCAAAGCGCTGGCCGCACCGGATGAGATGGAGCGGTTGCGCGGCGCGCGGGAGGTGCTCGATGGCGCGATTGATTGGGCCGGAGAGGCGGAGCGGTTTGCCGCGGAGTTGAAGGCTGCCGGCGCGCCGGATGCGCACGAATTGGGCGCCAAGTGCTCCGAGCAGGCAAGAACGAGCGCCGCGGCGGCGCTGGATTCGGCGGTGAACGAGGGCTTGAGCGCGGCTCAGGTTGCCGACCGCGTGAGCGCGGCGTACGAACAGTTGAAGCGGGAGAACGATTAGCCGCGGACCCGCCTTCGCCAAGGCTACGGCGGGCAGGGTCGCGGAGCACGCGGAGGCCAAATGCAGGGGCGGTTCGCGAACCGCCCCTACTGCGATTCTGCGTGCCCGCGGTTGAGGATCCAATGATGGCTGTTGCAGGTGAGCGTAAGGCCGGATTTGCATATTGCCCGCGATGCCGGCGGGTGGTGGCGGTGGCGTCGGGCAGGCGGGCGAAGTGCCCGGAGTGCGGACGGGTGCTGGCGGCGCCGAAGGATGATGTGATCACGAAAGGTGCGTAGGGCAGAAGACCAGCTTCCGCCCTACGGGGTGTATTGTAGGAGGAGACGCGAGATGCAGGTTGTGAGCGATACTGCCGTGCGGCGGGTGAGTGCTCGTCCTGAGATTTTCTACAAGGCGGTGGCGGTGAATGGGCGGCGCAGCGCGGCGCCGACGAAGCGCGAGCTGGACTTGATAAACCGCTTCGCGCGCCGCCAGCTTGCGGCGGATGAGGTTTATGTCGGCGAGAGCGACCTGTGCAATGATCGCGTGGATCGCGCTTTCGAGCGCTTCACCCCGCAGGTGCTCCAGGATTTCGCGGAGAGCCTGCCGGGGAAGTCGCTGCTGGCGGGGCACGATCATGGGTCGCTGCCAATGGGGCTGTGGTTTGACGCGCGGCTGCGGCGCGACGAGCGCGCGGTGACCCACCTGCGCCCCTCGTATTACATCGTCAAGACGCGTGATAACGAGCACCACCGCACCCAGTTGGACGGGGGCGTCTATCGCTACGCGAGCATCGGGTTCCGGGCGCAGGACCTGGTGTGCGACATCTGCGGCAAGTCGTGGTTCGGCTGGGAATGCCAGCACTACCCGGGAAAAGCGTATGACGTGGGCGGGCAGCGGGTGGCGGCGACGGCCCATTACACGCGCTCCGACGCGCAGCCGGCGGAGGCGGTCGAGGGCAGCATCGTTTATCTCGGCTGCCAGTATGACGCGGAACTGAAAGCAGCGATGGGACAGAAGTCATTCGGCGGCATCATCACCCCGCGGGCGCGGGAGGTTTTGCATTCGGATGCACCTCGGCTGGTCGGGGTGCCACGTGAGCGGATTGCAGCGATGCAACGAGCCGTATCGGGGCGCAAACCGCAGCCGGGTGAAGTCGAACGCGCGATCAAGGAAAAGTATCTGGACCAGTTGGTGGCTGCAAGACTTGGTGTTGAATGATCGCGGGGTCAGTGTCATTCAGAGTGAGCGCAACGAACGAAGAAGCTCGCCCTCAGGAGTGTGCATCGGCGACGCCGAGATTCCTCGCGAAGTTTACCCTGAGCCACACCAGATTCTTCACTGCGCTTCGCTCCGTTCTGAATGACAAAGGCGAAGGGCTCGGAATGACAATCTTCCAACGAAAGGACGGGAACCATGGACGAGATTCGTGAATATGGCGCGGCCGGGGCCGCGTCTGATGACGTTGAGGGGGAAGAGGTGACTAAAAGCGACGCGGGCGCATCCCTGCGCCAGGCGGTGAGCGAGACCGCTCAGCGCATTGCGGATGAGGCGCGGGGGCAGCAGCGTACGCTCAACCAGCGGCTGGTGGAGGAGGTCAAATCACAGGTGCGTCAACTGCTGCCGGAGACGCTGCCGAGCGTGCTGGAGGGCATCAAGCTCAGCCCGCGCATCGTGTTTCCGGTGGGCGAGCGCGCCGGCAACATGAGCAAGGCGGATCGGCAGCTCGTGGAACTCCTGGTGCACGGCAAGGCGATGACCTCGACCGGCGCCGGTGTGGGCGATGAATGGGTGCCCACCGAGCTGGCGCAGGACATCATAGACAAGGTGCGGCTGGCGAGCAAGGTGCGGGCGATGTTCCCGACCATTGACATGCCCAGCGACACCTATCGCATCCCGAAGATCACCGCCGACCCGACGGTCTATTTCGTGAGCCAGGAGAACACGGCGGTGCAGGCGGCGAGCAACCCAACCACGGCCTACATGGAGCTGGACGCGAAGAAGATCATGTGCGAGGTGGACTTCTCGGGCGAGCTGACCGAGGACAGCGTGATGCCGCTGGTGCCGACGCTGAAGCAGAACATCGCGACCGCGCTGGCGGAGGCGGAGGAGGATGTCATCGTCAATGGCGACACCACCGCGGTCCAGAACAACAACATCAACCGCTCGGCGAACACGTATGATGTGACGCGGGCGCTGGTGGGCTTGCGGCGCACCATCTACGATGGCGCCGCGGCCTACAAGGCGGACGCCTCGGGCGGGCTGCTGGCAGGGATGCGATCCTTGCGCGCGGCGGTGGGCGAGTACGGCGTGGATCCCATCAAGCTGGTGTGGATCATGTCGCCCAAGCACTACCTGTCGGTGCTCACCGACTCCAGCTTCCTGACGATGGACAAGCTGGGGGCGAAGGCGACGGTGCTCACCGGGCAGTTGGGGGCGATTGACGGCATCCCGGTCATCATGTCGAGCAAGCTGCGCAATTGCGACGGCGATGGCATCGTGCAGACCGACCCGGACCTCAACACCAAGAGCCAGAGCGTGCTCGCTTACCGGCCGGGGGTCTATGTCGGCTATCGGCGGCGGCTCAAGATCGAGACCGACCGCGATGTGCAGAAGGACATGAACCTGCTGGTATGCTCGATCCGCCTGGCGGCGGCGTTCGCGCACGGCGCCGGGTCGCTGGGATACGTAAGGAACGCGTAGCCGACGTTGCGGCTGGCGTTGGTAGGGGCGGTTTGGGAACCGCCCCTACATTCCCACGGACACTCCGACAGGTCGGAGTGCCACATGGGAATGCGCTACGCGACCAATGGGAGCGAATGATGAGCCAACCCTTGACCAGCCTGAGCGCGGCACAGCGATATCTGGGCCTCAGCAGCGGCACCGACGATGAGCTGTTGAACGACCTGGTGGCACGGGTGTCGGACAGCATCGTCGCCCACTGCGGGCGCGAGTTCGCCCTGGGCGATTATTACGAGCTCCACGACGGCGATGGGGGCGACGTGCTGCTTTTGAATCAGCGGCCGGTGGCGCAGGTGTTCGCGCTGTCGCAAGATGGCGCGGGCATCGACGGCGATGATTTCGTGGTCTATCCCGAACTGGGGATGGTGCGCTTGAAGTCGGGGGTGTTCGGGCGCGGGGCGCGCAACATCTATGCCGGCTATCGCGCGGGATACGAGGCCATTCCCGGAGATGTCGAGCAGGCGGCGGTCCAGTGGACCGCGGCGCTCTACCAGGCACGAGGCGCGGCGGGTGGGCGCGTCATCACCAGCGAGCGCGTGGGGGACTACGCGGTGACTTATGATGACGGCGAAGTGGAGAGCATGCCCGTGGGCGTGCGCGCGATGCTCGACCCGTACCGCGTCATTTTCGCGCGGCCGGTGAGGTGATAGGTGAGGGAGCTGCTGACGAGCAAGGTCGTGGTTCGCCGAAGAGCGGTCACTGCGGACGGCCTGGGCGGGGATGCGGTGTCGTGGCAGCCGGTGATGGACGATTATCGCTGTCGCATCTACCGGTCGGAAGGGGAGCTGGTGCGCGATTCTCACGGCGAGCAGGTGGTGAGCACGCACCGGCTGTTGGGCGAGGCGCGGGAGGTGCGCGCTGGCGACGAGATAGTTGATGGGGCGACGGTATATGTCGTGCTGGGGCCGGAGTGGCCGGCGAACGTGGTGAGTTCGCCTCGCGGGCCGCATCATGTGGAGGCATTCTTGCGGGCCAAAGGGTAACACTAGCCGCGGATGCTACTCCGCGAAGCGACAGTGCTTCGCTACGAAGCACAAGTTGACACGGATGAGCGCAGATAACGGTGATGAGATTAAGGTGAACACACTCGGTGCCAAGGTGCGAATTCGGCTGGAGCGAGCGCAGGCGGCGATTCAAGCGGGAGCGATGGCGGCGGTGGCGGAATGCGCGCGGGCGATCGTGGAGCAGGCGCGGGCCGATTGCCCGGTGGCGAGTGGGCGGCTGCGAGACAGCATCGGCGCCGAAGTAAGCTTCGACCCGAGCACCGGGATCATCGAGGCTCGCGTTTATGCGGATGCGCCGTATGCCGCCGCGGTGGAGTTGGGCCGAGGGAGGTCCGCGCCGCAGCCGTTTCTGTTTCCGACGCTGGAGCGACAGGGGAGCAGGCTGCCAGAGATGGTGCGCAGTTCGTTGGCCCTCCTGATGAACGACTTGTGATATAATGGAGTCACACTATTCACCGGGGACAGCGGATGGCAAAGCAGGCGACGACATGCAGACGCAAGACTTCGGCCGACGGGCGCCGCACCAGGACCCCAAGGGAGGCTGCGCGCCGTCTGGCCCAATTGGGCAAGGAGATCGCCAGAGAGCATCCCAGGCCTGAGGAGACGAGCACCGACACACTGCGGAGGCTCCGCGGTTGGGTGAGATAGTGGTTGACACCTCGGTCGCGCTCAAATGGATCTTCACCCGGGAGGCCAACGCGCGCAAGGCTCTTGACCTGCTTGTTGACCACCTGGCGGGCCGATGTCACATAGCCGTTCCCTCGTGCTTCAACCACGAGGCTCCTCATGCCCTACGACACTCCGCGTACAGGCTGAGCTTGGGCGAGGTCCGCGCGGCGGTCAGATTCTTGCGGCAACTGGGTTTGCGTACGCACCCTACGTCACCCAGTCTCGTATTCTGTGCTCTGGAACTAAGCTATGCGTATGGCATTCCGGTTTTCGACGCTTACTTCGTGGCGACGGCGATTCGTCGGAATTGCAGATTCGTGACGGCCGATAGGAAGGCTTACAACCGGATGTCGCGGCTGTCGTTCGTACAGCTCTTGTAGCGTTCAGTCATTTAGAGAGTGAGACTTGACGCGCCAGCGGCCGTCTTGCCGCTGGCGTTACTGTGAGTGGCCCACCGGGGCTCTTCCTCCACCTGTTAACCATCCAGTCGTCATGCCTGATTTTGTGATTCAACATGGGGAGGCGTTCCGCGATGGGGATTATGCTTTCGCGCGGGGTCACAAAGTCGAGCGCGAGCTGGCGACGCCGACACAGTATTACTTGCTGACCGCGAGGACGACGAAGCGGATAGGGCAAAGCGATCCCAGCGCGGATCCATGCCGGCGACCAGAGTCGGTAGCGACACCGGAGCGCGGGGCACAGCATGTTTATCCTGAGCGGAGTCGAAGGGCTGTGCCCCTACATGTGGGCATCGTGCGCATCGGCGGCATCGGCGACGACCTGATGCTCGCCGCCCACTGCCTGGCGATCAAGCGGAGATTCCCCCATGCGCATATCACGGCGTTCGTCCGGGATAATTCGGGCATTCTCGCGGGCCATCCGGGCATTGATCGCCTGGTCTTTCGCTGCGGCGGGCGCTGGCTGGAGATCGTGCGCGATCTGCGCGAGAGATTCGACATCTTCTACGACCTGCGCTACGTGGCGAAGGTCTGGGCGTTCGACCCGGATTACAAGGGTTACGAGCACGAATGCCGGGCGCAGTTCGAGCCGCTGGCATGGTTCTACCACAACTGGTACGACTCCAACGCGCGGCTGGCGGAGCTCGGCAAGAACCTCATAGACCTGACGAACGAGACCATATGCTGCTCGGGCGGAGTCGAAGACGTGAAACTGTGGCTTCGGCCCGAGGACAGGAAACTCGCGCGATTACTGAACGGCCGCGACTACGCCGTGGTGCACAATGGCGCGGGCGGCTCCTGCATCGCCAAGATGTGGCCAGGCAAGCATTGGGCGGCGCTGGTTGGCTGGCTACGAGGTGTCGGCCTTGAGGTATTCCAGGTCGGTTGGCGCGATGATCCGCTGATAGAGGGCGCGCATGACCTGCGCGGCTTCACCACTCTGCGCGAGACGGCGGGGCTGACCGAGGGCGCGCGGCTGCTCGTTGATACCGAAGGGGCGCTGGTGCACATGGCGCAGGCGGTGGGGCAGAAGAACGCGATTGTGCTTTACGGCCCGACGCCGCCAGTTTGCTTCGGCTACCCCGGCCACGAGGCGGTGGTGACGCCGCTTGAATGCCGGGGGTGCTGGTATGCCGCGCGCGATTGGCATGTGCAATGCCCGCGCGGATATGGGAGTTTCCGATGCATGGAGGCTCTGGAACCCGAGCAGGTGATGCGGACGGCGAATCGCGCGCTCGGACCGCGAGATGCGCGGGAGGCGGCCCGACCGCAGGGGATTGAGGCATATTGCGATGGGCTGATAAGGGTCCGAAGAACCAATGAAGGCGGCCCTTCGACCCTTCGATTCCCCTTCGATCAGACTCAGGGTGAACGCCCAGGACAAGTAAGCCCAGGGTCGGCCCACACAGGCGAGGCAGGACCACCCCGAGCGAAGTCGAGGGGCGAATGCTCGTCGTCTGTCGTTGTCGCCATTCCGACCAGGGACCGGCCGGAGTCTCTGGGGCGGCTGCTGGAGAGCATCGGGCGGCAGACCGCGCTGCCGCAGCGCATCGTGATCGTGGATGACAACCGCGAGGCAGGACAAGTGGTCGCGCCCCGGCTGGGGGTGCCGGTTGATATCATTCGCGGCCCGCGGCGCGGGCCGGCGTGGGCGCACCAGGTCGCCTTGAATTACCTGTCATATGGCTGCGGCGGCGCGGCGCCAGATCTGGTTTTGCGGCTCGACGATGACCTGGTGCTGGAGTCGCGCGATTTCATCGAGCGGCTGTGGCGCGTCATGCGCGACAGGCCGGAGGTGGGCGCGGTGGGCGGCGTTTATCCCGATGCGGGGCATCCAGAGGTCAAGCCTGTCGAATATATGGGCGGTCGCGGCTATTCCGCGACAATCGTGGGGATGCTGGCGGGCGAGGATTCGGCGCAATTCTATCGCTGGGATAAAGCGCGGCTGGTGGAGGCGGAGCATCTTTATTCGAGCTTCATGTATCGGCGCGAAGCGGCTGTTGCAGTCGGTGGTTTCGCAACATGGTACTCCGCGCAAGCGCACCGCGAGGAGACGGATTTCACGCATCGGCTGCACCTGGCGGGGTGGAGAGTGCTGGTGGACACGGGGGCGGTGGCGCGACACGAGCGATGTGCGCGCGGGGGCTTGCGCGCGGTGGCGCGGGAGGAGCTGCGGCGAGCCGATGAAATGTTGTTCATCGAGCGTCTGCGCGGGGGAGCGCTGGTGCGGGAAGCAGGGCTTTGCCGCCAGGCGGCCTGATGCGCGTCGCCATCATAACCTACTGCCGGCGCGAGGACGGTCACCCCGGGGGAGTGCCGAAATGGGCGTGGTATCTCAAGCGGGCGCTGGATGAGGCGGGGCATGAATGCGATCACTTCTGCTGGCGGGATTGTCCCGATTGGCACAAGTACGATGACGAGCCGGAATATGCCAAGGCGAGGCGGCTGTCGAGCTGGCTGGCACGTCAGCCGCGGGTGGTCGGCGATTATGCCTGCATCATCGTTGACGGATTCTGGGGGCGCGACTTTCCCGGCGACGCGCCGGTGACGGTGGTCTGCCACGGCACGTGGGCGGGGCTGGCGGCGGCGTGCGGCGGGGTTGCCCCGGAGCTGATCGCGGCCCAGGGGGAGGCGTATCGGCGGTTCCCGGTGGTGGCGGTGAGCGGGGCGGCGGCGAGACAGGTGGAGCGCTATCACGGGGCGCGCGTCGCGAAGATTATCCCGAATGGGATTGACCTCAGCGTTTTCCGACCGGCTGGACGGCGGCGGCCGAATGATCCGCCAGTAGTGCTCTATGCGGGGAAGGGCTATGCCAAGGGCGAGGACCTCGTCGAGCAGGTAAAGGCGCGCCTGGACGACCGGGTGATGCCACGAGAGGGACACAGCCGAGCCTCCTTCGCCAAGGCTTCGGAGCCTGAAGGGCGGCTCCTTCGACAGGATCAGGACAAGTTGTGCCGCATTGAATATCTCGATGCTTCGTTGGGCATGGAAGCGCGGGCGTTTCAGCGGGGCGATGTGTTGGTGTTCCCGTCGCGGCACGAGGGGGACTCGTATGCGCTGAAGGAGGCGCTGGCGTCCGGCTTGCCGGTGGTGGCGAGCGCGGTGGGGACGCTGGAGGATGAGCGGTCGCGCGAGATCGGCGAGGTGGTAGCTGGCTTCGAGCCGGCTGATTACTGCGCTGCCGTGGAACGTGTGCTCGCGAATAGAGGAGCCTACCAGCCCAGGCGGTGGGCAGAGAAGCACGCGGGGTTTGAGGTATTCGCAGAGCAATGGATGCGATACCTTGACGCGGCAGCCGAGACGGCCGGCCGACCCGGTCAAGCGGTATGAACCAATTGTGGCGAGCGATATATGAGCGCGCAGCAGGGGATGCGGAGCTGGCGGCGCTGCTGGGGCACTCGGAGGCCGACCGGCGCATCAAGCGCGGATACCAGCCGGAACCGATGGGCTATCCGTGCGTGGCATATGACCTGTGGTCGGCGCGCATGGAGCCGGTGGACCAGGTGCGGGGCAATCGCGCGCCGCAAGCGGTGACGGTGCGGCTGACGATATGGTCGCCGGAGTCACTGCCGGGGGGCGAGCAGGCGGGTGACGCGCTGCTGACGACCATTGCGGAGCGGTTGAAGGAAGTGTTTCACGGCGCGGATCTGACCGACTCGCAACTGCACAGCTACGCGAGCCTGTTCGACGATTTCCAGTCCCCGGTGGAGTTCGACCAGGAGCGACGCGCGTACGTGCAGTCACTGCGGTTCAGGTTTGTGTTGCGAGAGGTTTAACCGACGCTACTCCGCGAAGTGCCTACTCCGCCGACGACTTCGTCCGCCACAGTGGTACTTCGTCGCGCGCGAAGGCGGAAGTAGCTTCGGCTACGAAGCCTGGAAGCGAGCCTTCGCTACGTAGCACGAGCCCCTCGCAGGCTTTACACGGGCGAAGGGGCGACCCGGCGGGTCGCCCCTTCGCCTGCAACGCCCATGTCGTCACGACTCTATCTACGAGAGACGCCGGCTTCGCAACCCGGGGCGCCCATCGGCACGGCAACGACTGATACGGACGCCGGGCACGTCGGCAGCCAGCGCCTGGTCTGCATGACGATGAGCAAGACCAAGGGCGCGGCTCAGGTCGAGCGCGCCTGGAACTACGGGATCGCGGGGCCGGCCCACTGCGACCTGGTTGCGCTCTACATATCGCCGGCGCTGGCCGGGCAGACGCTTGCCGCGGGGGAGCGATTCACCCATGGCGGCGGATGGCGAAGCGGGCTGATCAAGGGCGGCAGCTTTATCTATCTATGGCGGCCGGGAGTCGGGTGGATCGCCACGCTGTTCGGGGATGATCCGAACCGCCGAACCAACGACTGGGGGCCAACCTGGGAATGGCCCGAGCAAGAGTCGTGGTTCGTTGGCGCATGCGACTCTTTGGGCCAAGACATCGAGGTGCGGCTGCGCGACCGCATCGTGCTCGAAGCGTGGCTCAATTTTGCTTGGGAAGACGCTGACGAGCGAAACAAGTACGGCCTTTATTGGAACGGAACGGACGATAGCAAGAGCCACGGCGATCTGATTTCGGACGCGGCAGCATATCTTGAGTACAGCGGCGATTTGATTCTAGCACAGGAGGCAAGCATGAACTCCGCAAACATCCTGGTGGGAGCCAGGGACTTGCAGGTGGACGGGGCCAATGTCGGTGCGCTCGACGGCGGCGCGAGCGTGACCTACGAGCCGACTCACATTGAGCACACGGTGGACCAGCGCATGGGCGTGCAGCGGGTGGACAAGGTCGCCGAGCGCATGACCGTCACGGCGAATCTCAAGGAGGCGACGCTGGAGAATCTGCGCATCGCCTGGGGGCAGCCGGCGTCCGCGCTCAGCACCGCGGGTGACAAGACGACGCTGCATGTTGGCGGCGACGATGCGGTCACCGAGCATGTGCTGGTTCTGACCGGCAAGGCGCCGGGCACCACTCGCACCCGCACCATCACCTGCCACAAGGCGGTGGCGATCGAGACCTCGGCGCATTCGTATACCAAGGAGGGGGCGACGGTGTACCCGGTGACATTCGTGCTGGTCGAGGATGCAAGCAAGGGCGCGGGGTTCAAGTACATGACCATTGAAGATGATGAGGGGCAGTTCCAGTTCGCGTAGAAGACGCGTACGGCGCCGCGAATTCTTGCAGACGCGGATGGATCAAGAATCGCCGTGAGCAAGCCAAGCCGGAAGAAACCGATGAATCAATTCGACGAAAAGCGAGGCAGAGGGGGCGGCGCGCAGCAGCGCGAGGCGCTGTGCCCGCGCGAGATGGAATTTGCAGTCGCGGGTGAGACGCTGGTGGTGCGGCCGCTGGTGCTGCGCGATTACAAGCTGGTTCTCGACCGCCTGGCGAGCGCATACGGGGGGCTCGCGGGGCGCGGCGATCTGGCGAGAGTCGGAGTGCTGGAGCTGGTGCCGGTGGCGCTGGCGGAGCTTCCGGAGGTCGTGGCGCTGACGCTGAAGCGGCGCGGGGCTGGCGGGCTGGAGCCGGTGGACCCTGCGTGGCTGGAGGAGAACCTCTCGGCGCCGGCGGTGCTGGATATCGTACAGGCGGTGATCGAGGTCAACGACCTGCCCGGCATACTAAAAAAATTAGACAGCCTCAGGCGGCAAGCGCAGGGGTCGCCGGCTGGGGAGTGACCTTCGATCTGCTTTGCAGCGAGTACGGGTGGACGAAGGACTATATTCTCGATCACGTGACTCCAGCGCAGATGGAGGTGCTGGCGGCGGCGATTGCACGGCGGCGGCGCGCGGCGGCCGCGCGCCAGATCAGCCTGATTCGGATGGCAGTGTGGGGCGATGACCAGCAACTGGCGGAACTGAGCCGCGAGCTAACCGATGACAACGAGGGCGAAACCGCGCAGGCGCTGGCGGCGATGGGCATCACGGTGAGGAGTAAGACAAGTGGACCTGGGGGCGATGACGGTCAGCCTGCGGGCTGACCTTTCGGGATTGGACGCGGGGCTGCGCCGGGCGCAGGAACTGATCTCCCGTTCCGCGGAGGAGCTGGGGCGACAGGAGGAGAGATTTCGCCGGGCCGGCACGGCGGTGCAGGGGCTGGAACAGCGCTGGAGTGTCGCGTGGGAGGCGATGGATGCGGCGGCCGATGCCGCGGTGTCGCGGATTGTGCGGCGCTTCGGGCGCGGCGTGGCGCAGATGATCGTTGACGGGCGCGGGCTGCGGGAGTTCTGGCGGGGGCTGTGGCGGGATCTGCTGGAGATCGCGGTGCAGCGGCTATTGCAGATGGTACTGCGGACGCGCGCAGCGGCG